>VOFC01004862.1_pt1 | contig 44691 bp, 70 predicted proteins | sample 5384161 | NCBI WGS metagenome assembly VOFC01 (sample SAMN12384722, study PRJNA508395) | human gut metagenome | isolation source: healthy gut B | host: Homo sapiens | reverse complement strand
GACCTCGACAAGTTTCAATTCGATTATACCAGATTCTATCTTCGCCGATCCAGCACATCGGAGATCAACTGTAACAACAGTTCATTGTTTTTGGATAATCTCGACAAACTGCTTCTTTTCCTCCGGATCGTCCGTATCGACCAACAACGTGGAAAAACCGACAATGGCATTCAGCGGAGTCGGATCTCATGGCTCATATTGGCAAGGAATGCAGATTTCAAACGGTCGAGTTCTTCGGCTTTCACGCTGCTTCTGCGTTTCCTTCAGTTCGGTTATATCATAATTCACACAGATCATTTCAAGTCTGTCCGATTAGTCGACTGGGTGTTCCGCATTACATTCACACGAGTCCAACGCCATCCTTCTCCATACTGCACCCTTATTTCCCGCCGAATACTATCACACTGTCCTTTCTTTACCTGTTCAAAGAAATTAAACATAACCTTCCGGTCTTCAGGATGGATCTGGCTATAAACACCTATGACTTCCAATAGCGGCACACCTTCTTTTTTCTCCTAAATTCTGATACCATTGGTCGATAGCATACCCTTCACGAGTCAACAAATCAAATTTGGCATATCCAACTTTTGCAAAACGGCTGACCAGGCTGAAGAAATGTTCAAACTCCTCGATACGGTTATATGCGACCGCCTTATCTGTATTATCAAGATTAATAAACATATAATTAATCAGATCTCCATATATGTCATACAACATGCAGACTTTTGTGAAAATATCGATCATTACCATTCTTCATTGTCGGATAGAACCCTTTATCCTCAATTGTGTTAAATGAATAATCCATGTGAAAAAGAGACTGGCTCCCCGACTAATCAGTTTTTCTCGTATTTCATCATTAATCATTAGGATTTTCAAAAGATATTAAGCCCCCAAAACAGACTCTTTGGAAGGAAGGCCGAATATCTCGACATCCATATTATTCAAATCCACCAGATAGCCCTTCTTATCATACAACTCTATTCCGACCGGTATGTTGGTATAAATATTCCGAAGTAACTTTTCACTATGGTCCAAAGCTTCATTGGTACGGGCCATCTTCGTTATTATACTAATGATATTGGAAATAGACGACAACCATTGATAGTCCTCCAAGCTCCACATACGATACTTATCTACTATATCGATTCCCATATACCCCCAAGACTCACCTTTGATTATTAATGGAATTAAAATCAGAGAACAGGTTCGACGCGCTTTCAGGTAGCGCTTCTCCTCAACCGCTTCAGGAGGTAATTCATCCAGTTATTAATTAGGATAGGATATAAATTCCGTATTTTTATGTGTAGACCAAGGTAACGTAACCGGAATGTTTTGCAAAAACGGACGGACAGGCTCAACTCCTCACTACACACCTCATATGTGCAGCCAATCTGCTTCTCATCCTCATATTCCATAATGTATACACGCCCCTTTCTTCGTATCGATCGAAAATAGAACCTCCGTAAGAGCCAAATGGATCGATTTATGCAAATCATTTTAACGGATAAAGAATGTAAGGCATGGGACAAACTCCCCAAATGCCTGAGAACACTATCAACCTGGTCCATTCACGGGTCTATTCTCCTCCATTTCACTAAAAAGGAATCAACTGTAAAATGCCCCAATACGGTCAACTTGCCATCCAGGAAGCCTTTTTCACGTTTATAAATTTTTGTACGGACGAACCTATAACCATAGCAAGTCTTATATAGGGAAGATCTGTTCGTATATACCAATACCTTTAAAGAAAGCAAATTCGTTTAGCGATACGATCCCGATAGTCTCTCCACGGATCAACAAAAAGAAATCTACTATGGATATTTTCGGACATCCAACTCAAGAACTAATCAAATAGTCCAGAACAGATACATCTTTCTTCAAAATCAGCTTTCCACCAGCCAACCTGAGCATTGTCTAATATTAATTGATACTGGTCTACATCCATGAATACGACTTCTTTATTATCCTTCATACAAAAGTCGTTATAATAAACTGAACCAACAAATTTTATTCCCTTAATATTCAAGGATTTTCCACATACATTAATCATAAAAAAATAGCAACATAAGCTAATTTCTGCTTATGCTGCTATTTAACTATAGATAAAAAAACGTTATTTCAACTCTTTAATGCAGAATATTACGGAACTTGACAGGAGAGCCATGACCTAAGAAACCGATATGTCCTTTCTTATTGAACAGGCGGATGTCCCTTATGATCGGCAGTACCGTTCTTTGTCGCTTCACGGATATTGCCTTCCATGATTACCACCCCGTTGACCGTTACCTTGATGTTATCCCCATTAGCTACAATTTCTTCATCAATTCCCGCAGGTTTAAACGCACTATGATGTTCCGCCTTAGCCGGGATAATTCCATAAACGGAACCGTGATGCTGCAAAGGTAATATCCTTATAAATCGGATGTTCACAATCCGAATCACTGATTTCCATACCAACATAAGCGGCATCCCCTTCCATCGGGGTACGGATACCGACACCGTTATTAGCACCCGGCGTCAACTGAATTCGAAACGGTACACGAAGTTTGCCATACTCGTCTTTCGTATACAGGTTTCCACCATAGCTCTTGCTCGGTATCATGGAAATGCAACCGTCTTCCAAGGTATAATCAACCGTGTTACCTGTCCATTCATGCATATTCGTACCGTCAAACAAAACCTTAAAACCTTCCTTCTCTTCTTCGGCTGAAAGTTTGAACGGTTCCTTGCGTTCGAATTCTTTTTTACATAAATATTCCGGTAATAAACCTTGCTGCCATGAGCCTGCAATTCAATCTGTTCGACCGGGAAGATCGGGGCTTGCGATCCCAATAGTTTTCCATCACATCATCCACCACTTTCTCTCCGTTCAGTACGACTGTCACACGGTCACCGACCATCTTGATGTAAAAAAGCTGTTCCATTCACCCAGCTTATTATCGGCCACTTTCGTCGGCTTGCTCTCGTTCATCTGATTGTTGTATAATCCACCGGAACCGACTTGCGCTCCTACGTTTACACGCGAAGTATCCCATATCTGCACCTGGGGCGTACCACGCAAGTAAATACCGGCATCCGCTTCAGGACCGGCCGGATCAAGCATCCAGTCCACATACATTTCAAAATCACCGTATTGTTTTTCCGTGCACAGATTGTCACCCTTGCCATTGAATATCAGCATACCGTCTTCCACGCTCCAGCCTTTACGCATGACCTCATCGGCTTTCGCCTGCTCTTTGGCCAACTGTCCCGGTTTCATCTTCGCACGGGCAATCGGATTCTGTACCCAACCTTTCCAGCCGGTCAAATCCTTACCGTTAAACAAAAGAAACGAATCCTTCGCCTTGCGGCATCTCGGCCAGATGTTTCCTGATCGCTTCTTTTTGATAGCCGGCATCCGGATTGTCAAGCACCTCCATTACCTTATTTAACAAAGCACGGACATTTGCCCCCATATACTCCTTATTACCCAAAGCAATATTCATGACTGCATTGGCGGCAGCCTGCTGTACAGGTTTCTGATCCGAAATTCACCGGCATACAGCATGCCCAAGAATGTTCCGGTATTTTCAATCTGTTGTAAAATCGCGATCTTCTGTGCATCCGTTTTGGCAATTTCCATTGCCTTACGCAAGCAACAAACGGTTTTTCACCTGTAAATGCCGGATTGGAAACCAGTTTCACATAAGTAGTGAGAGCCGGATCAAAATAGTTGGACGACGGGCTTTCCTTACAGATCGTATATAATTCGTCCGCCACTTCAATACCCTTCCAGTTCAACAGGGCTTCGGAAGGCTGCATCCCTTTGACACCCGTATTAGAACGGAAACCTTTCACGACTGTCGCCAGCGCATCCGGTTGTCCGGTAGAAGCCAACACCAGATAATACAAATAATCTTTATTGCCGGCCTGCAACATACGACGTGTCACCGTTTCGACCCGATCGGCAACCGGAAGAGAGGACAATGCTGAAATAACAGCCCGCTGCATGGGAGGAACAGCCAATGCGTCTGCCGTTTCCAGCATACCGCACATATTGGGTTTATATCACGTTTCCCACTACATCCTTCAAAGCCACATAAGCCGCGGCTTTCACTTCGGAGACCTATCTGTATCTGATCAAGTACGGTATTGATATTGGCAGTAGCCTTGCGCATGGCCAACAATTCAAGTCCGGCTATTTTTCCGCATTGGCAGCAGAAGAGACGGCCTTTTTGCCACTGCCCCGTCGATATCTCCGAGAAGGCAGCCAAAGCATCCTGTCCCAACAAGAACGACTTGCTTGTCATCGCTCTTCAGCAATTCGGCCAACGAAGGATATAGGACTTATCGCCTATCTTCACCAATGTCCAGGTTGCAGCCTGCTTCACGTCGAAGTTCACATCACCGAGCTGCTCCAACAGGATCTGCTTGGCAGGAAGATCGAAACGAATTTCCAGATTCTGGATAATGTCATGTTTGACAGGTTTCTTGGCCTCGCGTCCGATCCAGTTCAAGATGTCTATTTTCAGTTCCGGTTTGGCTTTTTAGGAACCATTTTCATAAGTTCTATATACAACTCCTTATCTGCAAAACCGGAAGCATAGCTCAAAGCCGCATTCCGGTAGTTCTTGCTCGGATCTTTCATGGCAGCGATAACCATCTTAGATACTTTGGCCGGTTCCTCGGCTGCTAAAAAGTATTTGCAAGGCAGCTTCCCGTGTCTGCTCCTGTCCGGCTTTAGCCGCTGCTTTCTGCAATTTCTTTGCAGCTTTCATCACCGCATCACGATCACTCTGGACCAATCGCTTCAACAAAGCGATATAAGCTTCGTTGGCACCAGTCACTTCCATCGTGTAACCGGCATTCTCGGCCGCTTTTTGCTAACACTGGCAATGAATTAGAACTTCCGACACAACTCAAGGCATACAATACCTCTTTCTGCATATTCGGATCAGACGCTCCCTGCAATACCAACAAAACAGGTTCAGCCCCATCCACCCGGGCATCGGCAATCGCACGAATCACATCCTTTTTGTGTTTTAGAGGAACCGGTACGACTCTTCAAAGCAGCAACCAATGCCTGACCTGCTTTTTGACTGCCATTAGAAGCCAGCGCACGAGCGGCTGGACCGCTCAACGACTCATCATTCAGATAAGAAGCCAGTACATCTATACATTCGTCTTTCCCCAACATCTGAAGTTGGCGGATAATAAACGCTTTTGTTTCACGCTCGTTCACCATTTCCAAAGCCTTCAGATAAGCCTTTGCAGTCACTAACCGGGCATTCTCCTCCCCTTTCGCCATGACATAATGCGTAAGACCGCTCAAAGCGTAGTCGACATTTGCGTTACTGCCTTTGCCCGGAGCATTTATCATGTTTACCAGCATCAGAACACCTTCTTCGCCGGTAGAACTCAAATCACCAATCAATTTATTGTACGCCGCTTGTTTCGCCGCAGGCATCTGAGCCAACACATCGGCAGCGGTCGTTTTGGCCGTACGGTTGGCCGGAGTCTGCGCCATCAGCATAAGCTTCCGCAAAGCAACAGGGCAGCTATTGAAATATATGCTTTTCTCATATTATTATCTATTTATGTAATTGTCAATTGTTAATTATCAATTGTCAATTCGTTATATATTCCAGGGTGCTCTCATCGGCTGGTCCAGCAAACGATTTGCAGCCTCGTCGTCAATAAATTCAAGTTTTACAGGATCGAAATTCAGCGTCCGGTTCAAACGCAGAGCCACTGCTCCCCATATTGACAATAGTAGCCGAACGGAAACCATTCTTTTCGTTCAGGGCGAAAGGCTGGCGTGTCTTCACACATTCTATAAAGTCCGTAACCTGAGGTTCGGGTTCGGGGAAATCGGCAAGTTTCCTCTCCCAATCGGGAATATCGCATACAAAATTTTTATAAACATTACCCTTCGGTCCGGCAATATACGGCGTATTCGGATCACCGAAGTCCCCCCCAAAGGACAATCTGACAACCATCGTCATACGTGTAGGTAATGGAACGCCAAGTACCGACAGCATCCGGATGCTGTTGCGGGGCATCAACCTCCACTTTAATAGGACTGGTATCGTCTTTACCTAGTATATATTGTACGGGGGTCGATGTAATGCTGCCCCATGTCTCCGAGCCCTCCACCGTCATAATCCCAGTATCCGCGGAAAGTCTGGTGTACGCGATGCGGGTTATAAGGCTTGTAAGGAGCCGGGCCGAGCCACATGTCGTAGTCCAACTCTGCCGGAACCGGTTGCGGTTCGAGATATTCTTTTCCTACCCGAAAAACTTCCAGTTGAAACCGGTATGCGCACTGATCGTCACCTTCAACGGCCATCCCAACAATCCGCTTTGCACCAGCTTCTTCAACGGTTTGACAGGAGTGCCCAGTCCATAGAACTGGTCTGTAAAACGGAACCATGTATTCAGGCGGAACATACGTCCGTATTGCTGTACGGCCTCCATCACACGCTTTCCTTCACCGATCGTACGCGTCATCGGCTTTTCACACCAGATGTCTTTCCCGGCTTTAGCGGCCTCGACAGACATGATACCATGCCAATGAGGTGGAGTGGCGATGTGCACAATATCAACATTCGGGTCCAGAATCAAATCGCGGAAATCATGATAAGCGGCTATTTTTTCCTTCACCAGTTTCTTTCCCAATTCAAGGTGATTTTTTATCAACGTCACAAACGGCAACCAAACGTGTACCGGCATAATTGACATGGCCTCTTCCCATCCCTCCGGTACCAATAATACCTTTAGTCAATTGATCACTCGGAGCGATATACCCATTTCCCAATACGTGACGCGGCACAATCGAAAAGAGCGCAACCCCTCCAAGAGTTTTCAGAAAACCTCTTCTGCTTGTTCTCATAGTAAATTATAATTTATATAGATTAGCAACCTATTATTTTAATAATATAAATAATATCTGACAAATATACTAATTATCTAATAATCCTTGCAGATATTCACGTGTTTTTATCACATAATCATGTCTTGCACCATTCAATTCGCATTCAATAGTCAATGCCCTTGAAATCCTTGCTTCTTCAGTTCTGCGATGACAGCCGGAAATTCACCTCTCCGGTAGGAATGGGTACTTCAGCTCCCAATTCATACGGATTGTTCGCGTCCGGATATCTACCGTCTTTAGCATGGAATTCCTTGATAAGGCTGCCGAACTGCTTCACGGCATCAAGAGAATTCGCTTTTCCGTACATCAATAAATTAGCCAGGTCGCAATTGATAAACACATTACCAGTAGCGATGTCTTTAATGGCACGAATCAAAGTCGTCGGCGTTTCCTGTCCGGTCTCAAAATAGATCATCACACCGCGCTGCTTGGCATAATTCGCCAAATCCTGCATGACCTTGATAAAATCTTTATATTGTTCGGAAGAGGGATCTTCCGGTATAAAACCGAAATGAGAGTGCATAGCGGGAATTTCCGCCATTGCACAGAAATCAATCATTTCATGATATACTTTAATTTTTTCTGCCGTTCTTCTTTTTGGCACCGACCAATCGTAGCTGGTCCCTGGCGAAAATTCCAAACACAATGGCTTCCGGGCACACCGACAACCGTTGTTACCTTTATATTATGTTTCTTGGGCTGCCTTTACTTTTTCAGCAAAATCTTTTGTAAACTTGTTTTTCTGATAATTAAGTTCACAAGAACCAAATCCCTGATCATGCAGATCCTTAAAGCTTTTTATCTACATCGCCCAAGTCATATTGGATAACCCCAATCGTTATCTTATCCTGAGCCATCATTCCGGAACACAAAACAGCAATGCAAAAATCAATAAAGAGAATTTAGTTTCATCATCTGATATAGATTAAGTTATAAATAAAGAAAATTAAAAAGAGGGACAACCAAAGGGTTGTAAAAGTCTTTTTGGCCTCCCTCTTCATTTATGAAAAAAAAAAGTAATAATTTATTCCATTGTCGGATTAAAAGTTCCGCCCCAATTATTGTTTTGTTCGAGATTCGGATTTTCCAATATTTTACTTTCTTGGATTGGAAAGAAATAATAGGATTCTTGAATTAAGAATTTATTTTCAGCAATAGCACTGATAGGAACCATTCTAAGAACATATTTGAAATTTTCAGGAGTCAACAAATAGGAATTCGCTTTTCTCTGAGCCTCTGTTATCGTCATTTCAGATCCATCTTCATTAATAGCAATCGCTTCAATTCCATATTTTTGTAATCCATTTAATTGCATCATATTACGAGTTCTTCTAAGATCCATAAAACGATGCCCTTCAAAACAAAGTTCCACATTACGTTCATCCAAAATTGCCTGTCGAATTTCTTCTCGACCACCAACTTTTAATCCATACAATCCATCCTCTCCGGCTTCTATCCCTGCACGCTTCCGGATTTGCTTCAACATATCAACTGCAACATCCCGGTGCCCCACTTCATTAGCCGCTTCTGCATAAATAAACATAACTTCTGCTAATCTCATAAATGGATAATCATGATCAAAAAGTAGATACCAAATCTTGACTCAAAGAAACATCAGAACCTTTACGGACATACATCCCACTAATAACGTCATTTTTGCGTAGCTGTACTTCCTACATTCAGATTAATTCCATATGAATCCTCCCGAACAGCAATCCCAACAGATGTATATTGACGGTATCCAGTCGATGTACCAGATACGGGATACAAAGCTGCGTTATATAAAATACAATCTTCAAACCGAGGATCTCTATTCATCCAATATCTCTGTAAAAAAAACATCCTCATTTCCTACATAATACTTGCCAGTTGGATCATCAAAAGCTTTTACCATCTAACATTGGAAAAGCTTTTACCATATCCCAAGTTGGCGTGTTATTAGCATTACTCCGACTCAATGAAGCCGGTCGAATCGTATTCTCCCAACCTGCAGTTTTTTATCAGGATTACTATATATAATAGGAAATACAACCTCCGAGTTCCCATCCACAAGCCAATTGTCACTATATTTATCGGTCAATTTAATTCCTTGAGAGATACAAAATCATAAGCTTCTTTTGCTGCCTCATATGCTTCATTCCAATACTTATTATCATATCTATTTGAAGGATTAAATTGCGGAGAAGCTTTATAAAGTAACATTTTTGCCTTATAAGCCTTTGCAAAGCACTGATCTATACGTCCATAATCATTTCCTTTCGCTTTTGCAGGAAGCAAACTAATAGCATCATCCAGATCTTTTATAAGCAAATCAAAACACTCAGCTGTAAATTTCAGTCACAAATAAATCGTCCTTATCTTTATCCTGTACTTTTTTTGTAATATAAGGCATTCCCCATGATAAACAATCATTTCACCATATTGATAAGCTCTCAAAAAAGCATTTGTCCTGTCAAGCTATTTTTTTACAGACTCAGAACAAGTCCCTTCAGCAAGATACTCTATTCCTAAATTTATATTACGTATATTCGTATAATTCCAACGTTTATAGCCACTACCAGAAGTCGTAATCGTGCTTAACATAAAAGGAATACCTGTCTGTTTTGTTCGGCCGTATTATACCAGTATCCCAACCTTTAAAAATATCTCCATAAAGATCTGTAACATATGCAGTTGCCAAATTATCATCATTCCAAACCAATTCAGCATCATAATTCCACAAATTCGATATATCTAAGCTATTGCATCCATTAAAAAATAGAACGATAGCCAAACCGACTAATGAATCTTTTAATTTATTCAGTTTCATAATTTCAACTTTTAGAAAAATTAAGTCCAAATTAAATGATCTCATCAAAGGAAATGAATCATAATATTTTTGCTCCGGATCCATGAATTCATTCATATATAGAAAACAAATTTGTTGCATTCATAAACACCTGAGCATGAAGTAATCCCAGCGGACGTAAGATCGAAGCTGGCAAATTATACCTATATTCAAATTTTTTAAGCGAACATAAGCTCCATTACGCATCCAAAAATCTGTATTTCCATAACCCGACTCATACTGATTTTTACCGATCACCCGGGGATAAACACCATTTGGATTTTCAGGACTCCAACATTTATCACTAGTCCAAATTGGATAATAAGGACGAGTGTTTCCGCCATATTGCGGAATACCTTTAGTTGCATCACAACCAACCAGACGATCATAGCTACCCACTCCTTGGAAATGCATGTCGATTGTTATTCCTTTCCAACTAAAACTTCCTCCAAAACCATAATTAATACGAGGAGTTCCATTTTCACTTAGTAAATTATAAGCGTCATTTCCATCAATCTTTCCATCCGGTCCTAAAAGAATAACCATCACCACGAGTATCTTGGAACAAAAGTCCACCCAAATAAGGATCTCGTCCATATTGTTTAAAAACCTTTAGCAATCAACTCATCAACTTCTGCTTGATCTGTCAATAAATGATCTACCTTTCAATCCTGTAATACGACCTGCCGACATACCGACCAAAGATAAATCCTTTAGATTTCCCGTCATGTAAATAACAGATTCGTCTATCATAATCCCAACGATCTTTAGAATATCCGATATTCATACAAAGAATAATTTATGCCATGTTGCACTTTATCTCTCCAAGTCAAAGTAAACTCCCCACCTCTCCATGAACGTTCTGCATAATTTTCAGGGGCTAAAGAAGCACCATAAGTACTAGGCAAAGTAGTAGTTCGAGACCCCAAAATATCTGTTTCTTTTCCGATAAAAGCCATCGATCGTTCCGCTCAATCTATTACTCAACAGAGTAAAATCTATTCCTCCATTAATTGTTGCCGATGTGGCCCAAGTTAAATCAGTAGTAGGCATACTACCCGTTTGAATACCATTTGCCAATCCTTTCAAACATATAACTACTTCCGGTAGTATACCTTTCTATGTATTGAAAATACCCAATCGATTTATTAGAAGTATTCAAATCATTACCAGTCGTAATTCCATAAGAAGCACGTATTTTCAAATCATCAAGCCACTCTCGAAGTATTTTCCATAAAAAGCTTCCCTGCTAATACGCCATCCAAGAGAAGCTGAAGGGAAAAACCCCATCGGCGATCTTTCGGAAACTTATTATTTCCATCATAACGAAATGAAAATTCTGCCATATATTGAATCATAATTATAAGTAGCACGTCCAATCCAAGAAAGATGCGAACCTAAATTTTCGGATTCATTAACAGAGACTGTCCGTCTTTCCTGGATCTGTAGAAAATACAAACCACTGATCATAATCTGTCAAAGGATCATTAGCTGTAGCATAGATCGCTTCACCTTGACTTTCTGCTTGTTCAAAAGTAATCATTCCACCGACTTCATGTTTTCCGAATGAATTTTTGTAGTTTAATGTCCAGTCAAATTGTTCATTCCAAAACTGACGAGCACCATACGTTAAGTTCTCATAGTTAGAACCAAATGTATAAATATTATATTTATTCAAATCTAATGGTCCCGGTATAAATCTGTTATCAGGATCTCCAGACTGAAAATTATATGCTTTTTGATGAGACATATACTTCTTACGAGCATAGTCGTTTATAATGTAATTTCCCGTGATTTTAGTTGACAATCCCGGCAAAATTTTACCTAAATCAATATTTAAAGACAAAATTCCATTCACATTACGCCTACGTGTCTTAATATAACGGTCACCTAACACAACATCAGCAACATTCCAACCTTTAAAGTTGCTTACATCCGGATAAATTGATAATCTGTTTTTTCATTCGCAGGAGTACCATCTAAATAAGCATAAGAAGGAACTGTTCTCAAAAACAATTAAATGTAGTCCGATAAAAAATCAAATATATCTTCACTATCATCTCCACTTCCTGGCCAATTAAATCGTCTATCATCTTTTGATATCCAGATATATTTGCATTCAAAGATATATATTTAGACAAATTCACTGTTAAGTTTGAACGGAAAGAGTATTTATTATTTTCCAAGTTTTTATAAGAGCCTTCTTCTCTGATAAAGTTGCCTAACACATAATATTTTACCTTTTTCTGTTTCCTCCTGTAGCACTAATAGAATGCTTCGTATTCCACGGATTCTGCCAAATCAAATCATTGACATTATAATCATGTGTTTTTGCATATTCCATCTCTTCTTCATTATTCGGTAAAGGCAACCCGTTTGCTTCAGCAACCAAATTCTGATACACCAATTCTTTATAAGCACTCATTTCATCCGAAAAAAGCTTACGCGTTGGCCTATTAAATGTATAAGATCCTTGATATTCAAATTTTAGGTTTACCCATTGCATCTGCACCAGACTTCGTTGTCACCAACACAACCCCATTTCCAGCTTTAGACCCATAAACAGAAGCTGTAGCAGCATCTTTCAAAAAACTAAGTTGGTCTATTTCATTTGGCTCAAGAGCATCAAATGCAGCCTTATCCCTAATAATCCCATCAATAACAAACAACGGATCTCCTGAAGCCACCACGCATACGGATTTCAGAACTAGCCCCATAAAGCCAGAACTTCCAACAATAGTCAACCCAGGAGCACGTCCAGCTAACGTATTTGATAAATTAGTTGTTGAAATCGTTGAGAGCTCTTCCGTTTTCACATTCGTTATTGCACCAGTTAAATTAACCTTTTTTTCAACACCATATCCAATTACAATAACTTCATCCAATTTCTGAGTATCCTCAAGCAGTGTTATCTGATAAGAATTTTGTCCTCCATCTATCTTAATTTTTTTGATCTATATAACCAATATATGAAATAAGTAGAATTGCCCCATTCGATATTCCATTCAGAACGAATTTTCCATCTACATCTGTTATTGTACCAATTCCTTTGTTATCTTCAAGCGTAACATTCGCACCGATTATCGCTAAACCTTCTTTATCGACAATCCTTCCTGATATTGTGTGTTTTTCTTGCTGTACTCCATTTTGTGCAAACTCTGACCTCTTTATTTTTTTTACACTATCATCCTTCAGAAATACACGATTATTTACTATTTTATAAAGAGATCCCTGTATTCTTAAATACCTCTTTCAGAACATTTTCTATATGTTCATTTTAAGATTAACAGAGACTTTGGAGATTTTCTTATTTAATAAAGTCTCATCATAAGAAAATTCATACCCAGTTTGTTCACTAATACTTCGTATGACGGTACCGACTGTCGTTTGATTCAAGGCCAGTTCGATTCACATACAAAGAATGCGCATCGCTTGTCGCCATAGCGGGCGATGCAGCTGACAAAAAAACATTGCTAATGTAAGCAATTGATGCATTTTAATCATACATGTGATTCAATAATGTTAGTACTAAGTTTTTAAGTTTATAGTTTTCTTTTGTTTGTGTGTGTTACTTTTCTAATCAGTCATTTCATCATAGGCATTCATTTTTATTATTCATATATAAAGATTTCTTTCCCTCTATCCGATATTGGATGGGAGCTAAATATTTCAAGAGTTTCAAGATGTCAGGCAAGCTTTCATCCTCATTGATCACACATCGGAACTTACGCTGGGCAAGCTTCGTTGATTCTAAATTTATGTTTACATTAAATTTTACGGAGAGTTGGTTAACTATTTCCCTCAACGTGACATTTTCGAAGACAAACTGGTTCAGTCGCCACGCCGTACATACATTCACATCCACAACCTCTGTGGCATATTCGTTCTTATTGTTGTCATATGTCACCTTTTCTCCCGGTGACATATCTAAAATGGGGTTCCACTGCTTATCGAGTAAAGCAACTTTACCTCTTGCTAAAACGGTTTCTACGTTTTGGTGTTTCTCGTCTGTTTTACATTGAAAAGCGGTTCCAAGAACCTTAATATTTACATAATTGGTCGAAACATATAGTGGGTACTGAGCATTCTTTGCAACGTCAAAGAATGCTTCTCCTTGCAAGGAAGGAGAAGCATTCTTTGCAACGTCAAAGAATTCTTCTCCTTGCAAGGAGAGCTTTCGGTTATTTTCGGCAAAAACCTCAGGTATCCTCAAAGAAGACCCTCCTTTAACCATGCAGCCGATCCATCCGCAAGCACGATTTTTTTTCACATCTTCCCCTTGTTCCACCCTGATCGTTACACAATTGTCCGGTTTCAGATAGCCCCATCCCACATAAGAAAAAAGAGACAAGTAACAAGATTACGGCTGCGTATCTCATCACAGAGCGAAGTATTTGAAATCGCCTTCTACTATTTATCTTGGCATTCAATCCATTCAATGCCTCTTCGATATGCTCAGGCGTATTATATTGAGTGAACTTCCACGAAACGCGAAGTTTCATCAATTCAGAGAAAAACTCCTCATTATCAATTGATAATTTACGCCATTCTTCTACCTGTTTCATTTCTTCAGGAGAAAGCATGTCTGTCAAATATTTTGCTAAAAAGTCTATAATCAAAATCCATTTTTATTTCCTATTACTTATACTAAACGAACAACTTCAGAAAAATACGGAGCAAAAAAAGCATTTTTTTTCATACAATTAATGGGCAGTCATTCAGCAGGCAAATAAGACATTAATAATTAACCACTTACAACAAAACAAAAGTTTCAATCTCAGGCAACCGGACAAACTAACTCGTTTCCGTCGCAAACTAAGTCAAATCACCCGAAGAACTAAATGAAAACATATAGTAAAGTAGCCGTTAGCAGTTACTATCTATTACCCTTATGTAGTACTACCTATTGTCGATTGGTAGTACTATATAAGGACGATAGGTAGTACTACATATCAATAATATATTATATGCTTTTTGAGTTAGTTTACTATGACTTTCGAATTAGTTTCCGGCATGTTCCCGTATTAATTGCTCCGTGAAAACGAGGAAACTCCGGAGAAACCGCCGGAAATAAAAAGGTGTCGGTTCTATGCCGGTTACAAAGTTCAACCGACATCCTTTAATTAAATGTTTATTAGAGATACGAGCAAAAAATGCCAGATGTCGGTTTCCTGTGTGTTTTTATTTATATTTTTACGCAAAAATGAGACAAGTGCGATTACCCGGATCTCTGTCAGAGTAATCGCACTTATGCGAAGTGTAGCATTGAATGATGAAGATTACTTTGCCGTATATGACTTCTTTGTAACGACTTTACCATCCAAATCAAGAACCTCCAGATTCATCTGATCACCATTAGTCTCCACAGAAACCACACTGTTATTTGAATTTACCAATACCGGAAATTTGATACCGGCACTCGGTTCCTCATATTTGTTTCGATGGAGATGTCCGCATAAAGCATCAGATCCACTCCAAGTTCATTCAGGATAGGTACGAATTTCTTCAAGACGTCTTTCTGTCCATGCTGCGATATTGAGGTCAGCAGAAGGAGGCATATGTGCAATGACAACTTTAAATTTAGCCTGCTTGAAATCTTCATTTTATATAGTTCCTTCATCCATTCCACCTGATCCGTACGATAACCGTCATAATCGGTAATACCGCTGTACTCGATATCGGAATCCGGTTTGTCTTCCCCGTATCCAACATTATGAAACATACAGGTCCTTGTCTGAAAAGATAATATAGGAACGGTTCTTTCGGAGAGAAATATTTCTGGAACGAAGTGGCGAACTCACCACGGGTTTCATGATTTCCGCGAGCGTAATACATAGGTTTCTCCGAAGCGAACAAATCGATGCTTTCTTTCATGAATCCATTAAAGATTGTTTGTTCGTCTTAAATTCCGAAACCATATCCCCATTGAAAATAATCAAGTCTTTATCCTTATAGTTCGCATTATTCAGCAGTTTCGTAATGATGTTTTCACGTCCGTGAATATCATTGATCATGACAAAAGAGGTTTCTTTTTTATTTGGATCGCACGTTGTAAACGTCAAAAGCATTCTTTTTGTAACATCCGATGCTGCCACACGTCCGTATATGACATTAATCCCTTCATGCGACAACACTTCCCTGAGAATAAATACGATAACGATAGGTTGTTCCGGGGAGTCAACGCTTTTACCTTCACGGCATGCAGCAAGGAGGTATTTTTTAACCCCATTAGTCGTATCGAAATACTTAGGCCGTTCTTCTCCATAATAATGAGTTCCGTCATTCGGAGCCAACTCTACCCAGCCGATAGACGGTTTATCCGCTACCCAGACAATAGTTGCCTCATTCTCTTTTTACATTCTGCAGATAAGGCCCGTAAAGGATCTTTATCTGCGCAGTTGCCACCTGAGTGGCAACTGTGAGTAAAAGGACATATATCAATTTTTAATATACTTCATTGTAAATAAGTTTTATTGCATCTATTAATAACCATCGTTCTGAACCAATTGAGGGTTCGCATCCATTTCCGCCTGCATAATAGGCAGATGGAATTGCTTCTTGTCAAAATAACGAACTTCAACCAAACGGTCTTCACGAAGCATTCACATCGATCACGGCGCGACGGTCCGGATCCGGTTCATCATAGTCGACAGTACCACACAAACGATACAAGTCACCAGGCATAACAGTCTCTGCCACCTTCTTTTCCGGTTTTGGCTCCGCTCTGGTCATACTCGTCCCAGCGAACGATATCTTCAAAACGGAAACCTTCACCAGCCAATTCTATCGTACGTTCTCTCCTTACCAGTTCACGTACTTTGCCTGTGATATCATATTTAGAACGGTCAACAGCGATATGACCTCCGCGCAAACGTAACCGGTCGATGATATTCATCGCTTCCTGCAAATCCTGATTCAGTTCGACCAAACATTCGGCTTTCGTCAACAATATTTCTGCATACCGGAAGATAATCGGGCACAAGGCATCGTCATTCATTGCAGCTGAATATTGTCCCTGGTTGGGATACAAATATTTAGCCCACAACATACCGGTATGGGAAGCATTATCTGCCGCCGTATAATAATCTTTATTCGAAGAGCCGTTCGGCAGCGTCTTGTCGAGCGTATTGAAAACCCGGGATACATTATTACGCCCCACCCAATCCAATCCGGAATAAATAACCGTATTTTTTCAATCGTGGATCACGATTGAAAAACGGATGGACCGGGTCATAACCGGAACCAGCTTCATCGATCAACTTGCCATCTGCCATTTCAAACATATCAACCATGTTTTGAGTCGGCACAAAAGAAGCCCAGCCACCATCCGAATTATTATAGAAACGGATCACATCACCATAAGCATAAGTCGTTTGGACATGTTCATAAGTACAAATAATTTCTTTTTGAATTCTGTCCGGCCATAGAAAACATATTCAGAAAATCAGGATCTAATTCATACTGATTCCAGAGCTATTACTTTATTGGCAGCATCCAAAGCCTCCGTATAGTTGCCCCACAACAAATTGAAGCGGGCGATCATCGAGAGGACCGTTCCTTTTGGCAATGCGTCCTTTTTTTCTGCCGGTTTCTCCGCTATATGTTCGGCACTCCACATCAAGTCGTTCATAGCATAAGCTCCTTCACCTTTGCTTCCGGTTCACGCGGCAGTTTAGCATCATCAGCCGTTGCTGGTACAAAATCCATAATAACAGCATCCCCATACCAAGTTGCCAAATAAGCATGACTATATCCCCTAATTGCCCGTACTTGCGCCAGAAAATCATTCTTCTCCGTTTCTGTCATGGCTGAAGCCGGAACCAAATCGATATTTTCAATTACGAAATTACAACGACGTATCGTTTCATACTGCCTCCATAATTCGGAGCCGCAGTAGGAGAAACGCTACCTCTGCCCATGTTTCTCATGTTAGAAGCATTCGTATAATTGAAGCCGATATCCGAATAGCTGTCTTCGTAGAAGATAAACTTCGATCCAACATAGTTATTGACCCACCAGTTGTAGGCAGCGGTTACTGCTGCATCGACATCCTCGGACGTGTTCCAGAATGTGTTTGTCGTCAACTGATCTTTCGGATTCAAATCAAAAAATCATCACAAGAAGTAAAGATACCTGTCCCGACCAAGCAAACAGCAAGACCTAATATATTTTTCAGTTTCATATATAATTCATTTAAAAAGTTACATTAATACCGAATGAATGGCTTCTGCTAATAGGATAAACATCCAAGTTTCCCGACGGCGACTCCGGATCAGCATTGAACGGCAAACTGTCGAATGTAAACAGATTTTCGCCTGTATAATAAATCTTCGCATTGGCTATTCCTAACTTATTCGTCCAACTCTTCGGCAACGTATAACCGAAATTGACGTTCTTAATACGCAGGTAATTCGTGTTCATACACCAAAAAGATGAATTCACGCGCTGAGGAGAACTGATCGAGTTTTCCTCTAGGAACAGACGCGGCCATTCCGCATTTGTATTTTCAGGAGTCCAGGCATCCAACAATTCGTACTCGGATGTGAAGTATCCCCGATAAATGAACCGACGACATCTCTTGAGAAATAACGGTTTGTTCCAGTCACACCTTGCATAAATACCGACAAGTCAAAATTTTTCCAACCAGCACTCAGTGTCAAACCAAAAGTCGTTTTAGGCTGTTGCGTGCCTTTCACCACCCGGTCTTTATCTGTCAACTTTCCATCTCCATCCGCATCTTTAATCCGAAAATCGCCGCCTTTGAAAGGCAAAGACCATGGATTGCCATACTGTTTTTCGTAAGCGGCAGCCTCCTCGTCGCTTTTGAACAACCCATCTACTTCATATACATAAAAAAGATTGATAGGGCTCTCCGATTCGATTAATCATATAGCCATCGATAATCTCATTGACCCCAGCCAAATCCAACAAGTCATTCTTATTATAGGAGAAATTCGCATTGATTCCCATTCTCCAATCCTTATTGAAGGAATGATTCCAAGCAAAGCTTGCTTCCACACCACTGTTCCGTAAAGAGCTTTTTATTGTCCTGATACGTCCCCGATATACCAAACGTATCAGAAACAGGAATATCCATAATGATGTCAGAGGTCTTACGATTATAATATTCGACACTCAGCATAAACTCGTTCAAGAAATTTGCATCAAAGCCGATTCCCCAGTTTGTCGAATTTTCCCAGGAAATAGTCGTCACCTATGGCTTACAACTCGTAATACCTTGATGAACAGAGCCGCCAAACGGGAAATTCTTTCCTATATATAACGTAGGTAAATAAGGATAATATTCATCCGATACGGCATCCTGGTTTCCGAGCAACCCCCAAGATCCTCTAAGTTTCAGTGACTGCAACCAGCCATGCGTGATTTTTCCATAAAATCTTCTTCGGAAATGCGCCATCCAGCAGAGAAAGAAGGAAAAATATCCCCAACGATAGCCTTTTTGCAAAACGAGAAGAAGCATCGGCACGGAAATTGGCTTCCAAAAGATACTTGCCTTTATAGTCATAATTGAGACGTCCGAAATAAGATAACAAAGCCAGTTCACGGGAATAACCACTGTTCGTTTGTGTCGAAGAATCGCCACCGTTCAAATCGGTCACTTCACTATTCGGGAAACTTTTGCGGAAAGCATATAAATTCCGATAATCATACTTCTCGATCTTATAACCAACCATTGCCTTGAAATGATGATCTTGGTTAAAAGTCTTGTCATAATTCAACAATGCATCCAACGTATAACGACTCCATCTCGAAATCGTTTCACCCAATTGATCAGGTCCATGATAATTCACATCGTCATACCAACATTCCTTACGATAATCTTTTGTTTCCTTTATATTCGTTACATAAGCACCTTGTAATGTGAATGTCAGCCCATCTATAATATGATAGTCAAAGGCCAGTATTCCAGAAAAATTTTGCAACAAATGATATTTCCGACTATTAATATCGACCCAAGCGGCAGGATTTCCATCTGAGATCGAACCGTAAGAACCATCTTCCTTCTTATACGGAATCCAAGGAGCTATACGGTCTGCTTGACGTATCAATTGAGTAGAACCGCCTCCATAAGACGCATTCGGTTCGGAATAGTCGTTATGAATAAAAGCCATGTTAGTCCTCATGGTAAATTTATCCGACAATTTGATATCCAGATTCGTTCGCAAATTAAATTGTTGACGATCCGAATTCCCTCAATGTGCCTTCCTGCCCTAAGAAACCTGCAGAAGCCATATATTTCACATCTTCCGACCCACCACTGACATTGAGGCTATGTTTATGCATAAAACCGGTCCGATAAATATAGTCTGTCCAAACTGTATTCGGATGCCCATAAGGATCCGTTCCATCCTGAAATAAACGGAGATCTTCGTCTGTAAAACGAGGAGACGCCCCATCCTGTGTCAATAACTGATTATAAAGACGGGCATAATCATAGAACTTAAGCGATCAATCAAAAGTCGATACATTCGAAAACTAACATTACCATTATAAGAGACTGTTGCTTTTCCCGGCTTTCCTCGCTTGTCGTAACCAAGATTACCCCATTGGCAGCTTTAGAACCATAAATAGCGGCCGAAGCGGCATCTTTCAAAACCGAAATCGATTCGATATCATTCGGATCGATCGAATCGAAAGTTCCAGTTTCTATCCCATCCACCACGGAATATAAGGGTTAGCATTGTTCAAGGTTCCGACTCCCACGAACACGTATAGTTGACCCGTCACTACCAGGCTGCCCTGTTCCAGATGTTATCGTAACCCCCGAGTCAATCCCTGAGAGCAGAAGATACATTCGTCACCGGCCGGTTGATCAATTCATCTTTGCCAATTGTGCTTACCCGCTCCTGTCAGGTTTACTTTCGTTTGTGTTCCATAACCGACAACAACCACCTCATCTAAATTCTGTATCTTCGTGAATTGTGATTTTATAATCGTTTTTTCCTTTCGCTACAGCAACCCTCCTGATCTACATAACCAATATAAGGAAATCATCAATGTCGCACCGTCTTCAATTCCCTCAATGTAAAATCACCGTCGACATTTGTCACCGTACCAACACCAGCACTTCCTTTCACTATGACATTTGCCCCGATAACAGGAAGACCGGTATTATCGACAACCGTACCTCTGATCGTTCTCTTGACTTGTTGAACACTTGCAAAAAGACACATTTTCTGTCTTTGCGTTATCTTGTAGGAAAATCCGATTATCGACTATCCGATAAGAAATATCCGTATTCTTAAAGACTTTCTTTAAAACACTTTCGATGTGTTCATTTTTTACACGGACGGATACTTTTTGAAATTTCTTTACTTAAAATAGATTCATCATAAGAAAATTCATAGCCCGTTTGCTCGCTGATACTTTGTATGACCAGACCTACAGTTGTCCTGTTCAAAGACAATTCCAGATTCACATACAAAGTATTCGCTTCATTTACCGCCATCGCAGGCGATGTTGCGACTAAAAATGCTGATAATGTCGCAATAGATACTTTTTATTCATACCATGTGATTCGTTTTTGTTAGTACTATAAAAAACAGTTAACTTTTTACCGGATACACCCGTACCCGCCAATAACACTTCCCATACCGGACAGCATTTTTTAATTAACCGCTGCAAAGGAATACCCCGATATTACGGAACTGTTTACCTCAGATTACATTTCAATTTCCCATAGACATTCATTTTTTTGTTTGTTTTTCAGATATATAAATTTCGGAACTCTCAATTCGATAGGTAATCGGCGCCAAATAGCAAAACTGCTCCAAAACATCCGGCAAGCGCTCGTCTTCATTGATCACGCAACGAAACCTGCGTTGAGCCAGCCTCGACGACTCGATGTTTACATTTACATTATATTTGATTGATAATTGATTGGCGATTTCACGAAGTGTAGTATTCTCAAAAACCAGTTGGTTAAACCGCCATACAGCACAGACATTCACATCGACATGATCCGTAAAAACAGGTATTTTCATCCCAGGAATAGGCAACACGTTCTCCCGGATTCATTTCTAAGATTTCTTTCCGTTCAAGGCATGCAAGCTGATACATCCTCTTACTAAAACGGTTTCTACAGACTTATTTCCAGCATTAACATTAACATGAAAAGAAGTTCCATGTACCTCTACTTTCACATAATCGGTAGCAACGATAAATAGTGAATTAGCATTCTTTGCGATGTCAAAGAAAGCTTCTCCCTTAAGGAGAAGCATTCTTTGCGATGTCAAAGAATGCTTCTCCTTGCAAGGAGACCGTCCGGTTGACGGCACTGAATGACTGCGGTATTTTCAATACGGAATTTCCCCTTAACCAAACTACCGAACCATCATCATCCAGCGTTACTTTTTTTACGCCTTCACTATCTCCTAAAGCGATAGTCATATAAGTTTCCGGCTTAAAATAATTCCATCCGACAGCTGAAAACGAAACAAGCAGCAAGATAACAGCTGCATATTTTCAACAAAGACCGGGCAATCCGGTAACGCCTTGCCCGGTTAATCCGGACATTTACCTTTTTCAAAGCCATATCTATCCGCTCGTTATCCGCATACTTTGCTGTATTCCACGAAAGACGCAAACGTAACACTTCAGAAAAACAGTTTCATTCTCAGCCGACAAATCACGCCACCTCATCACTTCCTCCATTTCTTCCGAGGAAAGGCTGCCAATCAAATATTTTACTAAAAGTGCGTAATTAAACCCATTTTCACCTTGTTATATTAGGCAAAACGACCAACAACGAAAAACTACTGAGCCAAAATGATTTTTTCGTTCATCTTAATTTATCAAGCGTATGTGCCATGCGAAAGAAAAACGGCACAAAGCATATAATAATCATTTCTAGACATATGTCCCTTTAAAAACCGGAGCGCCAAATACAAATGACTCTCCACCGTGCGTTGCGGTATCTGGGTCTGCTCCGCAACTTCTTTAGCCGTCAGCCCTTTTATATAAGTAAGGATGAAAACTTCACGACGCTGCGCTGGCAGGTGCTCAGTAATTCATACAAATGGCGATAAAAATCCTTAACGGAAAGCTCCTCTATAACAGAATCATCACCTTTCAATAGATTTTGATAATCTTCCAAATACTTCTCGTAAGTATGAGAATGGTATTTTTCAATCGAGAGGTTTTTCTTGAAATAGTCCAGACAACGAGTATAAGCGGATTGAAAAAGATAAGAATGGAAACCATCACTGACATATAGCTTTTCACGGTTTTCCCAAACATACAGAAAAACATCCTGAACAATATCCTCCGCTGCTTTTTGCTCAACCATAGAAGCAGTATAAGCCATTATCCGGGGATAATAGTAACGGAAAACACCATTAAAGGCTTCTCTATTCCCTTTCTTCAGTTCATACAATAAAGAAATATCGAACATACTACCAGCGATTTAAGACCATTCAATTAACATCCCACCCGCAAAAATAATAATATTTTTACAAACTTTGCTTATTTACAGACATTCTCCTTTAATAAAATGCAAGACAATGGTATTTTTTATACTTTTGTAGATAATACTTTAAAAACATGAATAATTTCACAAAATATATCTGTGCCGGATTGGCTATCGCCTTACTCATAATACAAGCGATTATGATTTGGGGATTATATGGAAACTTCAGCGGCTCTCTGAACGAATTGTCCGACTGCACAAGAAAGCAGCTACCGCAGCTAATCGACCTGTTCACGACAATGATTGTCACGAATTGGGTTATCATTGCAGCCCTGCTTTTCACCCTGTTCCGCCCGAGCAGAAAACAGGATAACTATTAACTTCTAGAATTTCTTTATCAGGAAAGACGGGGTTACCCTCAGATAAATCCCGGCAGAGAAACTGGTTTTGGCAAATGATTTATAGCCATTCTGCTCCGTACCGCGAAACACGACAGGCAAATGCTCATAGATATCCAAATCAATGCCAAGCGAAAAACCTTTTTGCCAATTCACGCGAATACTCTAAGCCAAAGTAAACACAAGAAGGATCATCGAAGGTAAGACCTTCATCGGATGTCGAGACAGCTCCATAAAACGGACTGCCGAACATGGAAATAAACTGATGGCACCTCCAATAGGAAGTCTTCACACGGAATCGTAAATATCGGCAGATGCACGTGCATACACACCATAGCCGTTATCGAAAGGCCACAACTTACCGGCCTGCTGATAATAGCCGGCAGCATCCAGTTCCACATTTACACTCTTGAATATCTTATGCCCCGTGTTCCACACTCCCCAATTCCGACAGCACCGTTCATCAATGTCTGGACAGAATTGGTCAGGATCGTATCGAGCTCTCCTCCTCTGTGCTGGACCAAAACTTGCAAAGGAGCATAAAAATGAAAACGCGAATCCGGATCGTTAAACTTGAAACGGGTAGACAAACCAACCGTAAAAAGCCTCCTGATGGATATCTTCCCTGAAGATAAAACTTTCCCAATTCACCCACACATCCAAATCGAACCGGCGGGAATTATACAACAATTGCAATCCCATCTCCGGATCGGCGACCATATTCAATTCCGGATTGTACAATGGCTCTATCAGATTATGATTGGCCGCCCCATACAAATCGCCCAGCACGATATTCACATGATCAGACAAGGCCACCTGCGCCCTGAACCAAGGGAAGTGCATGAAAACCTTTCTGATACTGATCACCTTTCCAATGCGCAATATCCTGATAAGCCATATTCGGATAGCGATTCGCCCCCAAAAACGTTGCAAATGAACACCTGCTTCGAGTTTCAGCATTTCCAACGGATAATAGACAGCCTTTGCCTGCAACCAAAGTCCCGGCAATGTATAGCCTTTCATAAACGAACCGGTATACTCATCATCCTTAAAGAAACTCAGATTATCAAATTCGACCGAAAGTTCCCCTTTCTTTTCCGGATCTATCCGGAAATCCGTCTTGAAAACGCGGTCCGGAATCGGGCATAAAGTGTGTAGATAAATGAAGTACCCGCCAAACAGAACAGGATACACAAACTAATGCGCAAACAAGAAATATTTAAAAGACTTTTCATCTATTGCAAATTTAAGTACAAACGTAACAATTAAAAAGGAATAAACGAAGAACGGGGATACAGAATCTTGTCCATATCCCCGTTCGTATACTTTGATGCTATTATTTATTAGCGTCTCGGTGTTGCTTCTTTTACAACCATCTGGCGACCTTCGTATTCAGCACCGTTTAATTCTTCGATAGCGTTTCTCGCTTCGTTTTCGTTAGGAAGTTCTGCAAAAGCAAAACCTTTAGAACGACGAGTGTCGCGGTCAATGATCAATTTAACTGATTCAACCGTACCGTACTCTTCCAAAACCTGTTGTAAATCAGACTCTCTAACCCGATAGTTCAGGTTACCAATGTAAATATTCATACAAAAAAAATGATATAAAATAATTAATAAAAAATTGAAACAATAAAACTTTTAGGAAAGATCAATGTCTGCTAAATCATATTCTGCAATGAATATTAAGTCGGAGATAAAGAACTACACAAACAGTTTTGCTTTGTCGGTACAAAGAAAAGCATTAAAAATGGATATTGCACCATGAAACCAAGATTTAATTCATAACAATTCAAAAAAAACACATAGAAAAGACTTTTCCCTAAGAACATCCTTAATAACCATAAAAAGTTTGAAAAAGAGGCTTCAATACAATAATATGTAAAAAGGCCTATTTTATAGTATTTCTGACCAATTAAGCCAGCATATAGCCTTTTTATGTCTCAACCAGAAGACCTAATTTTTGCCCCAATCATTTTGAACTTAATTTGACATGGAAAAAATCGAAGTTAAAGAAGCCAAAGGAAAACTTGGTATTCTGGTTGTTGGGGTAGGCGGTTGCAGTTGCGACTACCATGATTACAGGTACGTTGGCTGCACGTAAAGGATTGGCTAAAGCCTATCGGCTCAATCTCACAGTTAGCTACAATGCGTTTAGAAAACGGAGAAGAAAAAGCGATCAAAGATATTGTTCCTCTGACCGACCTGAATGACATCGTTTTCGGCGGATGGGATATTTTCCCTGATAATGCATACGAAGCGGCCCTATACGCAGAAGTCTTGAAAGAAAAAGACCTGAACGGTGTGAAAGATGAATTGGAGGCAATCAAACCGATGCCGGCCGCATTCGACCATAACTGGGCAAAACGTCTGAACGGCACACACATCAAACAGGCCGCTACCCGTTGGGACATGGTTGAACAGCTCCGCCAGGATATCCGTGAATTCAAGGCAGCCAACAACTGTGAACGTATCGCCGTTCTATGGGCTGCAAGTACCGAAATCTACATTCCGTTATCAGACGAACACATGTCACTCGCTGCTTTGGAGAAAGCAATGAAGGACAACAATACGGAAGCCGTTTTTCTCAAGTATGTGCTACGCTTATGCCGCTATAGCAGAAGGTGCTCCGTTCATCATGGGTGCTCCTAACCTGTGTGTAGACACTCCGCCATGTGGGAATTCTCTAAAAAGAATGAATGTGCCTATCTCCGGTAAGGACTTCAAGAGCGGACAGACTTTAATGAAGACAGTGCTGGCTCCGATGTTCAAAACCCGTATGTTAGGTGTAAGCGGCTGGTTCTCTACCAATATCTTAGGAAACCGTGACGGCGAGGTATTGGACGATCCTGCAAACTTCAAGACAAAAAGAAGTCAGCAAGCTATCTGTCATTGACAACATCTTCGAACCCGAAAAATTCCCGGACCTGTATGGAGACGTATATCATAAAGGTACGCATCAATTACTATCCTCCCCGCAAGGACAATAAAGAAGCATGGGACAATATCGACATCTTCGGCTGGATGGGCTACCCGATGGAAATCAAGGTAAACTTCCTGTGCCGCGACTCTATCTTGGCAGCTCCTATCGCACTCGACCTGGTTTTGTTCAGTGACCTGGCTCTGCGTGCCGGTATGTGCGGTATCCAGACTTGGTTGTCATTCTTCTGCAAGAGCCCGATGCACGACTTTGAACACGAACCGGTACATGACCTGTTCCAACAATGGAGAATGGTGAAGGAAACCCTGCGTAATATGGTAGGCGAAACTGCACCGAGCTATTTGGACTAAAATAAGAAAACGGTAAGGTAATAAAAGTGATTTGTTCCAGTGATTGGCGAAACTTTCCGCCTTGAAATGTCAAATTTACTGCTGATGGAACTTTTATGACTTTATTCCGCATTATCTTGTCAAGTTTTATTATTTTTATATCACACATTTTATCAATGAAGAAACCCTCTTTTTCCCGGTTATCATCGGTACGGGCTTCGGTTCGGGCTTTTCTCCTTTCGCTCCGGGTACCGCAGGCGCTTTACTGGCCGTGCTTATCTGGTTCGGAATATCTTTCATTGTTTCGGAAATATGCCTGATATGGCTGACGGTGGCTCTTATTCTCTTTTTTACGGTTGGGGTATGGGCGACCAATCGTCTTGAACCTTTGGGAGAGGACCCGTCACGGGTAGTAGTAGACGAAATGGTAGGTGTCTGGATTCCACTTTTGGCAGCACCGGCCGGTAACTTGTGGTATGCTCTGGGCATTTCGCGCTATTCCGCCTGTTCATATTTTCAAGCCATTGGGTATACGCAAAATGGAATATCTCAAGGGAGGAGTCGGAGTAATGATGGATGATATTTTGGCTGGAATATATAGCCTCATCCTGCTAATAGGTGCAAGATGGTTGATTGGATAAAGAAAAAGTGCAAGAGCGTTTTCGGAGAAAGGCGGGATATTCATGTTTATACGAGCCCAATTTTCTTCACTAAGTCGCCAGTGCGACAGACTTTCTGGTCACAATCTTGTTGGTTAAATTATTTAGAGTTTATTACGTGTATGCAACCTTCACTGGTTCTGTCTGCGGCGGAATCGTAAATTGCATCATCAATTACAAATGGACATTCAAATCCAAAGAATGCAAGAAACGACATGTAATAGTCAAATATCTACTGGTTTGGATTGGTAGTATCTTATTGAATACCTGGGGGAATTTACTTCATGACGGAAACGATCAGCAGGAATCCCTGGGTCCAGGAAACACTGAAACATTATATCGACGACTTGTTCGTCTTTCCAAGATAGTAGTCTCACTGCTTGTCGGATTTCTTTGGAACTATAATATGCAACGTATCTTTGTCTACAAGAACTGTAGGATCAGGGACCGTTTTCAGAAAGCGAACTCAAAATAAAAACAAAATAGTAATATATGAAATTCAAAGTTTTTAGAGATTGGTTGCAACAGACGATCTACAAGATCATCAACCCGATCGTACATGGAATGATTAAAATTGGGATCACTCCCAATTTTATTACGACAACAGGATTAATCCTGAATATTGTGGCTGCTTGCATATTCCTTTATGCCGGAATGAAAGGAGAACGAGGTGATTTCTACTATATCGGCTGGGGTGGCGGCATCATCTTGTTTGCCGGACTGTTCGACATGATGGACGGACAGGTTGCGCGTATCGGCAAAATGAGTTCCACATTCGGAGCCTTGTACGATTCGGTACTGGACCGCTACAGCGAACTGACGGTTTTTTCGGGATATGTTTCTACCTGATCAATCAGGGATATGTCATCAGTGATCGATCGTCGCTTTCATTGTTTGATCGGCTCATTAATGGTAAGCTATGTCCGCGCCCGTGCCGAAGGATTGGGACTTGAATGCAAAGTCGGTTTCATGCAACGTCCCGAACGCGTAGTGTTGACCGGATTAGGGGCTCTCTGCTGCGGTATCTTTGCACCCATGATGGAAAACAACGAGATATTCGAACCGATCATGATATTCGTCATTCCTTTGCTGATCGTTGCGATATTCTCCAACATCACGGCATTCGCACGCCTGAATCATTGTCGTAAACTATTGAGCAGCAAAGATAACGAATGAAAGGAACAATTGTACTCCCGTCAAAGAAGGAGGCAGGGACTGTTATCGGCTTGACAGCGCTGTTTTTTGCTGACAGCCGTATGTATCGGATTACGCCCGGAGCATGTGTTCATGGTTGGGCTTTACCTCCTCCTCTTCTTCGCTGGCAAGACAACCCGTAAATTAGCTGTTGCCTTATTGCCATTCGCTCTTTTCGGCATTTCATACGACTGGATGCGTGTTTTCCCAAATTACGAGGCTAACTCGATTGACGTGGAAAACCTATATAACTGGAAAAAGCTTGTTCGGTATAAATGATAATGGGAATATCCTAATTCCTTGCGAATATTTCATGATCCATAATTGCCGGATTGCGGACATCCTTGCAGGTATATTTTTATCTCTGCTGGGTTCCTGTTCCGATAGCTTTCGGATTGTGGCTCTATCTCAAGAGATACCGTAATTTGTACCTCCATTTCTCGATGGTATTCCTGTTCGTCAACCTGATTGGCTTTGCCGGATACTATCTCCATCCGGCAGCACCACCTTTGGTATGCAATCAATTATGGTTTTGAACCGATACTCACACCGGTAATGTTGCCGGTCTCGGCAGGTTCGACACATTGACCGGCCTTTCTATCTTCGATTCCATCTATGGCCGCAACGCAAACGTATTCGCGGCAGTTCCATCATTACATGCTGCATATATGGTTGTGGCACTATGTTATGCGATTGTCAATAAATGCAATAAATTTGTGATTATCCTGTTTGCCATCATCATGGCTGGAATTTGGGGAACAGCAGTTTACACCTCACATCACTATATTATAGATGTGACATTGGGAATCTGTTGCGCTCTTTTTAGGAATCCTGCTTTTCGAAAAAGGATTGATGAAGACAGGCTGGTTCAAAAACTTCTTCAACCGATATTATAATTACATTAAATAATGTGCCAATGAAAGAATTTCTTCGTATTGGCACATTATTCATTGCATCTTGACCTTTTTTTGGTAGCATGACATCCTAACTTTGCCACAAATAAAAAGTTAGGATGTCATGTATAAACAAACTCTACCATTATTCCTATGCATATTCTTGTCTGCATGTGATCTGATCGATTACCATCCGTATGACGGCCGGCTCACCATTTCCGAACGCGATATCAACGACCACAACATCCCGCTTATCGAGGCAGCAACAAAAGATAAAGACACGATCCGCTTCGTCCTGATGGGCGACACCCAACGTAGCTACGACGAGACAGAAGATTTCATAAAACATATCAATACTAAAAAGACAGCATCGATTTCATCATACACGGAGGAGACTATACCGAGTTCGGCATGAAGAAAGAGTACGAGTGGACTGTCAATATCCTGTCGAAGCTCGATATCCCGTATGTCGGATTGATCGGTAACCATGACGTAATCGGCAATGGTGACCAGGTTTTCAACAAATTGTTCGGAGAAGAAAACTTTTCTTTTATCGTCCGGGACGTTAAATTCGTTTGCCTCAATACCAATGCGATCGAATACGACTACTCCCCACCCTGTCCCTGATTTCGGTTTTCTGAAAGAAGAGCTGCAAGACAGTACCCGGCATTACAGCCGCACGATCGTCGCCATGCATGCACGTCCCGGAAGCGAACAGTTCGATAACAATGTAAAAGACGTATTTCAGCTTATATATCCGTGAATTTCCCTCTTTTGCTGTTTTGCCTGAACGCACATAACCATCAGTTACAGGTGGAAGACCTTTTTTTGACGATGGGATCATCTACTACGGCTGTAGCAATATAGCCAAACGTAACTACCTATTATTTACCCTAACCCCGGACGGCTACACGTATGAAATTATCAATTTTAAATGGATGCTCTTATTTCTTTTCCTGGCCGGCTTTACAGGCACACAGGGAGGAAATCGAGGATGATGTGCGATAAAAAACGCGTAGAAAAATATATATCCGATGGGAAAAACTCATTCCCCCACTATACCAAGCTAACAGTTCGCCGGATCAATGGGTATGCTTTCCTCGGAACAGGTTGGAATTATTATCGTAATCACTGGGAACAGATGTATATTTGGGGATAGTTCCCCGCAACTCCGGATCGCCATGCTATGGCAACTCTTTACACCTCAAACAGAATTATTACCCTTAGAACATCCATATCGCCGACAAGTTATCTTTCGAACCTCTCGCCTGCGGTGTCTATATATCAATACTCTTTAGATCGTGACTTCTGGGTAAGCAGCCGGACAAATATCCACAAGGTTACTACTGGTTCTCCACCCGCATCCGTACCCATGTTTTTTTATTGGAGAGCGATTCACATTGAAGCTAAACACAAAAAAAAAAGAGCTGGCATAAATCCATTTCTTTCTTCTACGAGCTCAGTACCTGTGACCTATATCTGATAAACAAGATCGGGAACGGTTATCTGAAACCCAAAGACTATCTAAGCCTCTCGTTCGGCCTCAAACTACAAATCCTATAAAGAAAAAACGGGAGGGGTGTCATTACGACAGCCTCCCGTTCCCCATAAACTACATAAAAACACTTAAAAGAACAAACTTCCATTAAAAGGCAAGACCTACCATGGATGCCCCAGTTATTCAATCCATCGATCGAATAACTCAGGACTTCTCCTTTATTGGTTGCATAATTATAGTAGGCAGCGACATGCAGACCGATCTGTTTCTGAGGTGTAAAATACATAGTCATACCGATTTCGGGAGATACATAGAAACCCCAATTACGGTCGTATACTTTCATTACATTCATATAAGTCGACATTTCACTATAGCTTGCACCTAACTGCACACCAGCATAAGGCTGGAACTGGCTTTCGAGCTACGTTGTAACGAAAAGCTACACCAAAAGGCAACTGAAAGATAGAATGCTGCTGATCAGAAGTGATGGCCGATGTAGAACTTACCGGCAACGTCTGACGGTCGATATACTTATTGTTGGTATGATAAGAGATAAATGCACCTACCGAGAAATTAGGAATTACATAATAACCGGCTTCCGCATGTGCTCCCCAACCACTTGTCTTGTCTGAGAAATCCTGGCTGAACGGAGAATTAATCTGCCAGTCAACATTAAAATACATGTTCTTTACAACCTGGGCACCAGCCAGGAAGGTATCGCTAAACAGGCAACAAGTAAAGCGATTAATTTTATTGATTTATATATCTTTTTCATAAGACTCATATTTATCTTTTAATTCGCGTTTAATTATTTTTTCAGGTACGGTGACTGTACAAAAGCCTGCTCAATAGCACGAGTAGAAAGTTCGATATTTACCTTGTCGGAACCGGACAGCAAGCCAGTCATGTAAGCAGTCCAGAGAACCGGAAGTTTAGCATCTGCAGATTTTGGCAGCGGAGCTTTCAAATTGACCAGTTCAACCAATAAAGAACCTACGCTATAGCTGTATACAACAGGATACGGATAATACCATCCATTCCATGCGCCAGTCCAGTTACCCCAGTAGCCATACCACCAGTTATATCCCGGATACCCCCACCACCAGTAAGGATTGTCATGATAGTTTGTAAAGTAATTTACATTTTTCACAAAAAGAAACCTGCAAACCCAAATCCGCAGATTCTTTATCTGATGCATGTGTAACCACGGCCTTCCATGCCACTAACCAAAGTAGAGACGATATCGTCAGCTTCTGTTGCACTCCAGGGAATTCCGGTTTTCACTGCTACCGATAACCATTACACTATCAGGGATGTAGAAAGTTGTAAAGGATTCGAAATTAGCATCCTTGTTGTGATCAGTGAATACTACGAAATCATCGCTTAGTTTTGACATGTGCGGATCCTTTTGGCAAGACGCCAGTAAAGAACCAATAAGAAAAAGGAAGAATCTTTTTTCATCTCATTCAACGTTTAAAACAGTTTATACTATTATTTATGCACTTATATATAAGTTACTATTTAAACAACACGAACTAAAAAGGTTTGCATTCTCCCTTTTTCAAGAGTGTTAATTAACTTGTCTGAAGATTTTAGAACGGTTATAAACGACTGTTAATGAACACAGCAATCTCGTGTATTATCCAGTGATAAGGCCGTCCATTCTTAGTGGACAGTAGTGCATCGGGGGTATATTTTTAATCCATCTGTTTCCTGTTCTTCAGAAGTCTTTGAAAAGCCTAAACTTTCATAGAACTTCACAGCGTATGACGATGAATTGACAGTTATCTGCATTTGAAGCTGATCGGCATAGACAGAATCAAACATTTCACCTATTACTTCAATAAGTTTTTGATTTTCAATAAAAATTTTGCCCATACTTCAACCAACGATTTGCAAAACTTTTGAATTTATTTCATTTGCTCAGATCCTTGCCATCCAAAAATTGGTGAGAGAAAGCTGATTTGCTCTCCGTTTTTGTTCTTCCGTTACTATATACCCCCTTTGTTCAAAGAATGGACGGGCTGTTAAACTTACTTCTGATGTAATCCGTATGATTCCTGTTGCAGTTGCATACCGTTCTATTTCATTTAGAAGTATCGTAGCAATACCTTTACCTTGAAAATCTTTATGAACAAACATAGAATGCAAATAACCTTGTTGGGTAATGGATGCAAAGCCGACAACCTGTAACTGTTGATTAGTTGCTACAATGAAAAAATGCGTTCTAATCATTTCTTTTATATGGGAGATATCGTTTCCGCACGATGCCCAATCTTCCACTTCTGCTTTTGAATAATCACGCCTGTTTATATTGAGGACTGTATCTTGAAATAAGTCTTTGAGCTCAAGGACATCAGCAGGTTGGGCAATTCTAATTGTAAAATCTGTATTCATATTCTTAACACTCATATTATCTATGGCAAGGCTTTATATACTTGATAATTGCTATTTATCAATAGTTATCAAACACTACAATACAAATATATGGACATTTCTCAGATAAACATGTTTTTATTACCGGTTTATGTTTAAGTAGATGTGTTTATCGTCAAAAAGGGATGCCCGGCTTTCGGACATCCCTTTCTTGATTCTGCTTTCTATTATTTCTTATCGCAAAGTTCCTTGCTGTGCTTCCTGTACCATTTTTTTGAGTTGAAGGATAAGGATTTCTACTCGGCGGTTCAAAAGCACGTCCCTCAGGAGTGCTGTTATCGGCAACCGGTTCATGTACTCCCTTTGCCTTCATAAGTCATGCGCTTACTGCTCACACCTTGGTCTTCCATCAGATAATCGCATACGCTCTTTGCACGTTTTTCTGACAACGTCTGATTATAATCAACTTTTCCTGTATTATCCGTATGTCCTATGATTTTTTATGTCCGTATCCGGATTTGCATTCAAACTGGCAGCCAAGTCACGCAACGCACTCTTGGAAGCGGCACTGACAGTGCTTGAATTGGTTGCGAACAAGATACCCGAATCAAACGTAACCTTCAGTGCCTCGCCATTATTAATGGTTTCGACAGTCGTTTCTTCCGGCAACGTAGCTTCCAATTCCTTCTTCTGTTTGTCCATCTTTTTTTACCGATTAGGGCACCTGCAGTACCGCCCACGGCAGCACCGATTATCGAACCCAATGCAGTATTACCAGCCAAAGCACCGACTCCGGCACCTACAGCCGCACCTCCGCCGACTCCGATAGCCGTACCTTTAGCGGTATTATTCCATGTTCCACAACTCGTAAAAACGACTGCCATACAAAGCAGTAAAACTGATAACAACTTAAAATTTCTCATCTTCTTATTCTTTTTTTATAAACTATATTGTAACTATACAACAGTCTATTAATCGAACATGTTGATGGAATCGCAATATTCAAGTTCTCCCTGTACAATAAAAGTGATGTCTTCAGGTGAGAACTTGCCTACACCGTCTTTTTGCGCATTCTTTACAACAAACCCGATCAATTCATCTTCATCAATATCAATTTCAGCATTGTCATCGGAATTTTCATCAAGGAAACCCTTCGACTCATAAAATTCATAAATCAGATCCCCAATATAATTAATATCGTCATTACTGAATTTTCCTTTCAATTCCTGGGGAAGATAGTTCCGGATAAATGCTACAGAATCATCTTCATCATAAATTAAATCATCTTTGTCACTCATATCTTTTTAATTTTTGGTTGATAGATGCTACAAACATAAACAAAAATATTCGTTATCCATACAGGTACTCAAAAAATCAATTCGAATCTTAAACAGGTTCCTAATGCATAGCTTTACGAGGACTAACCCTATGCATTAGCCTCCGTAACGCATAGGGTTAAGTTGAACCACCTTTTACCGCTTCTGCAAGCAATTATCACAACATCCGCATCGTGTCCCTTCCATACCGAAATATTCGGAAATAAACTCCTGACGGCAACCGTGAGTCTCAAGATATTCCGCCACCTTTTCAATTCGCATTTTGAAAGCAGCCAAACGATTTTCATAAGATGCAGTCGTAATGACAAGACGGTCCAAAGGGACGCGGATCATCTTAAAAGTGATCCGGGGTTCTTTTCGAGGAGGGACATAATAGAAGCCGACATTCCGCAGATACCCTAAGACTTTCGCCACCTCACGAGCTTCCAGCCCGGTTTTTCGCGCCAGCATATCGACACTGACGAAAACCCCGGTAGAAAAAAGCCCTTCATAATTTCGTAAAACCTCAACAGCGACTTTGGCTGCCGGAGAATCGTCACTCAGGAAACGATCCATCATCCAACGAGGTTGGTCATACCGCAGATAAGGTTGTGAATTAGGATAGGGTTCAAAAAAGTAAGATAGTTCGACAAAGATAAAATTTCAAGAGAAGAACGTAAACGACCTTTATCGAAATGCCAATCTCTCAAAATTCCGGTTCGTCGAGATAGACCGACACCCCTTCCCCATCACCTTCCGCGATCTGAAACGGTTGCACAAAGCTTCATAAACCCGTTTGATATATTCGATTGTCGGGAAAGCATTGAAGGACGCCTTTTTATATCCGTTATGTCCTGCGGTGCCAACAAAGCGACAGCGTAGGCCCGTTTCCCTGTCACGACCAGCACGTCCCGCCTCTTGGTAATAAGCCTCCATCGAGTCAGGAAACTCCGTGTGGATCACCACACGCACGTCCCCTTTATCAATCCCCATTCCGAACGCGTTAGTGGCAACCAGCACACGCGTAAATCCTTTACCCAATCGGCCTGCCGCTCTGTCTTCAGAACCGGTTCCAGGCCAGCATGGAAATATTCAGCAGAAATGCCCGCCGCCCGTAATTTTCCGGCATATTCTTCCACTCCTTTGCGGGTACGGCTATAGATCACCGCGGAGCCGGGTACGGCAGATAAGATATGACAAATTTCCTTTAATTTATTGTCTGTCTTACGAACTACAAACGAAAGATTCTTCCGCTCGAAAGAGGTCTTGAATATCCTATATCCTTTGCGAAAATGGAGCTGCTCGCAGATATCGGCAACCACAGCTGCCGTGGCTGAAGCTGTTACGGCAATTACCTGAACATGCGGTATGGCGTCGCGGATATCCGCGATCAAACGATAGTCCCGGCGAAAATCGTTTCCCCATTGGGAGATACAGTGCGCTTCATCCACGACCAGCAAATTCACTTTGCGGGACAAGGTCTTCAACTTCTCCTGAAACAGTTCGGAGGAAATACGTTCGGGAGAAATATAAAGGAACTTATAATCTCCCAAGATACAATTATCCAGTTGTTGCAAAAATCTCCCAATGCGGCATCTCCGAACTGATAAACGCCGACAGAATGCCTCGCTTTTGCAGGTTCTTCACCTGGTCCTTCATCAAAGCGACAAGCGGACTGACCACAAGGCAAATACCCGGATTCGCCAATGCCGGAACCTGGAAAGTAATGGATTTACCTCCTCCTGTCGGCATAAGCGCCAATGTGTCGTGCCCGGACAGAATACTGTCTATGACTTCAGCCTGTCCCGGCCGAAACCCGTCATAGCCCCAGTAATGTTTCAAAACTTGTAATGGATTGTGCATTGTATCGAACGTTTCTGCAAAAGATAGGACATCGAACCAACAAAAAAGGCCTGCCCCTTTTGAGAGCAAGCCTTTTACATAAATATATATCAATCAAACCATCTTCGGTCAGTTCTTAAAGACCAGGCCGCTACCGTCGCTGTCGATTGTAATCGGGCGATCTTTGTTGATCTTTCCGCCCAACAACTCTTTGGACAGTTCGTTCAGGACATACTTCTGGATGACACGTTTTACAGGACGGGCACCAAACTGCGGGTCGAACCCTTTGTCTGAAATAAATGCCAGAGCTGCATCCGTAAATTCCAGCGCAATCCCATTCTGGGCCAGCATCTTCTTCACACTATTCAGCTGAACAGTCACGATCTTGCGGATCTCTTCTTCGTTGAGCGGGTAAACATGATGATGTCATCGATACGGTTCAGGAACTCTCGGGCGAATTGTCTTCTTCAGTAATTCCAACACCTGGACCTTCGTTTCATCCACTACCTGATCGTGCGTTTCGGGTGTCATCTTCTCGAAGTTTTCACGAATCAAGGACGATCCCATGTTACTGGTCATAATAATGATCGTATTCTTGAAGTTGACGACACGTCCCTTATTGTCGGTCAGCCGTCCATCATCCAATACCTGCAAAAGGATATTGAATACATCCGGATGAGCCTTTTCGATCTCATCAAACAGGACGACCGAATAAGGTTTACGGCGGATCGCTTCCGTCAACTGGCCACCTTCATCATAGCCGACATATCCCGGAGGCGCACCAATCAGACGAGTCGCACTAAACTTTTCCTGATATTCACTCATATCGATACGCGTCATCATGTTCTCGTCGTCAAACAGATATTCCGCCAACGCTTTGGCCAGCTCTGTCTTACCGACACCTGTCGTTCCGAGGAAAATAAATGAACCGATCGGTCGTTTCGGGTCCTGTAATCCGGCACGGCTACGACGCACTGCATCAGCAATAGCACTGATGGCCTCCTCCCTGCCCGATCACACGCGTGTGCAATTCAGATTCCAGATGGAGTAATTTTTCCTTTTCGCTCTGCATCATCTTGCTGACAGGAATTCCCGTCCAACGAGATACCACATCGGCGATATCTTCACTGTCCACTTCTTCCTTTGATCATGGCGGAAGCACCTTGCATCGTCTTCAGTTTCTCCTGGACTTCCCTGATCTCTTCCTCCTTTTGTTTGATCTTTCCGTAACGTATTTCGGCTACTTTTCCATAGTCGCCTTCACGTTCGGCCTTATCGGCTTCAAACTTCAGGTTTTCGATATCAATCTTATTCTGCTGAATCTTATTGATCTGCTCTTTTTCGCTTTGCCACTGAGCCATCTGTTTCGTTTTCTTCGTCCTTCAGGTCGGCAATTTCCTTATTGAGCTGTTCCAGCTTTCCTTTATCATTTTCACGCTTGATCGCTTCACGCTCGATTTCCAGTTGCTTGATACGGCGGGAAACCTCGTCGAGAGATTCCGGCACAGAGTCGATCTGCAAACGCAAACGGGCTGCTGCCTCATCCATCAGGTCGATCGCCTTATCGGGCAAGAACCGGTCAGTGATGTATCGTGTAGACAACTGGACGGCTGCAATGATGGCATCATCTTTGATACGGACCTTATGGTGGTTTTCATATTTTCCTTCAAACCACGCAGGATGGAAATAGCATCCAATTCGTTCGGTTCGTCCACCATAACAATCTGGAAACGACGTTCGAGCGCCTTATCCTTCTCAAAATACTTCTGATATTCATCCAGCGTCGTCGCACCGATCGAACGCAATTCACCACGAGCTAAAGCAGGTTTCAGGATATTGGCGGCATCCATCGCACCTTCGCCCTTACCGGCACCGACCAATGTATGGATCTCATCGATAAAAAAGAATGATTTCCCCATCCGATTTAGTCACTTCACCCACTACAGCTTTCAAACGTTCTTCAAATTCGCCCTTATACTTGGCCCCGGCAACCAAAGCTCCCATATCCAAAGAGAAAATCTGTTTCGATTTCAAATTTTCCGGTACGTCACCCCGGACGATACGATGAGCAAGCCCCTCGGCAATAGCCGATTTACCCACCCCCGGATCACCAATCAAAAATCGGTTGTTTTCGTACGACGACTCAGGATCTGAAGTACGGCGAATTTCGTCGTCACGACCGATCACCGGATCCAACTTGCCGCTACGGGCACGTTCGTTCAGATTGATCGCATATTTCCCCAGTGCATCATATGTGTCTTCGGCCGACTGGCTGGTTACTTTATTCCCTTTCCGCAATTCTTCAATCGCCTGGCGTAATTCATTCTCCGTCATACCGGCATCTTTCAGAATTTGAGAAGCAGTGCTCTTTTTCCGTGAACAAGGCCAAAATAATCGGCTCCAAAGACACATACTGGTCTCCCATTTTTGGATGAATAGCCGATTGCTTTCTGCAAAACAGTATTTGCTTCACTTGACAGGTAAGGTTCTCCGCCTGATACCTTCGGTAGCGAACTGATCTGCGCATCCAATACACGATTCAGATTCGGATATTGACACCCAGTTTCTGGAAGATGAAATTGGTCACACTTTCACCCGTCATAATGACACCTTTCAGCAAATGTACGGCTTCGATCGCCTGCTGCCCATTCTGGGTAGCAAGTTGCACGGCTTGCTGGACGGCCTCCTGTGCTTTAATTGTAAAATTGTTTAAATTCATATAGTTATACTCCTTTCAATTCTATTTTTATTTCTAAATTTCCACAGACATTCCTACAAAACAAGTACCAAAACAAAATATGTCATTTTGTCATATATTTTAAAACTTCGCATTAAAAAAGAGCCTGTCGAACAGTCTCGTTTCACGCCGTTTTTACATGTTTTCGGAAAAAGAACAAGACGGCTGGGAAAAAGGTTTACTTTTACCTCGTCAAGACAGGGCTTTTTCTACTTATAGAATTTCAGGAATATAAATTTAAGAAATATCTTCGGCAATAGTGTATCCTAATTCCCGGTCATCATTCTTATCTTGGAAAAGATAGGCATTCCCTTCAGGAGATTCAATATAATAAAGGTTTGTATAAACAAAATCGGGATTGTCCCGTTTCAGGACTCTGCCACATTATCAGGGACTTTTTGTATCTAAACTGATTTCATTCCTTGTCTCTTTCCAAAAATAATAATCAGTTTCAACCTCTCCTCTAAAAAAGAAACAAATTTAAGGGTGTCGTTATGAAGGACAAAATAATCATAATATCCTCCATTATTCTGATATCCTCTAATTTCAGAACCGTCATATTTCTTATAGATAAAGTCAAAATGAGCTTTCGACAAATCAACAAACCAAGTAGAGTCATTCGGTGTTCATGTATATATAGCCAAGAACATCCCATCATCATTCAAACCTTTGTGTCAGTCATTTTCCAAATATCATCCACATACCGAGATCGAAGCTTCATTTTGGTCTTTATCTATAACATTTATTTGAGAAAAATTCGAATATTCCTGATAATTCAGGGGAATCCTACAATCGCATTTTTGATAAAATTCTTCAACAACTTCGACAAAGCCTCGGCAACCGTCTCAACACTTCGATTTCCCAATCTTCAGACATTCCATAAAAAGCTTCTGCTATCCCTCCCGTAATGCAGGCCAACGTGTCTGAATCGCCACCGAGATAAATGACCAAACGAATTGCAGTTTCAAAATCCGTACTTTCCAAAAAAGCGACAATCGCCTCCGGGACAGTTCCCTGACAACTTGGGTTAAAGCAATAGTCCGGCCGGATCTCGTCACAGGAAAAATTCAAATCATATAAAAAAGTCGTTTCAATGTATTCCCGGATAGCTTGCTTGCTTTTTCCTGTACGAGCGATAGATGGCAGCAGCCACAGCTTGAGCCCCTTTGATCCCTTCCGGATGGTTATGGGAAACGGCAGCCGTTTCTTCAGCCACTTGCAATGTTTTTTCCAATGAACCAAAAGCCCACCCAACTGCGCTAACCCGCATAGCCGAACCATTCCCCAACTGTTATAAGGCTGTGGATTCGTTTCACAAAGCCATTGCCCGAAACGTGCTCCATAGCCTCCCCATCGGACACGGAAACTCCCTGCCATAACGATGCATAACTTGCACGAGATTCCCTCCATACAATAGCCAGTCAGTCACGGCGACCGTCATAATCGTGTCGTCCGTATAATTGCTTTTCCTGGTAAATAACGGAAAAACCGTTGTCTTTATATTATCAAACTCATATACGGAACCGATAATATCTCCGGCTATTGCTCCTATCATATTACTCTCATTTTTATTCGGACATAAAAAAATACAAAACAACCTCCTATATCTCAAACAGAAAGTGAAGTGACTTTCCAGCCTGAAACCTTCCGGCGGCATTACCCGCATAAATCTCTCCACCCGTGAGCGTCAACTTCTTCACCGGAGCTCCGGTTTTAAAATCCAAGTCTTTGAAATTGATCCAAAAAATATCGGGGGCTAAGCGTTGACTCGAAATAATACACTTTATTTTTTGATCCGCTACCGTACGCCAGCGAGTCGAAGCAATATTAGGCTGTTCGGGGATAGAGATTCCCAAAAGGAACCGAAACATTGCGCATCACACTAAAAACTCCGGCAACAGCCTGCCTGAAATTATCGGTTTGCGGTAATGCCTGGATATAAAACGATGCACGGACAAAGCGATCAGAAGCACGGTTTGTCCCGGGTAGCATAACCAGACCGCCAATCTCTTTCCAGTAATCATTCAAAGTCAACTGTTTGTCATAGGTAGGGGAATTTGTCATTATCTGGCATTCTCGTCCCTCATGAATAATCAGATTGCCGTTGATATATTCAAAGATGGCACTATTCCCGGTCGCATCCGAAATCGAGAGGTGCAAAGTCGATTTTGCTCCGTTAGGTAAATCAGGGTCATCGATACGGAAAGTTTCCAGGCTCAATTCATTCACAGCTTCGTCCACCGTCGCAAAATTATCCAAGACATATTGTGTCCAGATGCTCAATCCCATCACCGGACGACTATCATTCGGACGATGATAAGAGGATTCGGTCAAGAAAAGCAAGTTCGCCACCAGGCCTTTCTCATTCATACCGTCACAAACTCCGATATCATATCCGGCAGTCACGACACTCCCATATTTGGAAGTCCACGTCACCGTATTGTCCGTAATCCCTCCCCGTTTCTCCATTCCCCGAGGGAAAAGGTAAATATTCGATTGCGGATCCTCTTTCCAATCCATCGTCCGCCCTGTCACGATCATATCATCCGGTCCCAAATAGACCACACGCGTACAAGCTTTGTTTTGCTCTGCAAAAACATCATGCCTAAAGCTACCACTGAAAAGACGGCTAACTTATTTCTTTTTGCCATAACTATAATTTTAAATATGTCCAAACTATATTTATAACAGGGATATGAGAATGATAGTTCCAGTTGTTCAAAACAACTTGTAACAGAACAAAATCAACAATCCCTCCTTTTTGCACCATTTTTCTATTTCATCGAAAATTCCGATCCATACTGTTCTTACGTTTTGGCAAGATTAGGATGCCCCTATTAATTCAATTTAGATAGGAAAGAGGTGTCATTTTGATAACTGTGCCGAAAGTTTCCTCCCTGTGAAAAAGGAGAAATTATATTTTGGTGAGGTTACCTCACTGAAAATATGTCAATAGAAGAAAATACATTACATTTGTCTTATCATTAAAAATAAGTATTAGGAGATGAAAATTATAACATACAATGTAAACGGCCTGCGTGCCGCCGTAGGAAAAAGGATTGCCCGGAATGGCTGGCACAAGAACAACCCGACGTACTTTGCCTGCAGGAGACCAAGTTACAACCGAACAATATCCAGCCGAAGCATTTGAAGCACTTGGCTAAAAGCATGGCTTTTCAGTGCACAGAAGAAAAGGCTACAGCGGAGTCGCAATCCTGAGCCGCCGAGAACCGGACCATGTAGAATATGGAATGGGAATCGAAAATACGATAACGAGGGGCGTTTCATCCGGGCCGATTTCGAGGGATCTGTCGGTGATCAGCGTTTACCACCCTTCGGGTACGAGCGGCGATGAGCGTCAGGCATTCAAGATGGAATGGTTGGAAGATTTCCAGAACTATGTAATGGAACTACAAAAATCGCGTCCGAAACTGATCTTATGCGGAGACTACAATATCTGCCACGAACCGATTGATATTCATGACCCAGTACGCAATGCGACGAACAGCGGCTTCCTTCCGGAAGAACGGGAATGGATGACTCGTTTCCTGGATGCCGGCTATATTGACACGTTCCGCCTCCTCAACCCGGACAAACAGGAATATACTTGGTGGAGTTATCGTTTCAGCGCTCGTGCCAAAAACAAGGGCTGGCGTATTGACTATTGCATGGTCAGCGAACCGATGAAAGCACAAGTGGAAAAAGCGTATATTTTAAATGAGGCTGTTCATTCGGATCATTGCCCGGCAGTGATCGAGGTGTCGTAAATCAAATTCCGCACTGCCTCTTGATAATCTGCCAACCGGGAACTTTTCAATATTTTTTTCGGAGCCGTTTCTCTGCATCCGGCAACAGGTAATCCCAAAGGGTCTTCATCTTGTCGAGTACCTGGTGTTCGCCTCCTCCAGACAAGGAAAGAATAGCCCGCTAACAGTAAGGTATGGAAAGCAGACAACTTCTCTATCTTCTCCTGAGCGGTAAGCGGGGTATCGGATATATATTCCGTTGCCAGCCAAGGAGAAGACAGCAGACCACGTCCTATCATGATACCTTTCAAACGGGGAAAACGTCTAGTTAACGAACGAATATCCGGCAAAGTCCGGATGTCTCCATTATAGAAAAGCGGAAGCGTGCATGAATCATAAAATCGGGAAAAAGGCACTCAGGTCAGTCTTCCCTTTATATTGCTGCGTACCGATCCTGGGATGCAATGTGAGATGTGAGGGGCAATCCGTTCAAAAAAGGAAGAAGCGCTTGCGCCTCCTCAGGAGAATCCCAACCTAACCGCAGTTTGACCGAGAATTGTATCTCCGGGAATTCAAAAATCGTGTCCAACAACACTTTCACCTCATCCGGATAAGGCAGGATACCCGCTCCCCGATGTTGTCGTGCCTGCATCGGGAAAGGACAACCCAAATTAATATCAGCACGCCGGTACCTGATTCACGAAACAAACCAGCAATCCGGCGGAACTCTTCGGGCGAAGCTGCGATCATCTGGGGAACAAGTGAGGCGGATGTATTTGCTTCCCGGTACAAGATCCCGCAACTCCTTATTGCGAAAGCCAGTCTTTCGAGACGGACAAACGGGGTGTTAGGTTTCGACACCTCCGAATATTTGTGCATGTGCTTCCCTATAAACCGAGTCGGTATAACCCTGCAATGGGGCAAAATGAATAACATACGGTTCCATCATTCCGGAAACATTTCAATGAAAAGTGAATGAAGACGTGCTTTGGCCTCTTCAAAATCCTGCTCCATCCCCATCTCTTTCTCAAGCGAAGTAACCCTTTATCTTTAAAGCCGCAAGGGTTGATCAAAGAGAAGTAATCCAAGTCGGTATTTATATTCAAAGCAAAACCGTGCATGGTGACAAAACGGCTGCTTTTCACACCGATCGCACAAATCTTACGGGCTTTTCTCGGTACACCAGGATCGATCCACACACCTGTAGCTCCCGCGAGCCGCTCCCCTTTAATGCCATAGATAGCTAAAAGCGGATAATGGTTTCTTCCAACCTGTCGATATATTGCTTGAGTCCCAACTTCCAGGTATCGAGATCGAAGACCGGATATCCGGTGATTTGTCCGGGACCGTGATACGTGATATCCCCTCCCCGGTTGATATGGTAGAAAGAGATACCTCGCTGCACAAGCAGTTCTTCCGGGATCAGTAGGTTGGTGTCCTTACCACTTTTTCCAATAGTCAGTACCGGCTGATGTTCGCAGAAAAACAACCGGTTTTCCCCGGTCCTGCCTTGTGCTTTTGCTTCCAACAAGGCGTTGAAAGCAATCGTCTGGGCGTTCCAATGCCTTCTCATATTCGATACGTCCGAGGTCGT
>VOFC01002986.1_pt1 | contig 44706 bp, 84 predicted proteins | sample 5384161 | NCBI WGS metagenome assembly VOFC01 (sample SAMN12384722, study PRJNA508395) | human gut metagenome | isolation source: healthy gut B | host: Homo sapiens | reverse complement strand
ATCATTCCGATGGAGCCGGTGATCATGGAAGCCTCATCCGAAAGGATGTCGCCGAACATGTTCTCGGTGACGATGACGTCGAACTGAGCCGGGTTCTTAACGATCTGCATGGCGCAGTTGTCCACGAACATCTCGCTGTACTCCACTTCCGGGTACTCCGCCTGCAGGCGGTGCATGACAGAGCGCCAGAGGCGGCTGGTGTCCAGTACATTGGCCTTATCCACGCAGCAGAGCTTCTTATTGCGCTTTTGGGCCGTCTCAAAGCCGATGCGGCCGATCCGCTCGATCTCGTGCTCGGAGTAGGGCATCGAATCGACGGCCTGCTTCTCGCCATTTGCCAGCGTCTCGGTCTTGTGCTCGCCGAAGTACACGCCGCCGATCAGCTCCCGGACGATGATGAAATCAATGCCCTGTGCCACGATCTCAGGCTTGAGGGGGCTGGCGGGAGCCAGCTGGGGCCAGATCCTGGCGGGGCGGAGGTTGGAGTAGAGGCCCATGCCGGCACGGAGGCGGAGCAGGCCCTTCTCGGGGCGCTGATCGCCGGGCATTCCCCCCACTTGGGGCCGCCCACCGCACCCAGCAGGACGCTGTCGGCGGCCAGGCACTTGTCCAGCTCGTGCCGGGGCAGCGGGTCGCCGTACTTGTCAATGGCCTCGCCGCCCATGGCAGCGTCGGTATAGTGGAACGTATGGCCGTACTTTTCGGCCACCTGATCGAGAACGCGGAGGGTCTGCTTCACGATCTCCGGGCTGGAGCAGTCGCCCCAGATGACGGCAATATTTTTCTCCATTCGTTATCTCCTTTATCAGTTCTGCTTCGTACAACCTCGAAGCACCTTTACTTCTTCGTCAGCGACTTCATCAGGCCGCCATCGGCGATGATCTTCTGGATGAACGGCGGGAACGGCTCGGCCTGGAAGACCTTGCCGGTGGTCACATCGGTGATGACACCGGTGTCAAAATCCACGGTCACATTGTCCCCTGCATGGATGGCGTCCACGGCCTCCGGGCACTCCATGATGGGCAGGCCGATGTTGATGCTGTTGCGGTAGAAGATGCGGGCAAAGCTCTTGGCGATGACGACGGAAATACCCGCCGTCTTGATGGCCAGCGGGGCATGCTCGCGGGAGGAGCCGCAGCCGAAGTTCCAGCCGCCGACCATGATGTCGCCGTCTTTCACGTTGTGGATGAACTCTTTGTCGATGTCCTCCATGCAGTGGGTGGCCAGCTCCTGGGCATTGGGGGTTCAGGTAGCGGGCAGGGATGATGACGTCCGTATCGACGTTATCGGGGTATTTGAAAACAGAACCGTTTGCATTCATGGCAGTTACTCTCCTTTCGTCAGACCGTGCGGGGGTCGGTGATGCAGCCCGTCAGAGCGCTGGCAGCAGCGGTGGCGGGAGAGGCGAGGTATACCTCGCTGTCCACATGGCCCATGCGGCCCACGAAGTTGCGGTTGGTGGTGGATACGCAGCGCTCACCCTCGGCCAGGATGCCCATGTAGCCGCCCAGGCACGGACCGCAGGTGGGGGTAGAGACGATGCAGCCTGCATCAATGAACGCCGTGGTCCAGCCACGGAGGATGCACTCTTTGTAAACATCCATGGTGGCGGGGATGATGATGCCGCGCACACCTTTGGCAATGTGCTTGCCCTTGAGGATGTTATAAGCGGCCTCCATATCCTCCAGACGGCCGTTGGTGCAGCTGCCGATGACCACCTGATCGATCTTGATGTCCTTGCCCTCGCTGGCAACGTGGGTATTCTCGGGCAGGTGGGGGTAGCTGACCGTAGGCTCCAGCGTGTCGAGGTCGATCTCAATGGTCTTCTCGTACTCGGCATCGGGGTCTGCCTCATAGAAGACCGGCTCCCGCTGGCTGCGGCCCTTGAGGTAAGCCTTGGTCACCTCGTCCACGGGGAAGATGCCGTTCTTGGCACCGGCCTCAATGGCCATGTTGCAGATGCTCAGGCGGTCGTCCATGGTCAGGGCGGCCACACCCGGGCCGGTGAACTCCATGGACTTGTACAGGGCACCGTCCACACCGATCATGCCGATGATGTGGAGGATGAGGTCCTTGCCGCAGACGCGGGGGCCGAACTTGCCCTTGAGGACGAACTTGATGGCGGAGGGCACCTTGAACCATGCCATGCCGGTGGCCATACCGGCGGCCATATCGGTGGAGCCCACACCGGTGGAGAACGCACCCAGTGCACCGTAGGTGCAGGTGTGGCTGTCGGCGCCGATGACGCAGTCACCCGCCGTCACGATGCCTTTTTTCGGGCAGGAGGGCGTGCTCCACGCCCATCTGGCCCACATCGTAGAAATTGAGGATATCGTACTGATTGGCAAACTCGCGGCATTGCTTGGACTGCTGCGCGCTCTTGATGTCCTTGTTGGGGACAAAGTGATCCAGCACGATGGCGATATGCTCTTTGTCGAACACGCTGTGGAACCCGGCCTTTTCAAACTCGTTGACGGCAACGGGAGTGGTGATATCATTGCCCAGCACGATGTCGAGCTTGGCGTTGATGAGCTGTCCTGCCTTGACCTCGGCAAGACCTGCGTAAGCGGCCAGAATTTTCTGCGTCAGGGTCATTCCCATGATACTCTCTCCTTTTATCTTTAGGGTCTATCGTTCACTTACTTGCTGTTGATGGCACTGACCAGTGCCTTGATGCCCGCCACGATAATGTCGGTATCGGTGCCAGCGCCCCAGGTGACGGTGTTGTCGCCCCACATCAGGCCGACATAGGAAGCAGCGCGGGAGGTAGAGCCCTCATCCAGGCTGTGCTCGGAGTAGGTCTCCAGATGGAATTCCATGCCGGTGGCACTCTGGATGGCGTTTGCCACGGCGTCCAGACGGCCATTGCCCACCGAGGTGATGACCTTGCGCTGGCCGTTGAGGTCCAGCGTGACGGTGGCGGTAATGCCGTTGACCTGTGCGAAGTGGGCTTCCACCACAGACAGCGGCTTGACCCGGTTGAGGTAGTTCTCCTCGAAGATGTGGAGCACCTCGCCTGCACTCAGCTCCTTGTGGCTGTGGTCGGACACGCTCTTGACCTTGTAGCCCAGAGCCTCGCGCATCTTGGGGGGCAGGTTGTAGCCGTAGTTCTGCTCCAGCACAAAGCCGATGCCGCCCTTGCCGCTCTGGCTGTTGATACGGATGACGTCGGCGTCATAGGTACGGCCGATATCGTGGGGGTCGATGGGGATATAGGGGCAGGTCCAGCGGTGCTCGCCGCCTTTGCGGTAAGCCATGCCCTTGGCGATGGCGTCCTGGTGGCTGCCGGAAAACGCCGCAAACACCAGCTGACCGGCGTAGGGGGTGCGCTCATAAATATGCATCCGGGTCATGCGCTCATAAGTGTCGCAGATCTCTGGCATGTTGGAGAAGTCCAGCTTGGGGTCCACACCATGGCTGTACAGGTTCATGGCCAGGGTCACGGCATCCACGTTGCCGGTGCGCTCGCCATTGCCGAACAGGCAGCACTCCACGCGCTGGGCACCTGCCAGCACCGCCAGCTCGGCGCAGGCCACGCCGGTGCCGCGGTCATTGTGGGGGTGGGTGGAGATGATGACGCTGTCGCGGTGAGAGAGGTGTTTATCGCAATACTCGATCTGATTTGCGTAAACATGGGGCATGCTCATCTCAACGGTGACGGGCAGGTTGATGATCATGGGGCGGTCCGGCGTGGGCTCCATGATATCCAGCACGGCGTTGCAGACCTCCACAGCGTAATCCACCTCGGTACCGGTGAAGCTCTCAGGGCTGTACTCGAAGAGGAAGTTGCCCTCGTACTCCTGGCTGAGCTGCTTGACCAGCTTGGCACCGTCGGTGGCGATCTTCTTGATCTCTTCCTTGCTCTTGTGGAACACCTGCTCCCGCTGGGCCGCAGAGGTGGAGTTGTAGAAGTGGATGACGGCCCGGGGGCACCCTTGACGGCCTCAAAGGTCTTGCGGATGATGTGGTCGCGGCACTGGGTCAGCACCTGCACCGTGACATCCTCGGGGATCATGTTCTTCTCGATCAGGGTCCGCAGGAACTCATACTCGGTATCGCTGGCAGCGGGGAAGCCGACTTCGATCTCTTTAAAACCGATCTTGACCAGCATCTGGAAGAACTCCAGCTTTTCCTCCAGGCTCATGGGCACGATCAACGCCTGGTTGCCGTCGCGCAGGTCCACGCTGCACCAGGCCGGTGCCTTTTCAATGTGGTCTTTCTTGACCCAGCTGTCATACCCGGCAGGGACCGGGTAATAACCCGGTGCGTACTTGGTAGCGTCCATCATGTTTTTATCCTCCTGATCTGTCTTACACACTCTTTTTATTTCCAACAAAACCTCTCCGTCCGCGCTCTGGCACGTCCAGCTCCCCGACCCGGGGAGCCAACGAGAGAAACGAAAAGGCTCCCGCCTCTCAAAGGACGAAGCCCTTGAGAGACGAGAGCCTGTAAATTTTGTTACAAGGCGCCCGTGGTACCACTCTCTTTGCCGTGTTGCACAACACAGCCACTCGACACGATCGGCTTTTGGGGGCGAATCGCTGCCCGGGTAACGGTGGGCAGCCGTCGGGGCCTACTGTCTGCTTCAGCTCCGCCGCTCGGGGGCCAGTAACCGAAACCCTCCGCACTGCCTTGCACCGCCCGGCAGCTCTCTGCACGCAGAAGAAAATCGTTTTTTCCCCGTCAACGCATTTGCGCTTGATTCGAAGTGAGCTTAGTTTAACATCCTTTCCGGGGTCTGTCAAGCAGTTTGCTTCATAGTCAAGATGAAACAAATTCACAAATCATGAGGCACAATTTTGCAGAATTGATTTATGAAGTTTCTGCTAAGTTTTTGGAAACATGCCCTCAAACCCCTGTCACCTTGATTGGGGCTGTGCTATGATATTTACAGATTCAAACCGAGGGAGGAATCAAGATGAAAGAAGTCAAGACACCCAAAAAGCCATTGGCCATCTACTACGCCATCGTACTGGTGATCCTGCTGGTCCTCAACTTTGTCATCGTGCCGTGGGCAAGTGAGCGGCAGATCAAAGAAGTGGACTACGGCACTTTCATGTCCATGACAGAAGAGAAAAACATCGGCCGGGTGGACATTGAATCCAACCAGATCTTATTTACCGATAAAGAGAACACGCAGGTGTATAAGACCGGCCTTATGAGTGACCCCAACCTGACCGAGCGCCTGTACGACGCCGGGGCCCAGTTCTCCAGCGAGATCGTGGAGCAGGCCTCTCCCCTGCTGAGTTTCCTCGCCAGCTTCGTGCTGCCTATTGTCATCTTTGTGGCACTGGGCAACTACATGAACAAAAAGCTGATGGATAAGGCGGGCGGCGGCCCGGGCTCCATGATGTTTGGCGGCATGGGCAAATCCAACGCCAAGGTCTACGTCCAATCCACCCACGGCATCCGCTTTGCCGATGTGGCTGGCGAGGACGAAGCCAAGGAGAACCTGCAGGAGATCGTGGATTACCTGCACGACCCCAGCAAGTATAAGGAGATCGGCGCTTCCATGCCCAAGGGCATCCTTCTGGTGGGCCCTCCGGGCACCGGCAAGACCATGCTGGCCAAGGCTGTGGCTGGTGAATCCAACGTGCCGTTCTTCTCCATGTCCGGCTCCGAGTTCGTGGAAATGTTCGTGGGCATGGGCGCTTCCAAAGTCCGTGACTTGTTCAAGCAGGCCAAGGAGAAAGCCCCCTGCATCGTCTTCATTGATGAGATCGACGCCATTGGCCAGAAGCAACAGCGGCCAGTACGGCGGCAACGACGAGCGGGAGCAGACCCTGAACCAGCTGCTGACCGAGATGGATGGCTTTGAGAACAACAACGGCGTCATCATTCTGGCCGCCACCAACCGCCCGGAGTCTCTGGACCCGGCCCTCACCCGCCCCGGTCGCTTTGACCGCCGGGTGCCCGTGGAGCTGCCCGACCTCAAGGGCCGCGAGGAAATCCTGAAAGTCCACGCCAAAAAGATCGCACTGGCCCCGGGCGTGGATTTCAACACCGTGGCCCGGATGGCCTCCGGCGCTTCCGGCGCGGAGCTGGCCAACATCGTCAACGAAGCTGCCCTGCGGGCGGTCCGCGCGGGCCGCAAGAGCGTGACCGAGGCCGACCTGGAGGAGAGCATCGAGGTCGTCATTGCCGGCTATCAGAAGAAGAATGCCATCCTTACCGACCACGAAAAGTGGATCGTCTCCTACCACGAGATCGGCCATGCCCTGGTGGCTGCCTGCCAGAACCACTCTGCCCCGGTGCAAAAGATCACCATTATCCCCCGCACCTCCGGCGCTTTGGGCTACACCATGCAGGTGGATGAGGGCAACCACTATCTAATGAACAAAGAGGAGATCGAAAATAAGATCGCTACCCTCACCGGCGGCCGCGCCGCGGAGGAAGTGGTCTTCGGTTCCGTCACCACCGGTGCTTCCAACGATATCGAGCAGGCCACCAAGCTGGCCCGTGCCATGATCACCCGCTACGGCATGAGCAGGGACTTTGACATGGTAGCTCTGGAGACCGTTACCAATCAGTATCTGGGCGGCGATTCCTCGCTGGCATGCTCGGCCCAGACCCAGCGGGAGATCGACCAGAAAGTGGTGGAGCTGGTCAAGGCAGAACACGCCAAGGCGATCCGGATTCTGACCGACAACCGAGCCAAGCTGGATGAGCTGGCAAAGTACCTCTACGAAAAAGAGACCATCACCGGCGAGGAGTTCATGAACATCCTCAACCGGGAGGACGAATCCGCTGCTCCCGCCGAAGAAAAAATAAAAGAATAATTTTCCGCAATAATCTCACCGCCTGATTCGTATTCAGTACAGACGGGGCGATTTTGGGATGCCTTTGCAGCACCAAAAAGCGCAGTCCCCCAACTCCGCTTTCAACGCCCCACTCACTGCTACTTGAAACAAAAACAGGAGGAAATTCCTATGAGACTGCTGAACAAGAAGTTTGCCCGTTATCCTACGTTTAAAGAACGTGGTATTCCTGTTTATACAGAAATTGAATTAGGTTATAAAGTGGCTAAAAAGCAAAGATTATATTGCGGTAACAGGAACAAATGGAAAAACGACAACAGTGACTTTGATTTATGAAATCTTAAAGGTTGCAGGTCGCAAGGCACATATTTGCAGGTAACTACGGTATTCCTTATTGTGAAGTCGTATTAAATGAACATTTATATGAAGAAGAAGGACATGATGTTGTAGTAGAAATGTCTAACTTCCAGCTTATTGATATTGAAGAATTCAAGCCAGAGGTGGCTACAGTTTTAAATTTAACACCCGATCATCTTGATTATATGGACTCTCTAGATGAATATTATGCATCTAAGATGCGTATTTATATGAATCAGGATGAGAATGATTTATTTATTAATAATAGTGATGATGAAACTTTACAGTCTTATTTAGCACAGTATCCTGTTCCATCACATATTGAAACATTCTCAGTTAAAAGCTTGGCAGATATAGAACTTAAAGACAATGCGATTTATTACAAGGGACAGAAGGTTATTAGTCGTGATGAAATCAAGATTGTAGGTTTACATAATGTTGCGAATATGATGGTTGCGATTGCAGCGTGCAGAGCAGTAGGTGTAAGTCTTGAATCTATTCATGACACTTTAGTCGCATTCAAGGGTGTAGAACATCGTATTGAGTTTGTAAGAGAACTTGATGGCGTACGTTATTACAATGACTCTAAAGGAACTAACACAGATGCAAAGCAGTAATTGCGATTAAAGCATTTGAAAAACCAGTTATTTTATTAATGGGTGGTCATGAAAAAAGAATCTTGATTTAAAGGACGTAAGAGAACAAAACCCTCTTATTAAGACACTCATCTGTTTTGGCGATACAAAAGAACGTTTTCTCTAAAGATATGCAACATCCTCATACAATCGTAGTAGATCATATGAAAGATGCTATTTTAAAAGCAAAAGAGATTGCTGAAGAAGGCGATGTTGTATTGCTTTCTCCTTCAACAAGTTCATTCGATGAATTCCATAGTTATGTTGAAAGAGGAAATGTCTTCAAAGACATCGTGAACAGGTTATAGGAGTGAGTTAAATGAAAATTATAGTAAGTGCTGGTGGAACAGGAGGACATATCTATCCTGCTCTTGCCTTAGTTGATTATATTAAGAAATGTGATCCTGATACTGAATTCTTATTTGTAGGTACAACAGATAGACTAGAATCTCAGATTGTACCTCAGATGGGTTTAGCATATCGTGGTTTACATGTAAAAGGTCTTGTAGGCAATCCTTTACAGAAAGCTAAAAATGCTTTGATTTTCTTAAAATCTTTAAAGTCTTCAAAGAAGATTTTAAAGGAATTTAATCCAGATATCGTTATTGGGTTTGGTGGTTATCCTAGTGCATCTATTGTCTTAGCGACAAAGTCAGAAAGGCTATAGAACTATGATCCATGAACAGAATTCCATCATTGGTTTAACAAACAAAATCTTAATTAAACGTGTAGATGAAATTATCTGCTGTTATGAAAAAGCTTTAAAAAGCATTTCCGCAGGATAAGACAAAGTTACTAGGTAACCCTCGTGCTTCTGTTGTATCTGAAGGAGTACTCAAGGATGTTCATGATCTTTTTACAATATTGCGCCTGATAGAAAAGTTATGGTCATCGTTATGGGATCACTTGGTTCAGCAACAGTCAATGCTTTGTAATGAAGGATGCATTACATAAGATGGATCATAAGGATTATGATGTGCTTTATGTAACAGGTAAGACTTATTATGAAAAGATGAAGGAAGAACTTAAGGACTTAAGTGATTCTATTCATGTATTACCATATATTGATGATATGCCTAGTGTTTTACATAGTCGCGATTTAGCAGTGAGCCGTGCAGGTGCTACAACTCTTTCTGAAATGACAGCATTAGGTACAGCTTCTATTATTATTCCTAGTCCTTATGTAGTGGCTAACCATCAGGAATACAATGCTCGTGAACTTGTAGCCAAAGGGGCTGCTCATTTGATTCTTGAAAAAGATTTAAAATGCAAAATTGCATTTGTAGAAGTTGTTGATCAATATATGAACAATGAAGAAATGCGTAAAGAATTATCTAAAAAAGCACATGCATTAGGTAAGCCTCATGCATGTGAGGATATTTATAAAGAAATTTTAAAATTAACTGGAGGACGCTAATATGGATGTGAAGCAGGTATATAACGATCTTGTGTCTATGAATATAGGCAAAGTCATTGAGAATGAACCTATGTACAAGCATACAACCTATAAAGTGGGTGGACCTGCCAAGATATTCGTTAAAGCAAACGATATCGATTCACTTATTCAGACTTTAAATTATTGTCGTGATCATGATATTAAGCACATGGTTATCGGTAATGGCAGTGATCTCCTATTTAGTGATAAAGAATATGATGGTATCATTATCTCAATGAAATCATTTGATGATGTGAAGATGAATGGTAGCACTATTGTGGCACAGGCGGGTGTCTCTATGATTGCCTTAGCTTATTCGAGTGCCAAAGCAGGATTATCAGGATTTGAATTTATGGGTGGTATTCCTGGTGATATGGGTGGTGGTATTTATATGAATGCTTTATGCCTATAAGTATTGTATGGCAGATGTATTTTGTAAGTGCACGTGTGCTTGATGATGATTTAAATATCATTACATTAAGTAAAGAAGATATGGAATTCTCTTATCGTCATTCAGTGTTACAAAAAGCATCCAAACTGGATCATTCTTGATGCAAAAGATTTGAAATGACAGCTAAAGATCCAGGAGAAAATCCGTAAGGTATTAGATAAGCGTAAAGAACGTCGTATGAGTACACAGCCATGGAATTTTGCATGTGCAGGTAGTGTTTTTAGAAACCCTGAAGAAAAACCTGCCTGGCGTTATATTGATGAAGCAGGGCTGCGCGGTTATGAAATTGGTGGTGCACAGGTATCACCTAAACATTCAAATTTTATCGTAAACAATGGATATGCAAGTGCAAAGGATATACTTGATCTCATTAAACTTGTAGAAAAGACTGTTTATGAAAAGTTTGGAGTCAAGCTTCATAAAGAAGTTATTTTAGTGAATTGGGATTAAATATGGATAAGAAGCCAGATTTTGTATTTAATGAATATGATCGCACCCATCACGTGAGTTAATTGAGAAAATAGACGAAGAAGAAAACTAAGAAAGCGCCGTTTGACACTTCTTGGTATTATTCTTTTTTAATAGTTTTAGGATATATGATATCTCCATTATCAAAGGTTATGTCTATAAAGGTCACAGGTAATTCACAGCTTACAAAAGATTTAGTTATAAAAGAATCAGGTATTACAGATCATACCTATCATTTCTTGTTGAATAATGACACGATTAAAGATAACCTGAAGAAGACAGGTCTTGTCACAAAAGGCTTATGTTACTCATAACATCCTTGGTGGTGTTTCTATTGAAATTCAAGAAGCGCCTTGGTGGCATATATGGAACTAGACAATAAAACCTATGTCGTTACTGAAGAAGGTAAACTTATTCAAGTTGTTGAAGGTATGAATTATACAGGACTCAAACAGATTCCTAAGATTGCAGGGTTTACTGATATCAAGGCAGTAGAAGAACTTGCAAGTCAGTATGTTACTATTCCTGTTACGATTAGAAATGTCAAGTGATATCGTTTATTCTCCAGAAAAAGGATATGATGATCGTGTGGCTTTAATACTTGATGATGGAAAGAAATTGATTGTAGATATCCAGGGTATGAAGGATACATTGTCTCCATCTCGTTTTGATTACTCTGCTTATATGCAAAGTAAAAGTGATGTATGTGTATTCTCATTTGAGGGAAAGAAATTTATACATGACTAAATGCGAGTAAACCTTACGAGTCATATATATATGTAACACGTGATAAGTAGTCTATAAATCGTTTTTCATTATTTTGTAATTATGATAAAATAAGATTATATGAGGAGAGTGTCTATGAAAAGAATATATGCTGTTTTAGACATCGGTTCTACGACACTAAAACTACTTGTCGCAGAGTTGATGAGCACTAATATTAATATACTCTTCACGAAGAAATTAGCGAGTCACGCCATTGAGGGTGGCTTGATCAAAAAATGAAGAAGTACTGGTTGATGAAATTAGATCGGTTATTAAGGAAGCAGATGCTGAATTGAATACAACAATTACATCTGTTGCACTTGTTCTTCCTAGCAATTATGCAAGAACATATCAAACTAAAGGTATTACAAAAGTGAATTCACCTCAGGATAAAATTGTGGTCAGTGATATTGTACGTGTTTTAAAGGTTGCACAACGTTTTGAAAAGAGCAAGAAAAAAGAAGAAATTGTATCAACTATTCCTGTTAAGTATCTTTTAGATACTAAAGAAGGATCATATGCCTCTTGGTATGCGTTCTGCCTCTTTAAAGGTAGAAGCACTTGTGATTACTACAAACAAGAAGGTATTGTATTCTTACCTGACAGCTGTAGAAAAAGCAGGATTAGATGTTATTGATATTACGATTGATGCATATGCTTCTGCAAAAAAAGCGTTTGATCTTTGTATATCTTCAAGAAGGTGCAGTGATGATCGATATCGGACATGATCGTTCCACTATTTCTTTCTTTGAAGAGGGCTATTTGAAATATTTGAAGACTGTACCAATAGGTGGTTATACCTTAACTTGTGCTATTGCAGATGCATGGCAGATTTCTATGGAACAGGCTGAAATATATAAAGTGAAATACGGCACATGTGAAAATGGTCTTGGTGAAGAAGATATTATCCATACTACTATCGTAGATGGGGTAGAAAAAATTATACACAGAGGGATTTGTCTGAAGTATTACAGACAGCTGTGTGGGGATATGATGGCACAAATTAAACACTGTTTAGATGCTATCAATGATGGACGTACTTATGAAACTGTTGTTGTCGGCGGTGGAGGAGAATTACCTTGCCTCAATTTAATTGCGACAGATGTATTAGGTACACCTGTAAGATGTTATCGACCTGAAACAGTAGGTGCAAGAGATATGTCTCTGGTACCGTGTTTAGGTATGTTATATTGCTTAGATGATCGAAAGGAATTGATAGGTGAAGATGTTGTATCACTTGTTCTTCCTGATTTATCAAGCACGATGAGTTTAAAGGTGAGAGGTCTAACGATGGCTAAGACTGAAACAACTCATCATAAAGGCAAGTTTAGAAAGTTTTTTGATTCGATATTAAGTGATGATTAAAGTGAGGGCAGGACAATGGATGAAAATTTAGATTTTGTGAAGGTTGCAAAAAATAAAAGTTATTGGTGTAGGTGGCGGAGGAAACAACGCCGTTAATAGAATGGTGACTGATGGAGTCAAAGGTGTTGATTTCTATGTAGCAAACACTGATGCACAGGTATTAAAAGGTATTACAGGTGTGAACAAGATCTTCTTAGGAAGGGATATTACACAGGGATTAGGTGCTGGAGGAAATCCAGAAATCGGACGTAAAGCGACTCAGGAATCTGAAAATGAAATTAGAGAAGCTTTAGCTGATGCAAATATGGTCTTTGTTCTTTGCCGGAATGGGTGGTGGAACAGGTACTGGTGGTGCACCAGTTGTTGCAAAAGATTGCAAGAGATTTAGGCGCATTAACAGTAGGTGTTGTCACTTCTCCTTTCACATTTGAAGGGCCTAGAAGAAAAAGACAGGCTTTTGCAGGTTTAGAAGAATTACGTAAGAACGTAGACTCTATTATCGTTGTATCTAACGATCGTCTTCTTGAAGTAATTGGTAATCGTCCAATGAATGAAGCATTCAGAGAAGCAGATAATATTTTACGTCAGTCAGTTCAGACTATTACTGATTTAATTGCGATTCCAGCAATGATCAACCTTGATTTTGCGGATGTTAGCTCAGTCATGAAGGATCGTGGCGATGCACTTATTGGTATTGGTATGGCTGAAGGTGAAAATAAAGCACAGGAAGCCGCAAAACGTCTTTGTATCATCTCCATTATTAGATGTATCTATCAACGGTGCAAAGGATGCAATCGTCAACATTACTGGTGGACCAAGCATGTCATTATTTGAAGCAAGCGAAGCATTTGCGACTATTACTGAAGCAATTGGCAATGATGTCAATGCAATCATGGGTGTAGCTTCTAATGATCGGTTAGATGATCGGATCATCGTTACTATCATTGCGACTGGTTTTGAAGAAGATCAGCCTGAAGAAGAAGTTGTAGTAACTCCAAAACAGACATATGCAGTACATGGTAATAAGACAACTACAGTTGTTGAAGATGATGATGAAGATCCATTACCAGGCTTTATTAGAAATAGAAAAATTTAAGCTAACATTATGTTGGCTTTTTTTACAAGGGGGAATTCTTATGTATAAATTTGGCTTTGTAGGCATGGGTAATATGGCGAGTGCGATTGCGCAAGGTTTTTGTAGAATCTGGATTTATTCCAGGTAAAGAAATATGTGCTTATGATTTAAATAAAAGCTCAACTAGATAAAATGAGCTCTTTTGGGATTGTAGCTCTAAATGATGCACATGAGGTCGTAAAGGAAAGCGATTTTGTCTTTTTATGTGTTAAACCACAGGTGATTGAATCAGTAGTAGCTGATATCAAAGGAGATTTAAAAGGCAAAAGCAGTTGTTTCTATTGTACTTGGCTATGACTTCGATAAATACAATACACTATTAGATGCATCTACAAGACATCTAACAGTTATGCCAAATACTCAATGGCAGTAAGAGAAGGCATGTGTTTATTAGAACAGACTCATTCTTTGACTGATGAAGAATTTAGTGCTATTAAAGATGCTTTCTCATCAGTAGGAGAAATAGAAGTCGTACCAAACCACTTAATGGGTGTAGGTGGCGCATTATCAGGGTGTGCACCTGCTTATATCTATATGGTGATTGAAGCGTTAGCTGATGGAGCTGTTATGCAGGGCATGCCAAAAATGAATGATGGTAGTATAAGTTAGCACTCCGGTGAGGAGCGCAGATAGAACATTGAAAACTGAACAGATACACGTCAGATTTATTTGAAAACATTTAATTGATGAGCTGAACATCAGCTCTTCACATATTCGTGGAGAGTTTGATCCTGGCTCAGGATGAACGCTGGCGGCGTGCCTAATACATGCAAGTCGAACGAATCTTCTTCGGAAGATGAGTGGCGAACGGGTGAGTAATACATAGGTAACCTGCCCCTGTGCGGGGGATAACAGGAGGAAACTCCTGCTAATACCGCATAGCCATGAGCACCGCATGGAGCTCATGCCAAATATCCTTTCGGGGATAGCGCAGGGATGGACCTATGGCGCATTAGCTTGTTGGCGGGGCAACGGCCCACCAAGGCAACGATGCGTAGCCGGCCTGAGAGGGCGGACGGCCACATTGGGACTGAGACACGGCCCAGACTCCTACGGGAGGCAGCAGTAGGGAATTTTCGGCAATGGGGGAAACCCTGACCGAGCAACGCCGCGTGAGCGAAGAAGGCCTTCGGGTCGTAAAGCTCTGTTGTAAAGGAAGAACGGCGCATACAGGAAATGGTATGCAGTGACGGTACTTTACCAGAAAGCCACGGCTAACTACGTGCCAGCAGCCGCGGGTAATACGTAGGTGGCGAGCGTTATCCGGAATCATTGGGCGTAAAGAGGGAGCAGGCGGCCGCAAGGGTCTGTGGTGAAAGACCGAAGCTAAACTTCGGTAAGCCATGGAAACCGGGCGGCTAGAGTGCGGAAGAGGATCGTGGAATTCCATGTGTAGCGGTGAAATGCGTAGATATATGGAGGAACACCAGTGGCGAAGGCGACGGTCTGGGCCGCAACTGACGCTCATTCCCGAAAGCGTGGGGAGCAAATAGGATTAGATACCCTAGTAGTCCACGCCGTAAACGATGGTCACTAAGTGTCGGGGGTCAAACCCCGGTGCTTTGCAGTCAACGCAATAAGTGACCCGCCTGAGTAGTACGTTCGCAAGAATGAAACTCAAAGGAATTGACGGGGGGCCCGCACAAGCGGTGGAGCATGTGGTTTAATTCGAAGCAACGCGAAGAACCTTACCAGGTCTTGACATCGATCTAAAAGGGATGGAGACATCCTCATAGCTATAGAGAAGACAGGTGGTGCATGGTTGTCGTCAGCTCGTGTCGTGAGATGTTGGGTTAAGTCCCGCAACGAGCGCAACCCCTGTCGCCAGTTACCATCATTAAGTTGGGGACTCTGGCGAGACTGCCTCTGCAAGGAGGAGGAAGGCGGGGATGACGTCAAATCATCATGCCCCTTATGACCTGGGCCACACACGTGCTACAATGGACGGGACAGAGGGAAGCGAAGGCGCGAGCCGGAGCGGACCCCAGAAACCCGTTCCCAGTTCGGACTGCAGTCTGCAACTCGACTGCACGAAGCCGGAATCGCTAGTAATCGCGGATCAGAATGCCGCGGTGAATACGTTCTCGGGCCTTGTACACACCGCCCGTCAAACCATGAGAGTTGGCAATACCCGAAGCCGGTGGCCTAACCCGCAAGGGAGGGAGCCGTCGAAGGTAGGGCTGATGCTTGGGGTTAAGTCGTAACAAGGTATCCCTACGGGAACGTGGGGATGGATCACCTCCTTTCTAAGGAGACAGACGTGTAATGTTCAGTTTTGAGTGCTCTGGCACTCTAGAGAGATCCTTGAAAACCAGATATGATCATCAAATGGAAAGTTTTTTAAACTTTCTGCACACAAAAAAAGATAAGATGTAAGTGAGATCGAGAAATCAAACAAAGAGATAAAGGTCTAGTACATCTGGTCTGAAGGCAAAAAATACTAAGAACAGAAATACTCAAGCGAACTAAAGAGAACCAATCACAAGGTCAAGGAAGAAAGGGCGTACGGAGAATGCCTGGGCACAGAGAGGCGATGAAGGACGCACGAACAGCGAAATGCGGCGGCGAGCGGTAAGCACGCGATGACCCGCCGATATCCGAATGGGGAAACCCCTCCGCTCAAGAAGCGGAGACCGCATGACAACCGTCATGACGGGGCAATACGCAGGGAACTGAAACATCTAAGTACCTGCAGGAAGAGAAAGAGAAGTCGATTCCGTAAGTAGCGGCGAGCGAAAGCGGAGGAGCCCAAACCGGACACAGTCCGGGGTTGTAGGACCGCCGGTAAAGATGACATGAAGAGTCAGGAGAATCCCATGGGAAGGGGATCCGAAGAGGGTGAGAGACCCGTATCCGAAGGCTCGACATGGATCGAGGCGGCACCTGAGTACGGCGGGGCACGTGGAATCCTGCCGGAATCATCGGGACCATCCCGAAAGGCTAAACACTACTCTGTGACCGATAGCGAACCAGTACCGTGAGGGAAAGGTGAAAAAAGAACCCCGGGAGGGGAGTGAAAGAGAACCTGAAACCGCATGCCCACAAGAAGTCAGAGCCCGTCAAAGGGTGATGGCGTGCCTTTTGTAGAATGAGCCGGCGAGTCACGATCAGCAGGCGAGGTTAAGCAGGAGATGCGGAGCCGCAGCGAAAGCGAGTCTTAAGAGGGCGAAATAGTCTGAGGTCGTGGACCCAAAAACCGGGTGATCCCAGCCATGAGCAGGTTGAAGTCGGGGTAAGACCCGATGGAGGACCGAACCGACCCCGTTGAAACGTTGGCGGATGACTTGTGGCTAGGGGTGAAATTCCAATCGAACCCGGAGATAGCTGGTTCTCCCCGAAATAGCTTTAGGGCTAGCGTCGCGGCAGAGAGAGCCGTGAAGGTAGAGCACTGAATATGCGATGGCCGCATCCCGCGGTACTGAGCATAATCAAACTCCGAATGTCACGGTGTCATCTGCGGCAGTCAGACGGCGAGTGATAAGGTCCGTCGTCAAGAGGGAAACAGCCCAGACCATCAGCTAAGGTCCCAAAGTGCATGCTAAGTGGAAAAGGAAGTGGAGACGTGCAGACAACTAGGAGGTTGGCTCAGAAGCGACCATCCTTCAAAGAGTGCGTAACAGCTCACTAGTCGAATGACTCTGCGCCGATAATTTACCGGGGCTAAGCATGACACCGAAGCTATGGACAGGAATGTGGTAGGGGAGCATTGCATGCGACGGAGAAGCATGACCGGGAGGGCATGTGGGCGCATGGAAGAGAGAATGCCGGCGTGAGGAGAAGCGTGGGTGAGAATCCCACGCACCGATGGCCCAAGGTCTCCAGAGGAAGGCTCGTCCTCTCTGGGATAGTCGGGCCTAAGGCGAGGCCGAAAGGCGTAGCCGATGGACGACGGGTGATATTCCGTACCCGATGTGTGGCGATGGAGCGCACCAGGCTTGCATGCAGCTTCGGGGATGAGAGAGAACTATAGCTAAGGAACTCTGCAAAATGACCCCGTAACTTAGGGAGAAGGGGTGCTCAGAAATGGAGCCGCAGTAAAACGGCCCAAGCGACTGTTTACCAAAAACACAGCTCTCTGCGAAGGCGCAAGCCGAAGTATAGGGGGTGACGCCTGCCCGGTGCTGGAAGGTCAAGGGGGAGCTGTCAGCGCAAGCGAAGCAGCGAGCCGAAGCCCCAGTAAACGGCGGCCGTAACTATAACGGTCCTAAGGTAGCGAAATTCCTTGTCGGGCAAGTTCCGACCCGCACGAAAGGCGTAACGATTTGGGCGCTGTCTCAGTCAGACTCGGTGAAGTCTTAGTACCTGTGAAGATGCAGGTTGCCCGCGACTAGACGGAAAGACCCCATGGAGCTTCACTGCAGGTTGACATTGGGCTTGGATGCATGATGTACAGGATAGGTGGGAGGCTGTGAGCCGTGCGCGCCAGCGTACGGGGAAGCCGCTGTTGGGATACCACCCTTCATGCATCTAGGTCCTAACCGGAGGCAACGGGCCACGGGACAGTGTCAGTCGGGCAGTTTGACTGGGGCGGTCGCCTCCCAAAGAGTAACGGAGGCTGCCCAAAGATACCCTCAGCATGGATGGAAACCATGCATAGAGTGCAAAGGCATAAGGGTGTCTGACTGCGAGACATACAGGTCGAGCAGGGACGAAAGTCGGGCTTAGTGATCCGGCGGATCCGAATGGAAGGGCCGTCGCTCAACGGATAAAAGCTACCCTGGGGATAACAGGCTGATCTCCCCAAGAGTTCACATCGACGGGGAGGTTTGGCACCTCGATGTCGGCTCATCGCATCCTGGAGCTGAAGTCGGTTCCAAGGGTTGGGCTGTTCGCCCATTAAAGCGGTACGCGAGCTGGGTTCAGAACGTCGTGAGACAGTTCGGTCCCCTATCTGTCGTGGGCGCAGGAGGTTTGAGGAGAGCGCCCCTAGTACGAGAGGACCGGGGTGGACGGACCGATGGTGCACCAGTTGTCACGCCAGTGGCACAGCTGGGCAGCCAAGTCCGGACGGGATAAGCGCTGAAGGCATCTAAGCGTGAAGCCCCCTCCAAGATGAGACCTCCCATTGGCGACAAGTAAGGCCCTCGAAGACGACGAGGTTGATAGGCCGCGAGTGCAAGCGCGACGATGTGCTTAGCGGGCGGTACTAATAGGCCGAGGACTTGGCCAAGATTGGAAAAAGAGTAAGGATTAGTAGAGATGACGTATCTGGTTTTGAGGGATCCCTCGAGGATCTGGCGGCGATAGCATGATGGACACACCCGTTCCCATCCCGAACACGGAAGTTAAGCATCATAACGGCGACGATAGTGTATAATGTAAGTGCAAGCTAAAGGAGATTCAACATGCGTATTGCGATATTTACAGACACTTATTATCCTGATATTAATGGCGTTGTTTCATCAATTGGTATACTCAGAAATGAATTAATGAAACATGGTCATCAAGTCTTGATTATAACTACAATTCCTCCTCTTGGTGTTCATATAGAAGATTTATCCATTTATTATAAGAATGAATGGAATCTCTCTAAAAGTATCTATGGATACCGTATGGCAGGCATTTATAATAATAAAATATTTAAAAAGATTAAAGAATTTAATCCAGATATCATTCATACGCAGACTGAATATGGCGTAGGCTTATTTGGACGATTATGTGGTTATAAGCTTAATATTCCTACAGTATATACATTCCATACCAATCTTTATGACTACACTTACTATGTCACTAAAGGAATCGAACCATTTGATTCAATCGCAAAAAGATTGTCAAGAAGCTGATGAAGATATATACAACCCATACAACTTCTCTTATTGTCCCTAGTGTTAAAACAGCTTCTATGATGAAATCTATTGGTATCAAAAAAGAAATCAATATTGTACCAACTGGACTCGAATTAGAACGCTTTAAAAGATATAATAAAGAACATACAAATCAAATCAAAGAAGAGTATGGTCTTAGTGATCATTTTAATTTAATCTCTTTAGGTAGACTTGCTGAAGAAAAATCATTAGATCTCATCATTAACGCAATGCCTGAAATCATTCAAAGAAATCCAAATATACGATTGTTTATTATAGGTGATGGACCTGCAAAGAACACTTTGATGCAATTAACACATGATTTAAAAATGGATGATTATATTCGTTTTGCAGGATGTCAAAGTGCAGACGTTATTCCTGATTTCTATTATTCCGGTGATCTTTTTTGTCTCAGCATCTCTAACTGAAACACAAGGTCTAACATTTATTGAAGCAATGGCCTCTTCTTTACCAGTTCTTGCAAGATATGATTCTAATTTAGATCCTGTTATTGTAGAGGGTGGTAATGGTCATTTCTTTTATACTCAAGAAGAATATATCAAAAAGTAATAGAATTATCTCATAAGGATCTTACACCTTATAAAGAGTATGCAGAGAAAGCATGCCCAACAATTTGATTCTCATACATTCTATAAAGGAGTGATGCATGTGTATAACAGTTCTATTGATCATTTTGAAAACTGTTTTGTAGTCTCTTCAATAAAACCACATGAAAAGCTAGTCTCAGTAGAATTTGTAAGTGGTAAAGAAAAATAGCTCTTGAATGTACTATAGAAGATGTAGAAACATTCCATCTCGCCATTCAAACTCGTGCCAATCAGGAAGTTATAGATATTCTTAAAGAGAAGCAGAATATCAGACATTTATATTTTAAAAACAGTAAAACTGCTTAGCTATCATGACTATTGTTTCCATGACTTAAAAGAAACGCTTAGAAACTTATGGAGACTATAATAAAATTGAGATTATGAAATGTATGGCATTATTAACAGATCGTCATCTCATAGATGATAAATAAATATGTAAGAAGCTATATTGATGCAACTCTTAAGAAGGGTAAAGGCTTAAAAAGGCACTTATTGATTTAAAGAATAAAGATATTCCAGAACATTTAATTGAAGAAGAAATCGAAAAATTTGACGAATCAGAAGAAATAGAATATGCTTTTTAATATTGTGGATCGACTCTATTCAAACAATAGAAAGCTTTCTCCACAGGGATTAATTCAAAAAATCAAGAGAACCTTATATAATAAAGGATATAGCGAAAATACAATTCTTTCTGTTATGAATAGCTATGATTTTGAATTTTCTCATGAACGTACATTGTCTTTATTAAAACAGGAATGTGAAAAGACATATAAACGTTATCAAAATAAATATCATGATCGAGAATTAAAGATGCGTATCAGCCGTTTTCTTAAGCAGAAGGGGTATGATTATGAAGATATCCTGATTGTGATGGATGAAATATGGAGTGAATTGAATGATTAAAATTAATGAAATGAATCCAGGAAAAGAAACAGTTGGTTTTGAAGCTATTATTATCTCAGTCACTGTAGGTAAAACAAATGGTGTTAAACAAGTCTTCTTATTTAAATATTGTCTTACAGGATGCAACAGGGACTATTGATGCAAAGCTCTGGTCTGCCACAGATGAGCAGATTCGTTTATTTGAAAGAGGGCAGGTTGTAAGAGGTAAAGGAGATATCATCAATTATAAGGGCATGAGACAGATGAAAATCGTTAAGCTTGAGCCTATTGAAATGAATGATGAACAGAAGGCTTTATTCTTACCACAGCCACCTATTGAAAAAAGCAGTGATGCAGAAGGAATTAGATATGTATATGAAGAAGATCCACAACATTCGTCTTTATGCGATTGTTCATGGACTTATTGAAAAACATTATACAGCTTTTGTGAACTATCCTGCAGCCACTAAAAATCATCATGATTTTGCCTCAGGACTTCTTTATCATACTTTATGTATGTTGAAGCTTACAGATCAGCTTATTAACGTTTATAGCTATTTAGATGCAGATTTACTATATGCAGGTGTTATTCTACATGATATTGGTAAGGTTAAAGAATTTACAGGACCTATTGTTCCTGCTTATTCTATTGAAGGAAGCTTAGTAGGTCATATCTCTATTGGTCATGCAATGGTGAAGGACATGGCAGAAGAATTACATATCGAGGGAGAAGAAGTATTCTTACTAGAACATATGATTCTTTCTCACCATGGTAAACAGGAATATGGTTCTCCAGTTCTTCCACAGATTCCTGAAGCAGAAGCATTAACACTTATTGATAATGTAGATGCAAGAATGAATATGTTTGAAAAAGCCCTCAAGGATACTGAACCAGGATCGTATTCTGCACGTATCTTTGGGTTAGAAAATAGAAATGTATACAAATCACATCACTAATGTGTTATAATAATCAAAACAAACAGGAGGTTTTACATGTGTATGGATAAGGTTAAAGATTGGTTATTTGGTGAAGAAGAAGGATATACAGAAGATTACAATACTGCACAAAACGGACAGGAAGAAAATTCTAATATTTTTGAAAACAATAAGACTAAAAAGACAAGTGAGATGTTGAAGCCATTTGATGCTAACTCTAGTCTTGTATTATTTGAACCACGTGCTTATTCTGATTCTCAGGAAATTGGTGGTTATTTAAAGAAAAAATAAAAGCGACTGTCGTTAACCTACATCGTTTACAGAAGGAACAGCAGAAACGTGTTGTTGATTTCTTAACTGGTGTTATTTTCGCAATTGATGGTGATATTCAGGTAATTGGTCCTAAGATTTTCTTATGTACACCTAAGAACATTGGTGTAACTGGTTCAATTACTCTTGATGATGACACACCTACAAGTACGGAGGAATAAGTATTAGCATTCGCTAATACTTTTTTTATGAAATATGTTAGAACATTTTAAAGGTGATGAAGAATTCGTCTCTAAAATATTAGATTACAAAGATCAGGCACTTTATTCACAGCGTATGATTCTTACACAATTTCTTGATCCACATCAGCAGTCCATTGTAGAAAGTGTTATTGGTCATGAACTCAAAGTAGAAGCAGATGGAGGATTTGATGGGGCAGAAAATAAAAAGAGTGCTCATAGCACCTGATTTCTATAATTTGAACCTGAAGATTTTAAAGTCACAGTATTTAAAGTAGATTACAATGATACATTTGGAAAACTTAAACATTCCGATGTCTTAGGGGCTTTAATGCATTTAGGTATTAAGCGTCAATGTATCGGTGATATCAATGAAGAGCCACTTTCCTTTGCCTGTATGACAGAAAATAGTGATTATATTCGTATGAATCTCACACGTATCAAACGTTCTTCTATTCATTTAGTAGAAAGTAAAGAACGTCTTTCTATTCAGCAGGATACCTATACTAAAACAGTGATCGTTTCTTCTTTGCGTTTAGATAAGATGGTTGCGCAATTATTTGGCATCTCTCGCAATAAAGCAGTAGAAGCCATTCGTGGTCAGTATGTCAAGCTTAATTACAAAGTTATTGAAGATATTTCAAAAATATGCGATAATAACGCTATAATATCTTTACGTCATCATGGCCGAGTAAAGATATTCATAACAGATAGAACAACAAAGCAGGATAATTATGTAATAGAAGGCCAATATTATCGATGAGGGACACGGTTATGGGATACATGTTCAATAAGCGACTTCGTGGATATAATACTGAAGAAGTCGATGATACGATTGAGACTTTAGAAAAAGAAAAATTCAGGAAACTACTTTACAAATCAGAAGACTTGAAAAAGAATTGGATAAAGTTAAAAAGAAAAATATCGCGATGGCTAATCGTCAATCTATTGAACGAAAGACCAATGAAGAGATTTCCCGTCTTGCTTTAAAGGAAGCCAGTGAACTCATTACAAAAAGCCAAGCATAATGCGAATATGATTCTTAAAGAGTCTATGAATTATGTGAAGGGTTTAAGTGATGAAGTAGAAGGTTTTAAGGATGAAGCAAAAGATTTTAGGGCTGAAATTGTAAAAATTAGCACAGAATTGTTAGAAACTATTGACAAATCAGAAATTTTTAGTTTAATTAATGAAGAAGAAAAAAAAAAGCGAAGAAAGAGAGCGCTGATCAAGAGAACTTATAGAGAAACCGTGGGTGGTGGAAACGGTGAAGGTGTATTGGTCAGGAATCACTCTGGGCTGCATCCTGAATAAAGTAGGGAATGCCGTTGATTGCGTTAAGATGCTTAAGTGCATATCGAATGATATGAACAAAGGTGATGCTGCGTGCAAACGTCCTTTATGAAGGACGTTTTTTTTTTGTGAAAGGGGATATATATGAATTACAAAAGCACACTCTTAATGCCAAAAACTGATTTTGAGATGCGTGGTAAGCTTCCTACTAAAGAATGCTTACGTAGAAAGATGGCAGAACGCTAACATGTATGAAAAGGTGATCGAAGCAGAATGAAGGAAAAAGAACATTTCATTTTCCATGATGGACCTCCATATGCAAATGGTAATATGCATGTTGGACATATGTTAAATAAGGTTATTAAAGACGTTATTTGTCGTTATAAGAATATGGAAGGTTTCTATACACCATATATTCCAGGATGGGATACTCATGGTTTACCTATCGAAAATGCAATTCAGAAGCAGGGTGTAGATAGAAAATCTATGTCTACTGCAAAGTTCAGAGAAAAATGTTATGCATATGCATTAAAGCAGGTTGAACGTCAAATGCGGCAGTGTATCCGTGTAGGTACATTTGCAGACTACAAACATCCATATTTAACTTTACATAAAAGAATTTGAAGCAAGACAGATTGATGTATTTGCAAAGATGGTGTAGATGGATTAATCTATAAAGGATTAAAGCCAGTATATTGGTCACCTTCATCTGAATCAGCATTAGCTGAAGCAGAAGTAGAATACCATGATGTAAAATCACCTACTATCTATGTACGTTTCAAGGTAAAAAGATGGTAAAGGTATCTTAGAAGGTGATGATAACTACTTTGTAATCTGGACTACTACTCCTTGGACAATCCCAGGAAACCAGGCAATCTGTTTAAACCCACGCTTCACTTATGCATTAGTTAAATCTGAAAAAGGTAATCTTGTTGTCTTAGAAGAATTAGTTGATTTATTATGGGAAACATTTGGATTAAAAGAAAAAGAAATCTTAAAACGTTTCAAGGGTGAAGAATTAGAATACATCACATGTACTCATCCACTTTATCCAGAAAGAGAATCATTAGTTATCATGGGTGACCATGTTACAACTGATTCAGGTACTGGATGCGTTCATACAGACAAGTGGATTTGGTGTAGACGACTTTAACATCTGTCAGAAATATAAATTACCAGTACTTGTAAACGTTGATGAACATGGGTGCATGATGGAATCATGTGGTGAATGGCTTGCAGGTCAGTATGTTGATGATGCAAACAAGACTGTTACAGTAAAACTAGAAGAATTAGGCGCTTTATTAAATCTTACTTGGATTACACATAGCTACCCTCATGACTGGCGTACTAAGAAGCCTATCATCTTTAGAGCAACTGACCAGTGGTTCTGTTCTATCGATAAGATCAGAGAAAAAACTATTAAGTGAAATCGATAGCGTTAACTGGATTAATGAATGGGGTCATATTAGAATCTATAACATGATTAAAGACCGTGGTGACTGGTGTATCTCAAGACAGAGAACTTGGGGTGTTCCAATTCCAATCTTCTATTGTGAAGATGGTACTCCTGTAATTGATCGAGAAAGTATTTGATCATGTATCAGCACTATTTAGAGAATTCGGTTCAAACGTATGGTTTGAAAGAGATGAAAAAAAGATTTATTACCAGAAGGTTATACAAACGAACATTCACCAAATGGTATCTTCAAGAAAGAAAAAAGATATCATGGACGTATGGTTTGACTCAGGTTCATCACATACTGGTGTATTAGTAGAAAGAGGATTAGGTTATCCAGCTGATCTATACTTCGAAGGTAGTGACCAGTATCGTGGATGGTTCAACTCTTCATTAATCATCGGTACTGCAGTACATGGTAAAAGCACCATATAAGACAGTTTTATCTCATGGTTTCACTCTTGATGGTAAGGGATTAAAGATGAGTAAGTCTGGTGGTAACGCTTTGTAGATCCAATCAAGACAATCAATAAATGGGGTGCTGATATCTTAAGATTATGGGCTACTACTGTAGACTTCCAGTCAGATGTACGTATCTCTGATGATATCTTAAAGAAAGTATCTGAAAGCTATCGTAAGGTAAGAAATACTATGCGTTTCTTACTTGGTAACTTAAATGATTTCAAGGATACTGATGTATTACCAGTAAATGAATTAGAACCAGTTGATCAGTATATGTTAGCTAAGTTAAATGACTTAATGGATGCATATCATAAGTCTATGGATTCTTATAACTTCTCAGAAGCAAACAAACAAGAAATTTTAAACTACTTCACTAATACATTAAGTGCATTCTATATGGACTTCACAAAGGATATCCTTTATATCGAAAAGGCTGATTCTACAAGAAGAAGACAGGTACAGACAGTTCTTTATCATCATGCAAAGACAATGATGAAGTTAATCTCACCAATCTTAGTCTTCACTGCAGAAGAATTACATGATCACTTCCATTGTGATGCAAAACAGGAAGAATCTGTATTCCTAGAAGCTAAGCCAGAAAAGTTCGAAATTGAAAATGCTGATGCATTAAAAGAACAGTTCGATTTATTCATGAACTTACGTACTGATGTTATGAAATCATTAGAAAACTTAAGAGCTGAAAAAAGTAATCAATTCTAACATGGAAGGTAAGCTTACTATCACTCTTAAGGATGAATATAAGTCTTTAGCTTCATTAGAAGATTCTATGAAACAGTTATTCATCGTCGCAAAAGTGACTTTAGATGATAATGCAGAAGGTAAAGATGAATATGAAACTTGTTTCATCAAGGCAGAAAAATTCCATGGTGTTCAGTGTCCAAGATGCTGGAATTGGTTCGAAGAAGGCAGAATTAGTAGATGGATTATGTCCAAGATGTCATGAAGTTGTAGAAACTTTTACCATCTAGTGAAGAAGAATAAAAACAAGGATATGAGGATTGCCTCATATCCTTTTAACATCAATAAAAAAAGTCTAGAAATCTAGACTAATAGCCACGCTTATATTCATTAAAGCGATCTAAAGAGTATCCGATTAATCTTAATACAAAAATCAAAACAAACCCTACCGCAAATAAGATATATAAATGTGCAAAAGAAACCAATCACACAGCATAATGCAAATACGATATAGCCAATAGTTGTTAAGAAATCCATATATTTATGTTCTTTTAATCCGTTCATAGTTTCACCTCATTCTAGGATATTATATCATTCTCTGTAAAGCGAAAACAATTGCAGAATTACTCTTAAACTTGCGGGGTAGGAATGCTATAATAATGGGTGTAATTATGGAGGCAGTTATGATAAAAGGTTGTATATTTGATTTAGATGGAACATTAGTTGATTCTTTAAAAGGATCTTTGCAGTTAGTACAAATCATGCTTTGGAGGCATGTGGGTTAGCACCACATCCTATTGAAAACTATAAACAGTATGTAGGTAATGGTGTTTTAAAACTAGTAGAACGTGCACTTGGAGAAGATCATCAGGATTTGTTTGATCAATGTTTACAAGAATTCATGGACTACTATAAGGATCATTGTTTTGATTACACAGCACCATATCCTGGTATTAAGGAATTAGTAGAAGATTTACATAAAGAAGGTATTAAACTTGCTTGTGTTACTAATAAACCACATACAGTAGCTGAAGTGATTGTACCTAAGCTATTTGGTGATTGCTTTATTACTACATATGGAGGATGTGCAGATTATCCTAAAAAGCCTGATATTACTTCTTTAAACCTTGCATTAAATGATATTGGTTTAACCAAGGATGAATGTGTCTTTATTGGGGATTCTAATGTTGATATAGAAACAGGAATTAACGCTTCTATGAAGACAATTGGCTGTGATTGGGGATTTAGAGGGGAAGCAGAGTTAAAAGGCTGCAGGAGCTACTAAAATCGCTTATAAGGCACATGATATCAAGGAGTATGTAGATGATTGGAATAAGTAAATGCTTATGTGGCTATGATTGTACTTATCGAGGAGATTCTAATAGAATAGAAGCATTAGAACTTATTGATAAGAAAGGTGAAGCAGTACTTATTTGTCCTGAAGTGTTAGGAGGACTCTCTATTCCTAGAGATCCTGCTGAAATAGTTTCAGAAGAGCCATTATGTGTAGAGACAGTTAATGGTAAAAACGTTACAAAGGAATATGTAGAGGGAGCACAGAAGGCACTAGATATACTTAAAGCATTTGATATTGATTATGTTATTTTAAAGAGCCGTTCACCTAGCTGTGGTCTTAATCATATTTATGATGGCTCATTCTCCCACAGGGCCATTGATGCAGATGGAATCTTTGTACGTTTACTAAAAAAAAGAAGGATATAAGATTTATACAGAAGAAAATTATCCAGGTAAGCAGTAAAAAATATACAAAGTAAGCGCTAGACTAGAAAAATAGGAATGAATATATTAGAATATAAGTATATGAAATAGGAGGAATATATAATGGGTCATATTTTAAAGGTCCAGCCAGTTTTAAAAGAAAAGATGCAGGGGTGGAACTAAGTTAAGAGATGTTTATGGTTATGATATCCCAAGTGATCATACAGGAGAAGCATGGGTTATCTCAGGTCATAAGAGTGGCGATTGCCCAATCGTTGAAGGTGAATATAAAGGAAAAACAGTATCATGGATGTTTGAAAATCATCGTGAATTATTTGGTAATGTAGAAGGAAATCAGTTCCCATTACTTGTAAAAATTATTGATGCTAAACAGGATTTATCTGTACAGGTACATCCAGATAATGAATATGCAAAAATTCATGAAAATTCTTTAGGTAAGACTGAATCTTGGTATGTATTACAGGCGGATGAAGGTACAGATATGGTTATGGGTCATTATGCTAAAACTAAAGAAGAATTCATTAAGGATATTGAAGAAGATAAGTATGATGAATTACTCAATCGTTTTAAAATCCATAAGGGTGATTTCTTCTATATCCCAGCAGGTACATTACATGCGATACGTGGTGGTTCATTAATCTATGAAGCACAGCAGTCTTCAGATATCACTTATCGTGTTTACGATTATCATCGTAAGGGTGATGATGGTAAAGAAAGAGAATTACATGTACGACAGTCAATCGACTGTACAAAGGTATAAAAGCTGATTTAGATCGAGAATAAATTATTTGTAAATACTAAATTAGACCATGGTTCTAAGACTAGATATTTAAAGTGTGAATATTTAACTGTTGATCATTACTTAATTGAAGGAAGTACAGAAATTAAAAATGATGATCCATTCCAGTTAGTATCAGTCATTGATGGTGAAGGTACTGTCAATGATATGCCTATTAAAAAAGGGTGATCAGTTTATTATCTGTTCAGATGTTGATTTAGTACATTATGAAGGTGGACTAGAATTAATGGTGACAACACTATAATTCATTTAAGAGCACAAAAGTGCTCTTTTATTGACTTCTATTGAAATGCTTCGTATAATTTTGGTATAAAATTGATGATAAGGAGAAAAGGTATGGATATATATGAAAAAGCATTAGCACTTCATAAAGAACATCATGGTAAGATGGAAATCAATGTGAAGGAATATAAAATGGAAACAATGGAAGATTTGTCTATGGCTTATACACCTGGTGTTGCTCAGCCATGTCGTGAAATCCACAATAATCCAGAAACTGTTTATGATTATACATGGAAGGGGAATAGTGTGGCAGTAGTCAGTGATGGAACTGCGGTACTAGGACTTGGTGATATTGGCCCTCTTTGCAGGACTTCCAGTAATGGAAGGTAAATCTATCTTATTTAAGAAATATGCGAATATTGATGCTGTTCCTCTTTGTATTGATACAAAGGATCCTCAGGAAATCATTAAGTTCTGTAAACAGATTGCTCTCACTTTTGGTGGTATTAACCTAGAAGACATCAGTGCACCACGTTGTGTAGAAATTGAAAAGAACACTAAAGAAGGAATTAGATATTCCTGTATTCCATGATGATCAGCATGGTACATTATTGTCGTTACTGCTTTGCTTTAGTCAATGCCTTAAAGGTTGTTGGTAAGAAGCCAGAAGACGTGACTGTTGTAGTCAGTGGTACAGGTCTTTAGGAAGCTCTATTATCCATATGATTCATGACTTAGGTGTTAAGGAAATCTATGGCTTTAATATCAATGGTATTGTGATCAAGGATGATTATGATAAGTATGACTTCTTAACTCAGGAATTAACAGAAATTACAAACAAATCTAATAAACGTATGACTATGGCAGAAGCAGTCAAAGAAGCAGATGTCTTTATTGGTGTTTCAGCTCCAGGTCTTCTTACTAAAGAAATGGTTCAGTCAATGAAAGAAAAAGCCAATTGTATTCGCAATGGCTAATCCAGAACCTGAAATTAAATATCATGATGCAGTAAATGCAGGTGTTTGCAGTCGTAGGAACTGGACGTTCAGACTTCCCCAACCAGATCAATAATGTATTAGCCTTCCCAGGCTTATTTAGAGGCGCTTTTAGATGTTCATGCCACTAAGATTACTGAAGGTATGAAATTAGCTGCTGCAAAGGGCTTAGCAAGTCTTGTAAGCGATGAAGAATTAAACAAGGATTACATCATCCCTCGTGCGACTGATGCGCGTGTAGCAGTGACTGTTGCAAAAGCAGTAAGTGACCAAGCTATTAAAGAAGATGTAATTGCGCATAAATAATACAGATACGGTTCATAAGAACCGTATTTTTTAAAAAAAAAGAATAGCTCTCGCTATTCTTCTTCACCATCATCATAGTTAGAAACGTTGTGATAAACCTGGTCAACATCATCACAGTCATTAAGAAGATTCATTAGTCTTTCAAATAAAACCATATCTTCACCTTCAAGTTCAACTGTTTCCTGTGGTTTAGTCTGGATTTCGTCAACATCAAATTCAACATCAGGAAGCTTATTTTCAATAGCTGTCTTGATTGCGTTATAATCAGTTGGTTCACCAGTAATCTTTAAGCTGCCATCTTCTAAAGTTTCGATATCTTTAGGATCAACTTCGCCTTCGATTAATGCATCAATTGCAGTTTCTTCGTCCATTCCTTTGAACTGAACAACAGATTCTACATCATATAAATAAGATACTGAACCTTCAGCACCAAGCTTAGCTTTTGATTTAGTGAATGCAGGACGTACCTGTGAAATAGTACGGTTGATGTTATCTGTTAAACATTTAACAATAACAGTTGATCCTGAAGGACCAAAACCTTCAAACTGTACACTTTCATAATCTTCTACAAAGACCGTTCTTAACTTTATCAATCGCACGCTTGATAACGTCTCCAGAACCTGATCTTTCTTTGCTTTTTTCAATTAATCTTCTAAGGCTTAGATTACCGTCCGGTTCAGGGCCGCCTGCCTTCGCCGCTAAATAGATTTCTTTACCATAGTAAGAATAAAGTTTAGTTTTCTTAGCGAAGAGTCTTTGCCATTGCGCTTTACGTACTTCATGAGCTCTACCCATAATCTAATTCCTCCTTGTAAATTTTCCTTACACATTATAAACACAAAGACTAATTATTTCAATAAAGAATTGGAAAATACACTGGAAATGCATTACTATTGTATCGAGGTGTATAAAAATGAAAAAAAAAATGATTATTATTGGGGAGGTATATCAGGTATATATCTTTCTATTTTATTGAAAAAATATCTAGATATGGATGTGGTTGTACTTGAAGCCAATGACAAACCATTAAAGAAACTTTTTTTAGCTACAGGCAATGGGCGTTGTAATCTTTCTAACAAGGATCTAGACAAGGCACATTATGATGGAGACATCAAACCGTGGGTAAATGATATCATTCATGATTTTGATATAGTAGAAGCACTTAAGGATATTGGCTTATATACTAAATATATGGGAAATCTCTTATATCCATATAGTGAGTCAGCAAAAGCCGTACAGACATTATTTTTAAATAGAGCGGAAGAATATGGCGTAAAGATTATATGTGATGAAGAAGTATTGTCAATTAAAAGAGTAAGCATGGTTATTTTATTCATGCGGCGCATCAAGATTATCTAGCAGATTATGTCACTATTGCCTGTGGTACTCCTGCTGGTAAATTATCAGGTATGAAAGAAAGACGTACTTTATTTAACTCACTTAAAGTTGATTATCGCCCTATGAGACCAACTATTACTCAGTTAATTACGACTCCTGCTTATAAGAAATTAAAGGGTGTTAGAATGAAGGGAGAATTTACTCTAAATGGACATACAGAAAAAGGAGAACTTCTTTTTACTGATTATGGTATTAGTGGAATTGCAGTAATGGTCTTAAGCCGCTATGCCCGTCCTGGAGATAGGATACTATGTGATTTCTATCCTGAGTTTACTGATCAGGAGTTATATTCTATTATTCGTACACTACAAACAATGAGTGGCCCTTATGATGGTTTAGTTCATCCAAAATTAGTTCCAATACTAGAAAATCAGAAGAACCCGGTTTCTTTCCTAAAACATTTAGAATTGACTGTCAAAGAGCTAAGAGGTGAAGAATTTGCCCAGGCAGATCTTGGGGGATTGATGATTTCTAATTTTAATGAATCTTTTGAATTCATCAGCTACCCTCATCTTTATGCGACAGGTGAAATATTAGACATTACTGGAGATTGTGGCGGATATAACATTCATTTTGCCTTAGCAAGCGCTTATTCAGTATTTAAAGAAGTTTCAAAAACAATATAATAAATTAGGAAAAAGGTAAATAAAATCAAAATTATTTGTATTGTTATAAAAATAGTGCTGAAATTATATTGACAAACACAAATGAGATTGTATAATAGGGAGCATATACAAATCGGGAGGGATAATGTATGAAATTAAAAACAATCGTGACAGCTGGTGCAGTCGCAGAATGTTAGTAGGTTGTAGTAATGGGAATTCATCTACAACAGATATCAAAGCACCTAAATTTGGTTTTATCGGCCCACTAAGTGGTGAAGCTTCTCAGTATGGTACAGCCGTAAAGAATGCTATGAAGATGGCTATTAATGATTATAACAAGAAACATGGCACTAAGATTACAGGCGTTTACTATGATGATAAGGTCGATCCAACTACAACCGTAAATGACTATAACAAGCTTTATAATGATGATAAGGTCACTGCAGTTCTTTCACCAGTAACAACTGGTTCTGCACTTTCAGTAGCAAGTGCTTCAAGCAAGAACAATACACCAATTCTTTCACCATCTGCTTCAGGTGATAAATTCACTATGAATGGTAAAACAGCTTATAAGAACGTATTCAGAATCTGTACAAATGACTCTTATGCTGGTACTTACTTAGCTAAACAGTCTAAAGCTAAATATGATTTCAAGAACGTAGCAGTTCTTTACAACAAAGGAATCTGATTATTCTACAGGTGTTGCAGCTGCTTATAAAGCTGAAGCTAAGAAGCAGGGTGTTAATGTTTCATTCTATGAAGCATATAATGCAAATACTAAAGATTTCTCAACATTCATTTCTAAGATCAAACAGGCTAATCCTGATGCTGTTTTCTTACCAGATTACTATGAATCAGTTGTATCTATCACTAAACAGTTAAGAGACTCTGGCGTTAAGGCTTAATGTTTTGGTGCTGATGGCTGGGATGGTGTTCTTGGTGTTAAGGGTGTTAACACTGCAGACTTTGAAAACTGCTTCTTCACAAGTGGTTACAACAAAGATGCAACTAGCGGTCCTGCACATGAATTCGTAAAAGCTTATGAAAAAGAATATGGAACAACTCCAAGTATGTTTGCTGGTATGGCTTATGATACAGTTACTGTTATGATGAAAGCTATCAACAAAGCTAAATCAACTGATCCTGAAAAAAGGTAAGTCTTTGCATTAGAAAAGGTCAAAGTATCTGATGATGAAGCAGTTTGTGGTGGATTCACTTATGATAAAGAACCACAACCCTGTTAAGGAATTAAATATCGTTACTATCAAGAACGGTCAGTATGTAACTGCAAAATAACGATGAATAAAGGAGAGTTCATCTCTCCTTATTTTTTTATTTTAGAGGGAGAAGTAATTATGATTAACTTTATCAACCAAATCATCAACGGACTCTCGACTGGGAGTATGTATGCTTTAGTTGCAATTGGTTATACAATGGTTTATGGTATTGCGAAAACGATCAACTTTGCCCATGGTGATATCATCATGGCAGGGCTTATTTCGCATTAATCGCGATGGGTTTTGTAGGACCTATTCCAGCAATCTTGTTTTCTATAGTTGCCACTGCGGCTTTAGGTGTTTTAACAGAAAAAGTAGCTTATAAACCTTTAAGAGGTAAAGGTTCACTTGAAGTATTGATCACTGCCATTGGTGTCAGCTACTTATTAGAAAATGTATTCTTATTAATTTTTTGGTAGTGCGGCTCGTACATTCCCACAGATTATGCCAAAGGGTACAATTAATCTCGGTGGTATTTCTATTAAATATATTACTGTTATTACTCTTGTAGTAACAGCCGTATGTACTGCTGTTCTGTTATTCTTTATTAATAAGACAAAACTAGGAAAAGCAATGCGTCTTTGTATCAGAAGACCAGGGTGCAGCCCAGTTAATGGGTATTAATGTAAATACAACAGTATCTCTTACATTTGCGATTGGTTCAGGACTTGGTGCTATTGCAGGTGTTATTTATGGATGTGCTTATTCATTAATTACTCCATATATCGGTTTAATGTTAGGTATTAAAGCATTTATCGCAAAATGTATTTGGCGGTATTGGTAGTGTACCAGGAGCTATGGTAGGTGGTTTAATGCTTGGTGTTGCAGAATCACTTACTATTGCATATATCTCATCAGATTTCTCTGATGCGGTTGTATTTGGTATTCTTATTCTTGTCTTATTAGTTAAGCCAGCAGGCTTATTTGGTAAGAATGTAAGAGAGAAGGTGTAGTCTATGGAAAAACTATTAAAAACGAACTATTCAGATCATTTATTCTTTCAATTGTGATCTTTGCGGTATTGATGATAGGAACAGCTACATCTGTTATTAACTCTTATTGGCAGGGTGTATTAATTCTTTGTGGTATTAATATTATCCTCGTTGTATCACTTAACTTAGCAGCTGGTTATTTAGGTCAGCTTACTTTAGGACATGCTGGTTTCATGTCAGTAGGTGCTTATACATCAGCTTTAATTAGTATTTATTTAAATCTTCCATTTATTGTATCATTACTTATTGGTGCGATTGCTTTGCTGGTATTATTGGTTTAATTATTGGTATTCCAGTATTAAGATTAAAAGGTGACTATCTTTGTATTATCACTCTTGCTTTCAATGAAATCATCCGTGTTATTATGAATAACCTTGAAATCACTAATGGTGCAAAAGGTTTAATTGGTATTCCTATGAATACAAATCTTGTTTATGTCTTTATCGCAATGATTATCACAATCTTTGTCGTATATTCAATTGTGAAATCTAGACATGGACGTGCCATCATCTCAATTCGTGAAGATGAAACAGCATCAGAATTATCTGGTATTGATGTTGGTTATTATAAAGTATTTGCCTTTGCAGTCAGTGCTATTTTTGCAGGACTTGCAGGAGGCTTATATGCACATTATTATACAGTTATCCTTCCTAAAGTTTGACTTCAACAAATCAGTTGAAATTCTAGTTATGGTAGTACTTGGTGGTATGGGTAACTTAAAAGGCTCTATTATTGCAGACTATAGTGCTTACTATAATTCCAGAATTATTGATCTCATTCTCACAGTATAGAATGTTGTTATATGCAATTGTATTAATTGCTATGATTTAAAAGGAACTGGTAAAGGCGAAAAACTGGTAAAGGCGAACAGATGGAACGTCTTCCATTCTTTAAAAAGAAAGATGAGGTGAAGCCAGAATGAGTACACCATTATTAAAAGCAGAAGGTCTTGGTATTCAGTTTGGTGGATTAAAGGCCGTAGATGAATTTAACTTTGAAATCGATAAGAACCAGTTATTTGGTTTAATTGGTCCAAATGGTGCAGGTAAAACAACTGTCTTCAACCTATTAACAGGTGTTTATCAGCCAACAAGTGGTCGTATCCTTTTGAAGGACATCCTATTAAAAAAAGCGAATACAATTAAAAACTAAAGCTGGTATCGCTAGAACATTCCAAAATATTCGTTTATTCAAGGAAATGAGTGTTATTGATAATGTAAAAAGTAGGACTACATTATTCCCATCCTTACACTGTCTTTGATGCATTATTCCATACACCTAAATATAAAAGAAGTCTGAAGTTGCTATGCAGGAAGAGGCTTTATCATTATTGCGTGTTTTCCATCTAGAAGAATTTGCACAATCAAAAGGCAAAGAACCTTCCTTATGGTAAACAGAGAAAGCTTGAAATTGCGAGAGCACTTGCGACTGCACCTAAGCTATTATTATTAGATGAACCTGCTGCAGGTATGAACCCTACAGAAACAGCTGAATTAATGGAAACTATTAAGATTGTAAGAGAAAAGTTCTCAGTCGCAATTCTTCTTATTGAACATGATATGAAGTTAGTTATGGGTATCTGTGAAAAAGATTGCAGTATTAAACTTTGGTACAGTACTTGCTTTTGGTACACCTGAAGAAATTAGAAACAACCCTGATGTTGTAGGCTGCCTACTTAGGCAATGAAGAGGAGGGCTAAAAGATGTTATTAGAAGTTAAGGATCTTGAAGTACATTATGGTGTCATTAATGCGATTAAGAAGATTTCATTTAATGTAGAAGAAGGTGAAATCGTTGCACTTATTGGTGCCAATGGTGCAGGTAAAAACAAGTACAATGCATGCCATCTCTGGCTTATTAAATGGTAAGAGTGGTGATATTATCTTTAATGGTGAAAACATCATGAAGACTCCTGCTCATAAGATTGTCTCTAAAGGTCTAGCACAGGTTCCTGAAGGACGTCGTATCTTTGCCCAGTTAAGTGTTGCTGATAACCTAGAAATGGGTGCTTATCTTCGTAATGATGCAGATGGTATTAAGAATGACCTTGAACATATTTATACATTATTCCCAATGTTTAAGAGAAAGAAAGAAACAGTTAGCTGGTACATTATCTGGTGGTGAGCAAAGCAGATGCTTGCAATGGGCCGTGCTTTGATGTCTAAACCAAAACTATTACTATTAGACGAACCATCAATGGGTCTTTCTCCAATTCTTGTCAATGAAATCTTTGATATCATTAAAGAAGTTAATGAAAAAGAAGGCGTTACTATCCTTCTTGTAGAACAGAATGCGAATAAAGCACTTTCTATCGCAGATCATGCTTATGTACTTGAAACAGGTAATATTACTGTATCAGGTGAAGCGAATGATGTTGCAAATAACCCACGTGTTAGAGAAGCATATCTTGGCTAATAAGTTCTCCTTAGGGAGGACTTTTTTTAATATAGGTAACAATGTTGTTATTTACTCTGTGTACACTTATTGAAATAATCAGAATATATATGTTTGATAAATTAGGATTCTAAAAAAAATCACCAAGAAAATATATGCTAAAGACCAAAAAGTCATTATTTTTTTATTAATTATTAATAAAATCTTAAACGTAAAAACACTGATATATACTATATAAAATATAAAATCTTAAAAATATCTTAAGAAAATGGTGGACACATATATGGCATAGTGTTATAATCGCAATTGTCGAAAAGAAAAGGAGAATAACTATGACTCAAAATGCGCCCGTAACTCTTCATGCAATTGTAGATAGAATTAAAACTCAGAAAACAATATTATTACCTGCATTCGCAATCTCTGCATTTGCGCTAGTAGGTTATGCAGCGGCTGACCGTCAGGCACCTGTTATTCATTCAAATAAAATTGTTGTTCCTTATGGAACATACTTAAATGCTTCAGACTTTGAAATCACAGATAATCGTGATAATTTAGATATCATGGATGTTTCTATTAAGTCAGGAACATTTGAAGCAAAACAGTTAGGTACTTATCGTGTTACAGTGACTGTTACTGATACATTCCAGAATACAACTGATAAAGAAGTTGAAGTACAGGTTATTGATAATGAAGCTCCTGTTATTGCTTCACGTACTGAAGGTGGATATATTGCTGATGTAGAAGCCAATGGTTCTAATAACTTATTAGATTACGTGAAAGCAACAGATAATGTTGATGGTGATGTCAGTGAATTCATCACTTTCGAAGGTAGTATTGACACAACTGTAATCGGGGAACAGAAGGTTGTGGCTCATGTAGAAGATAACGCCGGCAATGTGGCTGAAAAAACATTATCATTTAATATTAAGGATTCTGTTGCACCAATATTAACTCAAAAACACAGTCTTTTGATGTAAACTATGGTGATACATTTAATCTGCAGATTATTTTGATGTATCTGATAACTTTTGATCCTTCACCAGTATTAACTGTTAAAGGTGATATTGATACAAAGAAATTAAACAGTGAACAGAAAGCAATAATCATTGCGACTGATAACAGTGGCAATGAAACTAAACAGGAATGTACATTTAATATTAAGGATATCAGAGGTCCTGAAATTAAATTGAATACAAATAAAGTATCTATTACTGAAGGCACTTCAGTAAACTGGAATTCTTTTACTTGGATGCGCTATTGATAATTTAGATGGTGATGTTACTAAGACTGTAGGTATTAGTGGGAATGTTGATGTAAACAATGAAGGTAACTATACAGCCTACTTATACTGCAACAGATAAGACTGGTAATACAACTGTAGTGAATATACCAGTAGAAGTTAAATCTAGAAATGCGACTCTTATTCAGACTGCTTTAGGTAAGATTGGATGTCGTTATAGAATGGGTGCTTTAGGACCTAATATCTTTGACTGTTCAAGCTTTACTAGATGGGTATATAGACAAAATGGACGTTCTTTAAGTGGTACAAACAGTACAGTTCAATAGTACTCAAAGAGTAGATAGAAACGCATTAAAACCTGGTGATCTTGTATTCTTTAAGAACACATATAAGAAAGGTATCTCTCACGTAGGTATTTATCTAGGTGGAGGCAGATTCGTACATGCTTAATGAAAAGAAGGGTGTTATCACATCTTCTCTAGGTGAATCTTATTATGTCAAGCGCATTATGCAGGTGGAGGAAGAGTATAATCTTTAAGGAAATCGATTTCGATTTCCTTTTTTATGGTAGAATAGTTAAGAAGGGAGTGTTATATATGTATATAGGAACACAGGATTTATTAAAACAATACGATGCTTATTTATTGGAACATGGATATCAAATAGAAGAACTTGTTAATCTTGCAAGTGATGCATTACTCAATCATTTCACAAAATATAATAGATTTGCGATTCTTATTGACCAGGTAATAATGGTGCAGATGGTTATTCTTTAGGATTAAAACTAGAAAAACTAAGAAAGCATGTCATTTATTATTATAGTGGAGATATAGGAAAGGTATCACAGGCCAATCGTTATTATCGTGATCAATGTGAAGAGAATCATTTGATCTATGTAGATGAAGATAATATTAATACAATTAATTGGAATGATTATGATTGTATTGTAGATGGGTTATTTGGATTTGGCTTAAATAGTGCACCTAGAGGATGTATAAAAATCATTATAGAATCAATTATGAATCATTATAATGGAACTATTGGGGCAATTGATATTCCTACAGGACTTGATTGTAATACAGGTAAAGCCTACGATGGTGCTTTAAAAGGCTGACTTTACAGTCACCTTAACTGCTTTAAAACAAGGATTCTTAGATCCTCGTTCATTAGAATATACAGGTAAAGTCATTCTAGAAACATTAGCTGTTAAGGATTGTTTTAAAGAAGCAGGGTTATTTGAATATGTAGGGAGAGGACTACGCAAAGGAACATTTAAGAAAACGAGTTTATAATGGTTATAAGAATATTTATGGTGTAGATGGCTTAATTGTAGGGAGTAATCAATATACAGGTGCACCATTACTTGCCACTAAAAGCGACCTATTATACAGGTGCAGGTATAGTAAAGACTATTACTTCAGAAAAAAGTCACATCTCTTTTACCTCTTTATATACCTGAAGCGATTCCTGTATTAAGACCACAGATCTTCCGTTATGATGATTTTTTTTTTATGGCTATGATGCATTATTAGTAGGATGTGGATTAGGTCTAGAGGAAAGAGCTTTTAGAGCTGTAATAGATATTATGACTGCTTCTATCTGTCCGCTTGTAATTGATGCAGATGCACTTACAATTCTATCTAGAAATATGCACTTACTAGAAAAACAAGACCGTTCAGTGATCCTTACGCCACATATTGGTGAATTCAAACGTTTATGTCATGTAGAAGACTATCCTGACTTAATGCTTGCCGCACAAAGTTTTGCATCACAATATCATTGCATACTTGTCTTAAAAGGACCTCATACTATTGTGACTGATGGCAAATCATCTTATCGTATTGCATCTGGTAATAAGGCGATGGCAGTAGGTGGTATGGGTGATACACTTGCAGGTATTATTACTTCATTATTAGGACAGGGTTATGAACCACTGGAAGCGACAATACTAGGTGTTTATATTCATGGACGTGCTGGAGATGAAGTTGCAAAGCAGGCATATACAGTTATACCTGAAAAACTTATTGAAGAAATTCCTCATACAATGGCACTGCTTATTGGTGAAATAGAAAAATAGCTGGAATAATCCAGCTATTTTTTTTAGTCTGATAATAGAAATATTACGATTTTTAGTATGTGTCTTACGATAACTGAAGAATAAGTCATCATTCTCCATTGTACAATAAGGACTGACTTCAATATGCTCCTCTAATACATCACAATTTAATAATTGTTGCTTGATGAGTCCTTTTGAATTAAGAAGATAATGTGTCTCATCTTTTTTAGTATAGAAAGATGATGTATCAAAGCTCATCTTCTTTACACAATCAATAATATCATCCATGGCTTCAAAGTTTCGTGCTTCAATAGAAGGTCCTACATAAGCATATATAGTACTAGGGTCACAGCCTTCATCTTCAATTAAGTGACGTGTCACCTTACCTACAATCTCAGTCACTGTTCCTTTCCATCCTGAGTGAATGGCAGCAAATTAAATGCTGGTTCTCACAATATAAGAGAACAGGACAGCAGTCTGCATGGAAAGTAAATAGAGTCAAGTCTGTATCTCTAGTATATAATGCATCAAAACCTAAATAAGCATCCTTCTGACTATAAATCCCCTTTACCACCATCTTTTTTATTCACACTTAAATAATGTGTTGTATGACGTCAGAAAGGTGCAACCATATGATCAAGATCTGTACCAAGCATTTTGGCTAGTTCTTTACGGTTTTCTAGTACCTGCTTGTCATCTATTCCATTATAACTCATATTAAATAGCTTTCCATCAATATGAGCTGGTACAGTATAGCCTTCTACTATATCATTATTAAACTTCCAAGGTATTAATTTCATCTTGCATCCTCCACTTTCTAACTCATCATAGAAAGAATCATCAGGATCAATATAAATAGTCTTATAATGTCCTAAAAGAACTAAACCTGGCTTATTTGTATGAGGCTTCTTTAAGTTTTTTACTAAACAATAATTCACTGGAACACTTGAACTATATTTACCCTTAGAAAAATATGTTGCAATATTTGGCATGAGTCTCATTGTATACTCATCCAAGTTTTCTGCATGCACAATAATATAACCAGGCATATCCTTCACATGGAACCACATATCATTACGTGATGCCATTTTAAATGTTAGATAATCATTCTGTAAGTTATTCTTACCTACATAAATAATAATACCATCACGTACGATAAACATCATAATGAGGATGTGTTTTCTTCTTTAACTTCTTTACATTCTTCTTACGAATATAACCCATGTTTTCAAGTTCTTCCTTGATTTCCATAGCATCGTAATAATCCGCATTATCCATCAAGGTATTTAAAGTATCAAAGTAATTGATTTCTTCTTTTGTCTTTTTCAATCTGTTCCTCTAGAACCTTTAAAGAATTCTTTTTGCCTTCTGATACTTATTATAATAATGATTCGCGTTTGTTTTGCCATCAAAACGCTCATCTAATTCAATTGTCATCTTTGTGCCATCATAATAGTTATCTACAGTCACTTCTTTCATCCCTTTTTGAATAAGATGTAAAGAAGCATACAATAAATCACCCTTAATACGATATTCATCACTATTATGAGAATCAAATAAAGTCTTTTTCTAGTTTATCTAGTTTATTGACATTCTTTGTATATTCTTTCTGAATAAAATGAAGAATATCAGAAGTCTGTTGTTTAATACGATCCTTCCGATCAATAAATTGATAATAAGCATCTAATCCATCAAAAAAGAGAATACTGATCTATCTTCTTTCCAAAACAATGTAAAAGGAATCACATGATACTTTTCTTTATCATCTCTAGTAATATAGAGTTCTTTACTCTCTTTGATTTCATTCATAATAGTTTTGAAATCTTCACCCTGTTCCATTCTTGAAGCTATTTCCTCAGCTAAATCCTTAGAGAATCCTTCAAACTCTTTCACAAGATTTGTTGTTTCAGGTCTATTTTCAAAAAGGATTCTTCTTCTCAAGTAGAGGAGGGTAGCTATAAGTAATCCCCTGGTCGCATAATACGTATACTATCACTTGGCGATACTCTCTTTAAACATTCTAGTATCTTATCTTCTTTATTAGTAAGAATAAAGTTAGAATGCTTACCCATGATTTCTATATAGAGATGGTACTCTACAAAGATCCTTGAATTCATTTTCTACCTCTTAAAGTAATCTTTAATATACGGTCAAGCCCTACCTGTTCAATACGCTCAATAAACGAACCTTCAATATGTTTTCTTAAAAACATTGTGAGAGCGTTAGGAAAATCAGGTGTAGGATAATTTAATTGTGTTAACTGAACACGTGCGTACATTGGATGAATAGAAACAAGAAGTTTCTTATTCTCATTCTGTGCACGAACAGTCATTAATAATTCGTATTTCGATATCTGATATAATTTTGAAATACGTCCTGTCACAAATTGTTTCATTTAATAATTCTGTAACACGTGACAATACAATTCCATCAAATGCCATATTCATCACCCGACTTAGTATAACACATTTAAAAGTGTTTGACATCACTGTTTTATTCATGTAGGATTACTTAAAAGGGGATGTAGATAAGTGAAAAGAGGCCTTCTAATTATCCTGAGTGGACCTAGCGGCGTAGGCAAAGGAACAGTCAGAGAACAACTATTTAAAGAAGAATCATTAAACCTTGCATATTCTATTTCAATGACTACACGTTATAAGAGACCTGGCGAAAAAAGAAGGGATCGATTATTTCTTTGTAGACGTTGATACATTCAAGAAAAAAAGATTGAGCAGGGTGAATTACTAGAATACGCACAGTTTGTAGGTAATTATTATGGAACACCTAAAGCCTATGTAGATCGGCTATTAGATGAAGGTAAGAATGTTGTGATTAGAGATTGAAGTACAGGGTGCACTTCAGGTTATGAAGAAAGTACCAGATGCTCTTACAATCTTCTTAGTACCACCTTCAATGGAAGAATTAGAAAAACGTATTCGTGGACGTAGAACAGAAGCTGAAGATGTTATTAAAGAACGTCTTGATAAAGCAAGAAGAGAAATTGCGACAAAAGATCAGTATAAGCATGTAGTGGTGAACGATGATGTTATGCATGCGAAAGATGATATTGTCAAGATTATCGAAGAGAACATGAAGTAGCCATCTGGCTGCTTTTTCTTTTTAGGAGGTGATTTTATGTTTAAAGTAGAAGTACTTATAGAACATCCTGTTCAGGCATTAGACCGTTGCTTTTCTTATTTATCTAAGAAACCTATTTTGACAGGAATACGTGTTCAAGTGCCTTTTAATCATCGACAGGTTGTTGGTTATGTATTATCTGTAGAAGAAGTTGATTTAACCCAAAAGAATTAGAAGAAAGAGATGGCTTTAAGTATTCTTATATTTATTCAGTCATCGATGAAGCTCCTCTATTAAATAATGAACTCATTACACTGGCTCATCGTATGTCAAAGATGACAATATGCCCACTTATTGCCTGTTTCCAAGCTATGCTTCCTGGCACTTTAAAGCCATCTACTCATAAGATGGTTGGTATTAAAAACAATTACATGTGTAAGAGTCATTAATACTGGAACACCTAAAACAACTAAACAGAAGAAGCATTCCGTTTATTAGTAGAAAAGGAGAAATGTTTCTTAAGGATATCCCTTATTCTAGAAGTGTCATTACTTCTCTAGAAAAGCAGGGTCTTGTTGAAGTATATAATAAAAGAAGTACTGATGATCCTTATGCGACTAATAACTTAAAGATTAATAATAAGATTACTTTAACCCCACTTCAAACAAGTGTTGTAGAAGGTGTATTAGAAACATCTCAAATGATTTCACTCATTCATGGTGTGACTGGTTCAGGTAAAACAGAAGTCTATATTGCCTTAACTAAAAAGATGTTAGAAGAAAATAAGACAGTATTGATGCTTGTACCTGAAATATCTCTTACACCAATGATGGAACGTGTCTTTAAAGAACGTTTTCATGATGAAGTTGCAATTATCCATTCACGTTTATCTCAAGGTGAAAAGTATGATGAATATCGTCGTATTAAAAAAAGGTGAAGCCCGTATTGTAGTGGGGGCTCGTTCTGCAATTTTTGCGCCTGTAGAAAATCTTGGTCTTATTATTATGGATGAAGAACATGATATGAGCTATAAGCAGGATAATACACCACGCTATCATACTCTATCTATTGCGAAGATGCGTGCAGAGAAAAAATCATGCAAAGATTGTCTTAGGTAGTGCGACACCTTCAGTAGAAACATATGCCCGTGCTAAAAAGGGAATATATAGCCTATTTGAGATGAAACAAAGAATTAATGGTAAACCTCTCCCTTTATTGTGAGGTTGTAGATATGGGCAATGAATCCCGTTCAGGTAACTATTCACTTATGTCTAGAAGAATGAAACAGAGATTACAAGAAACGCTGGATAAAAAAAGAACAGGCAATGATTCTCTTAAATAAGAGAGGTTATGCATCTTTTATTAAATGTGAATCATGTAATGAACCAATACGCTGTCCTCATTGTGATGTCACACTTACTTATCATAAAGCTGAAAATAGACTCAAATGTCATTTGTGTGAATATTTTATTCCTACACCTCGTACTTGTCCAAACTGTGGAAGTACGCATCTTAAAAAAGATTGGTTATGGAACACAGAAAATAGAAGAAGAATTAAAAAACAGTATCCTGAAGCACATATCA
>VOFC01004166.1_pt1 | contig 44724 bp, 55 predicted proteins | sample 5384161 | NCBI WGS metagenome assembly VOFC01 (sample SAMN12384722, study PRJNA508395) | human gut metagenome | isolation source: healthy gut B | host: Homo sapiens | reverse complement strand
GGAAGTTCTTGGTTTTGAGCTGTACACGTGTATTATTACCGCTTTCGTTGATTGTGGGCTTCATCCTCATTCTACAAGGTACTCCGATGGGATTTGATGGTAAGCTGGAAGTTCAGACGATGGAAGGACAAACCCAGTTGGTTTCACAAGGTCCTACGGCAGCGATTGTTCCTATCAAGCAATTGGGTACGAACGGTGGCGGTTACTTTGGATGTAACTCTTCACATCCGTTGGAAAATCCTACTTACTTGACAGATATTGCAGAATGTTGGTCTATCCTAATTATACCAATGTCTATGGTGATTGCACTCGGCTTTTACATCAAACGTAAGAAGATGGCTTACTCTATCTATAGCGTAATGCTTTTTGCTTTTCTTGTCGGTGTTTGCATCAATGTTTCGCAGGAGATGGGAGGTAATCCGCGCATTGATGAGATGGGAATTGCCCAAGACAATGGAGCAATGGAAGGTAAAGAAGTCCGTTTAGGGTCTGCTGCTACTGCTCTTTGGAGTATTGTGACTACAGTTACTTCCAATGGCTCTGTGAATGGTATGCATGATTCAACGATGCCGCTTTCCGGTATGATGGAAATGCTGAACATGCAGATTAATACTTGGTTTGGCGGTGTGGGTGTAGGTTTCATGAACTATTATACATTCATCATTATCGCCGTATTCATCAGTGGACTGATGGTGGGACGTACTCCGGAATTTCTCGGTAAGAAGGTAGAGGCGCGTGAAATGAAGATTGCTACCATTGTGGCACTGCTTCATCCGCTTATCATCTTGGGCGGTGTGGCACTTTCTTGCTTTTTGTTCGCTCATTATCCTGAATTTGTGGCAGGTGAGGGCGGCTGGTTGAATAATCCCAGTTTCCACGGACTGAGTGAGCAGCTTTATGAATATACTTCGGCTGCGGCCAATAATGGTTCTGGCTTCGAAGGATTGGGCGACAATACTTACTTCTGGAACTATACTACCGGCTGGACGCTGATTTTAGGACGTTTCCTGCCTATCGTAGGTCAGGTAGCCATTGCTGGTCTGTTGGCCGGAAAGAAATATGTTCCGGAGAGTGCCGGTACGCTGAAGACAGATACAGTAACTTTCGGTGTGATGACTTTTGCCGTTATCTTTATTGTGGCTGCCTTGTCATTCTTCCCGGTACATGCATTGAGTACGATTGCTGAACATTTAAGTTTGTAATAGTAGTTTGTAAAAAGTAATTTCATAGGTATGAAAGATAATAAATCAGCTTCTTTGTTTCAAAAGGAGCAAGTTATAGAAAGCTTGAAACAATCATTCGTGAAGTTGAATCCGCGGGTGATGATAAAGAATCCGATTATGTTTACGGTGGAAGTCGTAACGGTTGTCATGCTGATTGTCTGTTTCCTTTCATTGGGTACTTCGGAATATGGAGCATTCGGATATAATTTATTGGTATTCATCATCTTGTTTGTGACGTTACTGTTTGCTAATTTTGCTGAAGCCATCGCTGAAGCTCGTGGTAAGGCCCAAGCTGACAGTTTGCGTAAAACCCGTGAAGAGACTCCTGCTAAAGTGTTGGTTGACGGTAAAATCCATACCGTTAGCAGTTCACGTTTGAAGAAAGGTGACTATTTTATTTGTGAAGCAGGAGATACGATTCCTGCCGACGGTGAGATTGTGGAAGGTTTGGCCTCCATTGACGAAAGTGCCATTACCGGTGAATCTGCTCCGGTTATCCGTGAGGCCGGTGGTGACAAGAGTTCCGTAACTGGTGGTACAAAAGTTCTTTCTGATAAAATCAAGGTATTGGTGACGCAGCAACCGGGTGAGAGCTTTCTTGACAAGATGATTGCTTTGGTAGAAGGCGCTACTCGCCAGAAGACTCCGAACGAAATAGCATTGACTATTCTTCTGGCTGGTTTCACTTTGGTATTCGTTATTGTATGTGTAACGTTGATTCCTATGGCTGATTATACGAATATTGACCATCCGGGAACTTATATCTCCATTGCAGCCATCATATCTTTGTTTGTCTGCTTGATACCGACTACTATCGGCGGACTGCTTTCTGCCATCGGCATTGCTGGGATGGACCGTGCTTTGCGCGCTAATGTAATTACAAAATCCGGTAAGGCGGTAGAAACAGCCGGTGACATTGATACCTTGTTGCTAGACAAGACTGGCACCATTACAATCGGTAACCGTAAAGCTACTAAGTTTCATTCGGCTTCGGGTGTTGACGAGAATTTGTTCGTAGAGGCTTGCTTGTTGTCCTCACTTTCTGACGAGACTCCGGAGGGTAAGTCTATCATTGAACTGGGACGTGAAAACGGTCATCGTATGCGTGATTTGAATACTACCGGTGCTCATATGATTAAGTTTACAGCCGAAACAAAATGTTCGGGTGTGGATTTGCAGGATGGTACTCAGATACGTAAAGGCGCATTCGACGCTATTCGCAAGATTGTGGAAAATGCCGGAAACAAGTTCCCGAAAGAGATTGAAGAGGTGATTGCTGTAATTACCAGCAACGGTGGAACTCCGCTGGTGGTATGTGTCAATCAGAAAGTTACTGGGGTAATTGAGTTGCAGGATATTATCAAACCGGGCATTCAGGAACGTTTTGAGCGTCTTCGCAGGATGGGTGTGAAAACTGTGATGGTGACCGGTGACAACCCTTTGACAGCCAAATATATTGCAGAGAAAGCTGGAGTAGATGATTTCATTGCTGAAGCCAAGCCGGAAGACAAGATGGAATATATCAAAAAAGAACAGCAGGCCGGTAAGCTGGTGGCTATGATGGGTGACGGTACAAACGACGCTCCCGCCCTTGCACAAGCTAATGTGGGTGTGGCAATGAACAGCGGTACGCAGGCAGCCAAAGAAGCTGGTAACATGGTGGACCTTGACAACGATCCGACGAAGCTGATTGAAATTGTGGAGATTGGCAAACAGTTGTTAATGACGCGCGGTACGTTGACTACCTTCTCCATTGCGAATGACGTGGCCAAATACTTTGCTATTATTCCCGCTTTGTTTATGGTAGCCATCCCTCAGTTGGCTCCTCTGAACATTATGGGACTGCATAGCCCTGAAACGGCCATTCTTTCGGCTGTCATATTCAACGCTATCATTATTCCTATCTTGATTCCGTTGGCTTTGAAAGGTGTTCAGTATAAGCCGATCGGTGCCAGTGCGCTACTTCGTCGCAATCTGTTGATTTATGGTGTGGGTGGCGTCATTGCTCCGTTTGTCGGTATCAAACTGATAGATATGATAGTTAGTCTGTTTTTTTAAAACTTGGATAAAATGAAAACTCTTTGGAAATCATTTAAAATAACAATTGCATTTTGCATATTTTTCTCTCTGTTCTATATCCTTGTCTTGTGGATATTTGCACAGTTCGCCGGTCCCAACAAGGGAAATGCAGAGGTGGCAACACTCAATGGTAAAGTGGTAGGTGCAGCCAATGTAGGCCAGATGTTTACGCAAGATATTTATTTCTGGGGACGCCCATCTGCGGGTAATTATACAGCCGATGCTTCGGGTGGTAGTAACAAGGGACCTACGAACGATGAATACCTGGCAGAAGTGGAAGCCCGTATCGATACTTTTCTGGTACATCATCCTTATCTGAGCCGCAAGGATGTGCCTGCTGAAATGGTAACCGCCAGTGGTTCCGGTCTAGACCCACATATCACACCTGCTTGTGCTTATGTACAAGTGAAGCGTGTGGCTCAGGCACGTGGCATGAACGAGGCTGAAGTGAAAGCCATTGTAGACAAGAACATCAGCAAACCCTTTTTGGGGGTGTTTGGTACGGAAACTGTCAATGTGCTGGAACTGAACATTGCATTAGAAGAAGCCGATCAGAATAAATAATTTTTTAGTTGTGTTTGTCATGTGTTATGGGCAGGAGCGGAAGTATTTCTGTTCAGGCAGCGAAAGACTGTCATTTTACAGGGGGAGCCGAAACTTCCTTCCTGCCTTTCAACGATTGATTAGTAATGGTAAATAAATAGTTGGATATGAAAAGTTTAAAAATATCAATTCTAGTTTTTGCGAGTATGGTAGCTGCTTGTTTTATGGGAACCGGCAAAGTGCAAGCTCAGGAATTTACAATACAAGGTGATTTAGTCAGTTCTTATGTTTGGCGCGGCTTTTACCAGACGGGAGCCAGTTTTCAGCCCACTTTGGGTTTTGGGGTCGGTGATTTTTCTTTGACGGCATGGGGCTCTACCGATTTTGACGGAGTTTCTTCAGGAGAAGGGGCTGCGGCTAAGGAGATTGATTTGACGGCTGCCTATGCTTTGGGAGAATCAGGTCTAACTTTTTCTGTTGCCAGCTTGTGGTGGGGCGGACAAGGAGCAAGAAAGTATTTTAATTTTAAGAGTCACGAAACAGCTCATCACTTTGAAGCGGGATTAGCCTATACATTGCCGGTTGAAAAGTTTCCTTTGTCAATCGCTTGGTACACTATGTTTGCCGGAGCTGACAAAGATGATAAAGGCAGGCAGAATTATTCTTCGTATGTTGAACTCAACTATCCGTTCAGTGTTAAGTCTGTAGATTTGAACCTGACTTGCGGATTTCTGCCTTATGAAGCTGGGGTAGGAGTATATGGCGTTCCTAACAGCGGGTTTGCCGTAACCAATGTGGCACTGAAAGGTATTACGGAAATCAAGATTACTGACAATTTCTCAATACCTGTATTTGCACAAGCCATTTGGAACCCTCGTATGGAAGATGCACATCTGGTATTCGGCTTTACTTTAAGGCCATGATTTATTTAGATATAACTTTAGAACTCATGAATTAGTGTTGGATGCCCGTGGCGGTCGTGATGATTGTTACGGGTTATATGGCATATATAAGACAAGTAAAAAAACAGAAGAAATGAGTAGGGAAGAAAGCGTACAGCATTTTCTTGATTTGATTAAAAAGTCGCGGCGTGGCAAGTTCAAAGTCTACATCGGCATGATTGCTGGTGTAGGTAAATCTTATCGTATGCTTCAGGAAGCACACGAGTTACTTGACAACGGAGTAGATGTGAAGATAGGCTATATAGAGACACACGGGCGTGCCGGTACGGATGCTATGTTGGAAGGATTGCCCGTTGTTCCTCGTCGTAAGATATTCTATAAAGGGAAAGAGCTGGAAGAAATGGATTTGGATGCCATTATCCAGATACACCCTGAGATAGTAGTGGTGGATGAACTGGCACATACCAATGTGGAAGGTAGCCGGAATGAGAAACGCTGGCAGGATGTGATGGATTTGCTTGATGAGGGTATCAATGTGATTTCTGCCGTTAACATCCAGCACATTGAGAGTGTCAATGAAGAAGTACAAGGCATCTCGGGTATTGAGGTGAAGGAACGTATTCCCGATAGCGTTTTGCAAGAGGCAGATGAGGTGGTGAATATTGACTTGACTGCGGAAGAATTGATAGCCCGTCTGAAAGCTGGAAAAATTTACAAGCCGGAAAAGGTCTCTACTGCCTTGAACAATTTCTTTAAAACGGAAAATATTCTCCAATTACGTGAACTGGCTTTGAAAGAGGTGGCGTTACGTGTGGAGAAGAAAGTGGAGAATGAAGTGGTTACCAGTGTGGGAGTCCGTCATGAGAGATTTCTGGCATGTATCAGCAGCAACGAGAAAACACCACGACGCATCATTCGTAAAGCTGCACGTCTGGCAACCCGCTACAATACTTCGTTTGTTGCCCTTTATGTGCAGACTCCCAGAGAAAGTACTGACCGCATCGGTCTGGCAAATCAAAGGTATTTATTGAACCACTTCAAATTGGTGACCGAACTGGGAGGGGAGGTCGTTCAGGTGCAATCGCCGGATGTGCTGGGAAGCATTGTTGATACTTGTAGGGAGAAACAGATAACAACTGTCTGCATGGGAAGTCCGTCACTTTCTTTTCCGAAATCATTGTTCATGATATTGAAATACCGAAAATTTGTGCGTGATTTGGCACAAGTAAACATAGATTTGATTATACTTGCATAATATTAATTCTTAGGAACATTATGAATATTCGTACAAAATTGATACTCAGCGTAGGGGTATTGGCTGGAATGATTATTTTGTTGGTTGCTCTTTCTGTGGTGAATCTACAGATACTGACGGCTACAGAGCCGGATAGTCCTGCTGCTGTACCGGGATTGCAACGTGCATTGCTCTGGATTTCTGTGATAGGTGGGGTATGTATTTTTGCCAGTATCATATTGTTGGTATGGCTTCCCCGTTCCATCAGCAAACCTATTCAAGAACTGACGCGTGGGATTCTTGAAATAGCGAACCATAATTATGAGAAACGTCTGGATATGAGTGGACGCGAGGAATTTCGTGAAGTGGCTGATAGTTTTAATCGGATGGCGGAACGACTGACGGAGTATCGCGCCAGTACGCTGAACGACATACTTTCTGCTAAGAAATTTCTTGAGGCTATTGTGAATAGTATTGATGAACCTATTATTGGTTTGAACCGTAATAGGGAAATTCTCTTTATCAATAATGAGGCTTTAACTGTGCTGAATTTAAAACGGGAAGAGGTAATTCGCCGTTCGGCTGAGGAGCTTTCTTTGAAGAATGATTTGCTCCGCCGTTTAGTTCGTGAATTGGTAAATCCGGGTGAAAAGAAAGAACCGTTGAAGATTTATGCAGACAATAAGGAGAGTTACTTTAAAGCTTCTTACATTACCATTATAAATGCAGAGGCTGATGATGACGAACCTCATAATCTTGGCGATGTGATTTTACTGAAAAATATTACAGAATTCAAAGAATTGGATAGTGCCAAGACTACTTTTATCTCGACTATTTCTCATGAACTGAAAACGCCTATATCCGCTATTCTGATGAGTCTGCAGTTGTTGGAGGACAAACGGGTAGGGGTGTTGAACGACGAGCAGGAGCAATTATCGAACAGCATTAAGGAAAATGCTGATCGCCTTCTTGGGATTACCGGAGAACTACTGAACATGACGCAGGTAGAAGCCGGTAAACTGCAGATGATGCCTAAAATAACAAAGCCCATTGAACTGATAGAGTATGCCATCAAGGCTAATCAGGTACAGGCTGATAAATTCGGCATTCAGATAGAAGTGGAGTATCCGGAAGAAAAAATGCCTAAATTGTTTGTCGATAGCGAAAAGATTGCTTGGGTACTCACCAATTTGTTGAGTAATGCTATCCGCTATTCCAAAGAGAACGGGAGGGTGGTTATCGGCGCCAAGCATGACGAGGATTTTGTGGAAATGTATGTGCACTATAAAGGCTGCAGTAAAGTCTTTTGTTTTCGATACTTGTAAAGCTGAAGCTAACTGGAACATGAAGAACTTTGTCAATGACCAGATAGAATTGATTAAGCGTCAGGTGGGCGATAAGAAAGTATTGTTGGCCCTGTCGGGTGGAGTTGATAGCTCTGTGGTAGCTGCTTTACTTCTGAAAGCTATTGGTAACAATCTGGTATGTGTACATGTTAATCATGGTTTGATGCGTAAGGGAGAGTCTGAAGATGTGGTTGAGGTATTCAGCAACCAGTTGAAGGCAAATCTTGTGTATGTAGATGTAACCGATCGTTTTCTGAATAAGTTGGCTGGTGTAGAAGATCCGGAGCAGAAACGTAAAATTATTGGTGGCGAGTTTATTCGTGTGTTCGAAGAAGAAGCACGTAAACTGGATGGTATCGATTTCTTAGGTCAGGGTACTATTTATCCGGATATTGTAGAGAGCGGAACGAAGACGGCCAAGATGGTGAAATCTCATCATAACGTAGGTGGGTTGCCCGAAGATCTCAAAATTCCAACTTGTAGAGCCTTTGCGTCAACTGTTCAAGGATGAAGTTCGTGCCTGTGGTCTGGAGCTGGGGTTGCCTTATGAGATGGTTTACCGTCAACCGTTCCCTGGACCTGGTTTAGGTGTACGTTGTTTAGGTGCTATCACACGCGATCGTTTGGAGGCAGTACGTGAGTCCGATGCTATCTGCGTGAGGAATTCCAGATTGCCGGACTGGATAAAAAGTATGGCAATACTTTACAGTAGTGCCTGATTTCAAATCCGTGGGTGTACGTGATAATGCTCGTTCTTTTGATTGGCCGGTTATCATTCGCGCTGTCAATACAGTAGACGCCATGACTGCTACTATTGAACCGATTGACTGGCCTGTTCTGATGAAAATCACGGACCGTATTCTGAAAGAAGTGAAGAATGTGAATCGTGTTTGCTATGATATGTCCATAGAATGGGAATAAAAGAATGAAATAAAATCCTCCTCGAAGGTTGGTATTGAAAACTTTCGGGGAGGATTTGTTGTATGAGGTTTGATATTAGTAAACCGCTTTTTATTATTGCTTTTCATAAGCGCCTTTATCAATACAAGCTCCAACTTTCCTAGGGTTATGATTAAAGTCCAGTTCATTCTCTGCGGGTGTATAGGCGGGATCACCTGTATCTATACACGGAGATGTGGATTGTAACTGAAAATCGAATACTTCTGTATCAATGAATAAAGGATTACTGAAAGCCGAAGCTAAATCACAGCCTGTGTTCTGTTTATATTGTTCGAAAGTTGAAAATATGCTACCCTTCCAGTAAAACTTAACATCAGGAGAACTGGAATAATAATGATTAAAATTCATATCGAGATTGAGGTGACTATCATCTACATATAATAGATTTGAGTTTGCGTGAGTTGAATAAAATATATTGTTTTTAATCGTAGTATTTTCCGTGCTGTATATGGCTATTTCTCCCAATCTGTCTTTCGCATTTTCAAAGGCTGTGTTATTAACAACTTGGCAGTTTTTTATGATTCTGCCTTCAGGGGGACCAGCCCATTAGTCCGATTCCAAACCCTTCATTGTGATAACAGATGTTATTTCTGATTATATTATTAGTTACAAAATTGTTTGCCCTTTCACACCCTACGGTAATACCATAAACATTGTTGTGCGAAATGTTTTCTCAACAAGGATATTTGAACTTCCATCAAATAAATACCTGCGCCTCCCTCAACAGGACTTTTTGCAGTATGAAACATGATTCTCAGAGATGACTCCGTTTCTGGCGAAATCTGTGGCAGGATTTTCAGAAATACCCCAATGCCCTGACGCATCTATACCGATGTTTCCTGTATTAGTCACTACGTTCTTAGTAATCAGAAAACCATCTACGTTTCCTGTTACTGAAATGGCTTCTGTCCAACCTGTCCGACAGTCTTTTACTGTGTTTTCTCTTATTATAATGTCGTGAATGGCTTTTTGAGTCCAGATAGCCGGTTACTGTTATTCCTCCGGCATATACATTTGGCGGATAAACTGTTGCGGTGGCATTTGCATATAAGTTTCTGATTGTATTCGATTCTATCTCAATATGATGAGAAGCCTCGTCGGATGTAGTGGATATTTTATTCCCACAGAATATGATCCCAAGCAATCGGCGAAGGTTAACCCTTTACCTTTATATAACTCACGCCATTGAGATTCATTAGTTCCCTGGGTTTATTGTTGCCGCTTATAATAACTTCCTCGTCATTATAATTTTTGATTACGATGTATTTGTCAGCAGTTCCGGATACAGTTACTTTTTTTATTTTCTTCATAGTATGTTCCCCATAATATTTACTACACATCCTGCGGGGTAACTGTGGTGACAGCTTTTTGAATGGTACGCCAGGGTGATGTAAGTGTTCCGGGATTCTCATCATTACCGGTTGTGGAAACATAATACTCACTCTTTTCTACGGATGAAGCAGGAGGAACAGGGAGGGTTTATCGGTTCTTCTCCGATAGATGACGAACTGCAAGAAAATAAAATAATCATCATACCCAAATTGGTCAATGATCTGAAAGTCTTGTTTTTATATTTAATAATTTTGTTGTCATGATGTTCAAATAAGAATGATTTATAATAGGTTGATATCCACAGAGGCACTTTTTTCAAATTCTCGGATTCCACAATTAGACGTAGTTTTCCTTTTGCTCCTTGATGAGCCTTTATAACAACTAACATGAATCCGTTAAAAGTTTCGCGCTCTGTCGCTGAAAAAGAGATGAGTGAAGTTGGATCACCATTATCCGTTGCTACAATCTTACCTTCACCTTCTAATTTGCATTTAATCTTATGATTGGCCGTTGGTACAACACTTCCTGTTTTGTCACGGATGGAGACTGTGATAAAAAGCCAGTTCATTGTCAGCTACTTTTATCTTGTCTTTATAGGCGGAGACTTGTAACAAAGCCGGTTCTCCTGTGGTTCTTACGCTTTTCTGTTGCCCAGAGTTTGCCATTTTTTTGTAGGCAATGGCCTTTAATTCTCCGGGAGTGTATATAACATTCTCCCATTTGAATCTATATTGATACTGTTCTTTCTTTTTCCTGCCCAAAGATTCACCATTCAGAAAGAGTTCAACTTCATCGCCCGAAGAATACACAAACACAGGAGTTATTTTACCTATCCTATCCGGAAAATTCCAATGGGGAGAATATGTGCCATAGGCTCGTCGGGCATCCAATGTGCTTTATACAAGTAATAACGATCTTTTGGAAAACCTGCTAGATCGACAATGCCAAAATAGCTGCTACGAGAGGAAGGACGCTCTTTTTCTATTCTCTTTAGTTCCTCTTTTGCTTTAGCCAGTTCTTCTTCACTGAGCGCGGCATGGTTGAGTAAGACGCTCATATCGCTATTGAAAGGAGTCGGTTCGCCTAGATAGTCAAATCCCGTCCATACGAATTCACCACAAATAGCCGGATATTTGTCTAATGCAGCAAATTCGGCATCGGCAAGAGATGCCCAACCGGGGGCTTTCAAGTCATATGAAGTAACTTGATAACCTTTTGGAAAATAAACTCCGCGTGAACTTATTGTTGAACTGGATTCACTGGCAAAGCCTGATAAGTGTTCATGCCCCGGATAGTTGAGAAATGTTTCATAAAAATCAGGACCGCCATACCCCCCGAAGGATAGTTCATGCCATGGACATCTACTTGGAGTTCTGTACCATTGATAGCACTTTTACTGGGATATGAGGCACCGAAAGTGACAGGGGCGGGTTGAGTCGTAAAGCCGCAAATATCCCTGAGATATGCTGCTACTCTCTTTTTCGGGATGATACTGTTCTTCTACTTCATTTCCCAAACTCCACATAATGACGGAAGGATGATTTCTGTCTCTGCAAACAAGTGCTTCAATGTCCTTTTTATGCCATTCGGAATAATGAACAGCGTAGTCATTTTCGTTTTTGCCACTAGCCCAACAGTCAAATACTTCATCGAGAATAAGTATTCCCATTTTGTCAGCAAGTTCTAACAACTCGGGTGCGGGTGGGTTGTGAGAGGTACGTATAGCATTAGCGCCAAAACTCTTCAATATGTTGATTTGGCGTTCTATGGCACTCTTTGTTGATTGCTGTACCTAATGCACCTAAATCATGATGCATACATACTCCTTCAATTGAACTCTTTTCCCATTTAACAGGAATCCATTGTTATGTGTGAATTTCAAAGTCCGGAAACCGAACGGCACATCGTATACATCTGTCAACGTCTTTCTATCGTATACTGATACCTTGGCTAGATAGAGGTTCGTATTTTTCCAAATCCCATAATTGTGGTTTCTCCACTTTCAGAGATACTAAGCTTACTGTCGATGGCGTTTGCTGCAATTTTGATATTCTCTTTAGCTCCCACTGCAACTCTTTCTCGGGGAATGTTTGCTTTATCTAATTTGAATATTTCAATTGTGTAACTGCTTCTAGCCGTTTTTTCTTTCCATTAGCCAACTGAACCATCACGGATGCGGTGGCATATTGGCTATTGATTTCGGGCGTAGAAATAAATACACCCCCATTGGGGGAATATGAAGCTTGTTGGTTTTGACCAATCTGACATGCCGGTAAATACCTGCTCCGGGATACCAACGAGAACCCAGTTTCTCCGTATCCACTCTGACTGCAATGATATTTTCCGAATCAAAGCGAATATAGGGCGTAAGATTTACCCTGAAGGAAATGTAGCCATAGGGACGTTCTCCTATCTTCTTTCCGTTAAAGATATACCTCCGCATTGGCCATCACGCCATCAAAATCAAGAAAAACATTTTATCTTTATCTATATTTTTGATGTTGAAGCGTTTACGATACCAGCCGATTCCCCTGCCAAGGTAGCTTACCTGTATAGCCATCCAGATTTTCCCTGAAAGGTCCTTCAATGCCCCAGTCGTGAGGGACATCCAATTTCCTCCAGTCTTTGTCATTAAAGGCTAACTCTTTAGGAGATGGAGAATCCGGACTGCCATTCCCAAAAGGCTCATCTATTCGTTTACCATCAGGCTGTAGACCGTATCTGTTGAATAGCCAGCCGTGATCGAAGTTGATGACTTCTCTCGTCGATTGGGAGTATAGCAGGTTGGAAAACATAAAGGAGCATAGTAAGACTAGCCCTATGTTCTTCAACTGGAGATGCTGAAAAAAAGAACAATATATTTCATGGTAGATGATTAGCTGAGGAGTGTACATCAAAATATCCACTTTGAAGTAGTGTTGATGTACTACCTCCTCTTTTAATTTAAAAATATGTGATGACTAATATCCCGGATTCTGTTTAATAATCCCTTGTCCCGCAATAATAGCTGATTCCGGTATTGGGAAACGATGATAGTTTTCGTTTATAATAGACACTTGTCCGTAATCGGTACATTTTTTGTTTCATGGTTGCTACATAAGAACCATCGCGGATAAGATCCTGACGGCGGCACCCTTCGAAATAAAACTCGTGTGCACGTTCTATCAATAATTTATCAAGGAAATCACGAGCACTGCTGAAAGAAGAAGCTGTATATGCAGTTAAACCGGCACGTGTTCTGACTTGATTCAGTAAATTAATGGCTTCTGTTGTAACTGTATTTCCTTCTCTGACAATGGCTTCTGCCAATAGAGTCAACACATCGGCATAGCGGTATACAATCCAATCTGTCTGACACTGATTTCCTGCATTATTACTTTCTATTTTATATTTTAATGGAATGACACCGTCCTGTAAGGAGTTACTTCCCACTCCCTTGTTGGTTTCGTTAAGGGTAGTACCTTCCCATGTATCATACTCGGAGATGATAGTTTGTTTACGCTCATCTCCATCTTCGTATGTTTTAAAGAATTTCCATGTCATTTTATAACCTCCCCCCAGCCACCATCAAATCTTCCGGCATCGAATGCCTTGAGGTTACTTGGCATAACATGGGGATACCATAAATGAACCTGATAACCTGTAAGACAGTTTACAGACCAGATTGTTTTCCGAGTTCTTTTCATTGGCGTATGTAAAGATATTGGCATAAGCTGACCTCTCGGCCCTTTGTCTGTCACCAATGCGTATTTATATTCGGGCTTCTGCAATTCACGAGCTTCGGTGATAGCTTTATCCCACTGTTTCGTTTGCATATAGAATTTAAGTAATACCATGTGGCATAACCCTTTTGTAAATCTTCCGTAATCCGAACTACTTTTTATCGTAACTATATGGTAAAACTTTTGCAGCTTCGGTCAGCTCGGTGACGATGAAATTGTGTGTTTCCTCTTCACTTAAACGTGGAAGGATTATTTCATCTTCTGCATTCTTGAGCGTCTCTAGATCGGCTACAATAATAGGACCGTACAGGTCGTATAATAAAAAGGCCAGAAAACCGCGGGCACAACGTAACTCTGCTATATATTGGTTCAAAAGGTCTTTATTCATGTTTACGTTTGTTATTCGGTCGATGGTAAGTGTCATTTTACTTATTCCTTTAAGGTAGTTTGTCCAAGGATAAGCAATGCGATCTTCGTCACTGGGGGTCCAACGAGCAAATTCGAGGGGTTCCCAAATCCATCCGCCCCATGAGCAGAAACCATATTCGGTAGCCATGTCCGAAATAAGCATAACTCCATTAGCTACATTATACAAACCTCCGTAATCGTAATTCTGGAATGGAGAATAAGCATTTCCCGTAACCAGGTCGCGGACATCACGTTCTGTTTGGGGGTATATCGAGGGGGTGATCTCATCGAATACCTCTGATTCTAACGCACAACTTTGTATCCCACACAACATGAGAGTCAAAAGTCCAATGATATATATATTTAATTTTTTCATTTTCATGTTTTTTCAGTTATTAGAATGAAATATCTATACCGAAACTAAAAGAAGTTACGTTTGGATAAGAGAAATTTCCTGTGTCAGTTTCGGGATCAACGCCGTTCCAGTTTGTAAATACAAACGGATTGCTGACGTTTGCAGAGATACGTACGCTGTTAGCTATTGATTTGGAAACAGGAATCGTATATCCGAGGGTGATGTTTCTACATCTCAGGTAATTAATCTTTTTGTGATAATAGTCTCCGAAATCGTATGCACTCTCAATGAGGTTCGGAACCGTTGTATTTTGATTTGCATTGGTGTATGAGTGCAATGATTGTTGTGATACATTTGTCAGACTGTTTCCAAGACCTACTATCCAGGCATCATAATAGCTGGCTCCGCGTAAGCGGCCAATTTCGCCATAGAAGTAAATATTAAAGTCGAGGTTTTTGTATCTAAGCGTATTGTTAAGACCTAAAGTGCATTTAGGATCTTGCGATCCAAGATTGACTTTATCATATTGATCTAATACATTAGGTGAAGTTCCCGTATCGTATAGATTCTTCAGTTTAATTTGGCCTGGTACTAAAGTGGGTTGCCATGCCGGTGCTTTTTTCACCTACTTGTAACAAGCCATCAGATACATATGAGTAGTAAGAACGGATCGGATCTTTTTTTGATTCGTATGCGGCTGGCTTCCAATTAGGATCTCGTTCATACCAGTTGTCTTTAAAAAGTATAGAACGTAAAATCAGTACTCCATGTCCAGTCTTTATTCATGATATTTACGGTACTCAGTGTTAGCTCAAACCCGCGTCCCTGGGTTTTACCGATGTTGGCTGCTATGGTATTAATTTCATTATAGGCGGGCAGACTTTTTTATTACTTACCAACAAATCAGAAATAATTCGGTTGTAATATTCCATGGATAGTGAAATCCGGTTATCAAAGAAACCCAGATCCAGACCGATGTTGAATTCACTTTGTAGTTTCCCAAGTTAACTTTTTGTTTCCTCTTTTGGTTATTGCAGTACCCATATAACCGTCATTGCCGAATACCCAGCCGGAAACTACTCCGTAAGAGTCGGTCATATAGTTCCCTATGTTTGAATTACCGGTTTGTCCGTAACTGGCTCTCAATTTACCATTAGAAAGAATGCTTGACAAAGGTTTCATGAATTCTTCATCACTGAACCTCCAGCCGGCAGACACTGAAGGGAAATATCCCCAACGGTAGTCCGGGTGGAAGTTTGATTCACCATCGGCACGAACGGTAACTGTCAGCAGATACTTTCCTAAATAAGAATAGTTTGCTCTGGCAAAGTATGAGCCTAAAGCACTTTTCCTGGCTGAGGAGTTTACATAAGGCTTAGTTCCGGCTCCGGCCTGCAGATTGTTGTAAAGAAATCCATCTGTAGAGAAGTCTTCGTTGCCGGCATATACGCTTTCTTGATTAAACTGTTGATAAGAATAACCGACTAGCGCTGTCGAGGCTATGATTCCCGAAATCTTTAGTATAGTTTGCCGTCAGTTCCATGAGATAATCTATATTATCACGTTGAAGGATGTTGGCTATCCCCCCTTTTGCAGCTCCGGCTACGGTAGTGTTAGGCACATAGCTTTGTTTTTTATCATATCTGCGGTCAACTCCCAGGTTAGCTTTTAAAGTCAACCCTTTTATTGGCTCTGCTTGTAAATAGCCATTAACCAGAACTCTGTCGCTTGTTGTTTTATCAGTAACTTCGAGCAGCGATATCGGATTGGGGTATTGTGCCATATCCGGGAAGATTGAATAATCGCCATTTTCATCACGGACGGGGACACTGGGGTCGAAGCGCAAAGCTGACGAAATAATACCTGCGTTTTCAAAATCATTGTCTCCCAATGATGAGTTGTCATATTGGTTGCGACTTAAATGAAGGGAGAAACCTGTTTTGATATATTTTGATAGTTCCTGATCCAGATTGACTTTCATTGTGAACCGGTCCATTGCATTGTTTTTTACCACCCCTTTTGTGTAAAATAGTTTAGAGAGGCTGCATATTGTGTTTTCTCAGAACCGCCTGTCAATGAAACATTGTGAGATTGCTGCATTCCGGTACGGGTTACCTCGTCCAGCCAGTCTGTGGTTTGGGCGGTTGCAATTTCTTCATCTGTATATCTGGGAGTATAAGTTTTTCGAAGAAGTGTCGGGTATATAATCGGCATATATGCCTTGTCCGGTCTCTTTCAACCATTTTTCATAAAGGTACATATTTCTATGTATTCTGTATTGTTTCCCATTCAACATTTTATAGTTGTTCTTAATGGTTTGCACAGAGATTGCCGGAATAGGTTACTTTTGGCTTTTCCGGTTTTACCTCTTTTTAGTAGTAATGATAATAACGCCATGTCCTGCACGTGAGCCGTAGATAGCTGTTGCACTGGCGTCTTTTCAATACTTCAATCGATTCTATGTCATTGGGGTTGATAGACGATAATATGTTGTCAATTGTACCTGTTTTATAAAAAATTCTTCTCGAGTCGAGTGTTGAAGAGGCAGAAACCGGAAAACCGTCAATGATGAACAGGGGATCGTTTCCGGCATTGATTGAAGTTTCACCACGAATGCGGAACTTGGCTCCACCACCCACTTGGGCACTGCTTTGAGTTACCTGTAAACCGGCTGCTTTACCTGCTAATGCATGAGCAGTTGTGGAGAATGTACCTATAGGAGTGTCAGACATTTTCACTGAGGATATGGCTCCGGTAAGGGTCGCGTTTCTTTTGAACGCCATAACCTACCACAACTACCTCATCCAGACTTTGTGTGTCTTCTTTCAATGTGATTTTTAAAATGTGTCTGACCTTTTACTGAGACGTTTTGAGTAACATACCCCAAGTATGATATGATTTAGTATGCTATTGTCGGTTACCGACAACGTAAATTTACCCTCGAAATCTGTGATGACTCCGGTTTTGGCTCCTTTCACAAGAACATTTGCTCCGATAATAGGTTCGCCAGTCTGATCAGTTACCGTCCCCGTTATTTTTTCTGGTTACTTGTTTGAACAGAGCGATATGTTTATTGGATATACGATAAGATATATCTGTATTTTTTTAAGAGTTCATTTAATACAGTTTCGATGTTTTTGTCTTTTATAGTGATAGAGCGTAAACTGTGTTTGTTGATTTCTTGTGTGTTATAAACAAATTTATATCCGGTTTTTGCTCAATCGTATTAAAAGATCTGTTCGTATGACGCGTTGTTGAAATTCAACGAGACAGATTGTGCTATCAGCGGATTAGTTGAAAAGAAAAAGCAGATGCAACTTATTAAGAATACGGAATAACTTTTCTTGGTAGAAAGAATAAAGTTATAGAATCTTAAATGGGTGTTTTTATGGCTAATAAATAATTTATTATTCATATTTTTGTATATTAAATATTTGATACTTGGCAGTTGTAGTGGGCTGCCGGTTAGCGATTACGTTTGGGGATGTTGGCGCATTCCCAAATGTTTTTTAGGTTCAAGAGCTGTTCATAGTATTATTTTATAGGGTTTTACAATTAATAAATATAGATTTCTCCGCGTTTTTTCTCCATTTTATATTTTGCTGAAATCTAGAGAATAGAGAGTATTTCGTCCAGAGTTTCTTTTATCTTCAAACGTTGCATTAAAAAGTCTTTTTGCGTATAGCCTCGTTTTCAATATGTATCTTAACGTGAAATGCTCGTTCTAATTCTTTCTCCGATTTCAGCCAAAGTGTTATCCTCAAAGCTAAATTTCCCTGTAATCCATGACATGACATTGTCCATGCGGATAGGAGAAATCATAATTTCACCATTTGACGGTGAATATTTAGCTTCTTGGTTGGGCATAAGAATTTTGGCAGATTTAGAAGATTGCCCTTTTTCATATAAAGCCACTTTTCCTTCAAGTAAGGATATTCTTATTTCATCATTGTATGTATCTGTCATTACATTAAAAGAGGTTCCCAATACTTCAACCTGCAATTTCCCAATATCTACAATGAAGGGATGATTCTTGTCTTTGCGAACTTGGAAAAAAGCTTCTCCCGAAATACTGACTTTCCTGTTTACATCCTCAAAAGAACGGGGGTAAACAAGGCGGGCATTGGCATTAAGCCATACAGTACTGCTATCCGGAAGTACAATCTTTGTTTTTGCATCCGAACTGCTGCGACTTCATACCATACTAATTCCGGACGGCTTAAGTCAATAAAGTGAAAGGCTGAAACAACCAAAAGAGCAAAAGAGGCAGCAATGGAAAACCACTTCCATGCCGGAGAGATATTCTTACTTAACGATATTACCGGAATGTTAATCCGTTCTTGTAGTCGTTTGTAGTTCGAAATAGTGTCATACTCCGGTAGTTTGAAGCGAAGACGATTAATTAAATCATCAACCTTAGGGTCTTTTATGTTATAATCTTCTTTCATTGTGCTGTTTTTATATATAGATGACAGCAACAAATAAAAACTACGGGTTTATACTTGATTATTTTTTATATATTCCTACATTTGCCAAGCGTATATGGAGCAATGTATATTTAAACCCTAAAGTCTATCTAAAATATGTAAAATGAAATGAATCCGAAGGTTTACTAAATAAGATCATCACCGGTGATGAAAATGCTTTGCGGCAATTGTTTGAACAATATTCGCAAAGATTGTATCATGTGGCTTATTACTATTTACAAGCAAAGGAACCGGCTGAGGAGGCTGTGCTGGATGTATTTACGACTGTTTGGAAGAAAAGGAATCTTTAGGGCATATCAAAACTATTGAGCAATACTTATATACATCTACCAAAAATCAGGCACTTCATTATCTTCGCCGAAATTACTCTCCTGATAAAACGTATGTTTCTTTATATGAAGTGGAGTTAATACCTGAAAAGTAATGATCCTGAAAGTCTTATGGAAGATAATGAATATGAGTTGCTTATTCAGGAAGCTATAAATTCATTACCTCCTAAATGTAAAGAAGTATTTAGGCTAGTACTGTCGGATAAGTTAAAAAACAGAGAGATAGCAGAATTATTATCCATAAGTGAAAGTACGGTGAATGAACACATCGCTTTGGCATATAAACGTATTACTTTGTATGTAAAGAAGCGATATAAATAGTACTTTATATATTTTCCTACTCAAACTGACCCGATAAAATTTGTAGAACCATGTTACATTGTATTTGACGCTAGCGCAAACCGAGCTGAAAAGGAAAAAAGGCACCCAGAAGTGGAAGCCTCCCAAATGCCTTATTCTTATCAAGTAGCGGGACCCGGATTGAACCGGGGACCTCATGATTATGAATCTGCGTCTTCCAAAGGCTGACGCCTTTGAAAACTACCAGCAGAGCTATCCCTTTTTTATTGATAATCAGTGATATATATACGTTTGTAAAATATTGTGATTTGATAAAAAAAGAGATTTATTGTGGGGAAAATGATAAAATAGCGTCACCTATAGCGTCACCTAAAATACTGTTCATAACTTTCTGATTATGAGCGTAAATATTAGTGTGGTATGTTTTAAATCGAAAACTTTATCAAATGGTGAACACCCTTTATTTGTAAAGGTGAGTGAGGGTAAAAAAGAGCAACTAAGAGTTTAGGATTATCTATTAGAGCCCAGTTTTGGAATTTTGAGAAGAACGAACCTAAAAAGATTTGTCCCAATAGAGAGGCTTTGATGAAGATGATAGAATCTAAAAAGCAACAGTATTTGGAGCAAGTTATTGATTTTAAAAAGTGAGGATAAAAACTTTTACTCCACAATCATTAGTTGATAAAATGGAGAATACCGTAGTTCCTCAAACGGTTGGAGAGTATCTTTTAAAACAAATTGAGATAATGAAAGTTGAAAAAAGAGAATTGGAAATGCTAAAGTATATCGCAGTACATATAATTCTCTTTTCGCTTTTTGTGGTAACTTGAATATATCTTTTGCGAGTATTGATTCGGCTTGGTTAAGAAGGTATGAGACTTTTTTGAGAAGTCGAGAGAATTCTAGCAATACTATAGGTATTCGATTTCGAGAATTACGGGCTTTGTATAACAAGGCGATAGAAGACAATCTTGTGCATGAGAAGAATTATCCTTTTAAACGTTTTAAGGTCGCACGATTTAGCAAAAAACGTCCAAACGAGCAATAAAGAAAAAGAAGATATAAAAGGATAATGAATGTGGACTTACGGTTAATACTAAATATCACAGTCCATTACTTTATTTGAGTAAAGATTTGTTTTGTTTAGTTATTTGGGATGTGGAATTAATTTAATTGATATTGCATATTTGAGATACGAAAATATAACAGAGAATCGTTTACGTTTCAACCGTCATAAGACAGGACAGCCTATTAACTTTGCACTACAAGGACGACTGCGAAATTATTTTGAAATATACTAAAGAAGGTTGCAGTCCTAAGGATTTTATTTTCCTATTCTTGATAGAAGAATCCATAAAACACAGCAACAACAAGATGATAGAATAATAAAAAGTAACTAAGGGCATTAATAGGAATCTTAAAAAGATTGGTCAATTTCTGAATCTTTCTATTCCTATAACAACCTACGTGGCAAGACATTCTTTTGCGACAGTATTAAAACGCTCTGGAGTGAATATTTCGATTATTAGTGAAGCATTAGGACATACAAATTTGTCAACGACACAATATTATTTGGATAGCTTTGAAAATGAGCAGATAGATGAAGCAATGAAGAATCTTCTTTGAAATAAAATGTCGCTTTGCTTTTATGGTGAAGCGACATTTTTTATTTTTGTGACAAAGTTTGAAAATATGGAATATCAGATAATACCAATCAATACGATAAAACGAATCGAATCATGGCTGAATAGTGAAGTGGGATTCAGCCGTTCAATGTTTCATAATGAACTGGACTATATATCTGATGTATATCTTTTGGGTAATAAGTTCCCAATGGAAATACAGGATTTGTACTTGTCAATAAAGAAGGAAGAGCAGGAGATTCCCTATCCTAATTGCGGGACAGATGAGGACAAATATGAATTTAGCATGACTGTGGGAAAGAATTTAGTCCTTGAAAGTGGTAATTTTAAAGCCGAGTATATTGAAACATTGTGGAATACATACAATAAAGATGAAGACGAAGCCTATGAACAGCAAGACCAAGATGTATTTTTACGCTATTCTTCTTATTGTAAGTATCTACTATAAATACACACAGACCAATGGCTATTTTGATTTTGAGGATTATATTGCTGACCCAACGCAACTAAAAGTATAGTTATTCTGTTAGACCGGATATGCTACGTCTTTACAAGATGTTTCATGAGAAGAAAAAAAGACCAAGAGTAATATTGTCACGATTGAATATAACAAACAGAAAATAGAACTTACGAATGATGATAGTTGGTTTCTCAATATGATAACTCCATATCTTGATAAATATTTAGGAGTTTCAACTTTGGAAGAAGCGGAAACGGAATTGGATAAAGATTATCCCAGTATAGGTAAAAGAGGCAGAAAACGCGAAAATGCGATACTTGATACGATAACTCTTAGTATATATAACCTACTACGTCACTCATCATTTGCAGCCAAAGGTAAAGGATTAACAGATAACGAGGGGAATTTTATTCTTGGGTTACTGAAATATCTCAAACTGATTGATGAGGACAGTCCTAAAAATGACATATTGAATTTGCGGGCTACAATCAGGAACTTACAAAATATGAAGTTCGTCCAAATTGGTGGAAAATTCCCATGTGCAAAACGTCTCCCAATAATCCGGTTGAACATTTAAAATCATATTGGTAAAACATATAAAGATAAAAAATGATAGCCTTTATTTAATTGATGATTATTGTGTAAATATACATAATTTGTTGATATATTGTGATTTATGATATTTGTGATTACATAAAGAATTAAGCATAAAAAAAGGGATTTCTTTATGTTTTTTCTTCATTTCATACGCTTCTATTTCTCCGTAGTTTTGCAGCGTAATCAAAAACAAAGGTGCGCACCTCGTTTGAGATTCATTAATGTTTAATTTTAAAAAATAAAGATTATGAATTTGGAATTTGTAGAAAAAAAAGTAGTTAAGTCTTATGATAATGAAGGTGCAATGCAAACTGTAAAGGCAATGATGAAAAGAGGTGAGCAATTGAATGTTAAGTTTTTACACTAACAAGGATAACTATCCATGCGCTTAGATTGAATCCAAAAAGATTCAAGGTTTCTGTTTGATATTGAATCAAGAAGGATTAAGTTGGTTACGTACTTATTTGGAAACAGGAGAAGCGGAAAGATTTTGGTTTTAATCCTAATAGTGTTACGGCTTATGGTGAGGAGAAGATAAGGATTTTCAACTATCAATTTTTAAGCAACTGATTTTAGCGGGAAAAAGCATTACAATTTGTTCCTACGTTTCGTGAGTATGGATGCGAAAATTACTGCCAGTGCTTTTTCAGAAAAGGAAAGATTTTCTTCCGGTTGGAAAGGACAGAAGAGTTATATGATTATTTATTGGAAAAAGAAATTGATAGCATAATTGAATTATTAACGGGGGGAAGGCGCAATTCCTTCCCTATATTTATAAATCTATTAAAATTTAAGATGTATGAAAAAGTTAAATGTAAAACCAGTAGAAGAATTGTCCCAGTTCATTAATGAAGCTAAAACTCCTGGAAATTTGTTGCAAGATGCCCGATTTTGATGCAATCAAGCAGGAAGAGTACGAAAATGAAGGAATGGATGTGATAGACGTTAATGAGGAAGATGACAATAGAAATTAATCTTAATGAACTCGGTAGGGTGCAATACCTTACCGAAGTTCTTCCCGAAATTCCCACGAATACAATTCTTTATAAGAAGTTGACCGGACTTGGTGCTACCTATGGAGAAATCACCGCAAAACGTAACTCGATTATCATTGAGCCGAATGTTCCTGTTATTATCGGTAAATGTAATGACCTAAACATAAAGATGATAATCTGTTCGGAGTATATGAAGGTGTATATACTGACGATATCATAAAATACTTGGAGAAGAGTAAGAATAAGTATTATAAGATACTTACTACTCCCGAAAGTTTTCAGAAAGTAAAGGACGCATTTGAAGAACTGGAAATGAGTGCGCAGTGTTCTTGTTTTCTTCTGTTTGATGAATGTCATAAGCTAGTGAAGGATGCGGATTACCGGAGTGACATAACACTACCGATAGATGATTTCTTTAAGTTTGACCAAAAAGCATTGGTTTCTGCCACACCAATAGAATTGAATGACCCTCGATTTAAGGAGCAGAACTTTCAGACGATAGAAATACAACCGACTTTCTGATTATAAAAAAGGAGATTTGGCTTCATCATACGAATAATACGCTGCAAGCATTTAAAAATGTGACACTATCCAAGCTAAATAATGAGGAAGCTGCACCACTTCCGATTTGTGTGTTTATCAATTCAACTGATATTATATATTCATTGATGAAGCAACTAGATTTATTGGAAGATTCCGCAGTCTTTTGTGCCCCTAAGAGTGTTGATAAGTTGGGAAGGAATAAATTTTACCAATGCCTATGAACAGTACAGTATTGATAAAATGAAACGGTACAATTTTTTCACTAGCCGTTTTTCAATGCTGTGGATATTGAGTTAGAACAGAAACCTCATGTAATAATGTTAACCGATGTTTACTTTGCAGAACATACAATGATAGACCCTTATACTGATGCTATCCAGATGGTTGGACGATTCAGAAATGGTGTATCATCAATTACACACATTAGTAACGTTAAAGAAGGTATACCACAAAGAACGAAAGAAGAAATAAAAGGATATATTGTTTGCAGCAAGGAGATATATCGAACAATGAAGAACTTTTATGATTGTGCAGCAGACAGGGCTTCCCGTGATGCTTACCGTGCTGCACTGGAAAGTCTTCCTTTTAATAAGATGCTTGATAGGAACGGGAGAGAGAATTGGTTTGCAATAGACAACTACATAGATGAGGAATTGATGAAAAATTATTATTACGATAAAGGCTCTCTAAACGAGGGCATACGATAATTGTGATTCATTTATTTCTTATCAACATGGATTTTACTATTCGATAGGTGACTTTGAACGGCTAAAGAGGGAAAATAAATCTCAATCCATTAAAGACAAGCGTAAAGAGATAGTCCGCCAGTTGGAGATGTTGGGAGATTGTGTTACTGAAATGGAACTGGAATACAAGCGGGATTTAATTGCGGCTGATTCATTTATTGTTGAAGCTTATGATACAGTAGGTAAGGAAGTGATTGAACAACTCAAATATTCCAAAAAAGAAAATCACGGAAGCCATGATACAGAAGCAATACAGTGAGAAGGCAACCGGAACAGAGGTAATTCGCTTAATAAAGAACTCATTTACTGTTGGTCAAAAATACACTCGTAAATATACCAAAGAAGAAATAAAGAGAATTTATGCTCTATTGAATATACATCCCCCTAAAGCCATAACAAGTAAGACTATAAGCGATTTTTTTATGGTGTCCGAATGCAAAGTCAGAGGTGAAAGATGTTATTTGCTGATTGAGGAAATATTATAATGCGAAGGACATTTTTGAAGAAAACACTTTTATAGACCCTGTTCGAAAAATGTCCCTTACTTTGAAATAAGCGACTAAAAGAATAACTTAGTAGCAAAAAGGAGATTTACTCATCACGGAGCGAATCTCTTTTTTGTAAAGGTTGATTTTACATGATAAGAGTAACCTTTGGTGGTATGGGACGAGGTTTTTCCACGATATTTACCTTCAAGACTTTAGCTAAATACTTCCAAGTACAAACAGTTCCTTCCGGTATTTTTCGTTTTTTAGTGCTGCTGCTAAAAATGGTAATGCGCTATAATGGTCGATGATTTTTCCTACTATTTTTTTATTATATGGTGGTATTGTAATGTTTTGTGATGCGAAAAAATCAGCCATTGGTATATATACCTTTGTATAAACTTCGTCATCATCCTTTCCTTTGACAATATCTATTTTGAATAAATGTGTATTTGTAAGTGTGTATCCGTTTTGTTCTTCTTTTATCAGTTTCTTGTCGATACACTGATTGAGATAAGAGTCTAAGGTCGGGCGGGATATATTTAGTTTCTTGCAGATTTCACTTTTGTTGTATCCTGTGTAATTGGTGTTGTTTAGGCAGATACATTTTAATAAGATGAGGAAAGCTTTGAGTTTGTTAGGAATGTTTTCTTCCAATAAATCCAAGTCAATTCTAATCCAGTCAATTTGCGGTTTGTATAGATAATACGTACAGGTATTGAACACGCCTTTGTTACCAATGTTCTGTTGTGTATCTTTCCGTAGTAACCCTTTCTTTATTAGTTTCTCGATATGCTTGGATATATATTCGGTCTTGCTTATTCCTGTCAATTGGGATAGCGTTTCAAGCTTTACGTGTGAAATATAAGTGTTGTAATCTGATTTCGCTAATAAACAAAAAAATAAGTATATGCTTCATTTGTTGTAAGTCCTATGACTAGGCTTGCCGGTATTATTCTGTATCCCATAGTTGGCAAATGGTTGTCCGTTGATAAAATAAATAATCTTCTTTTTTAATAATCTGTTGAAATTGGAAGTTCCGAGACTTATTTTGGCTTCCTTTCTGTCTATATAAGTTTCATTGGTTAGTTGATTTACATACATGAAAAAAATAAGATTTAGAATGTGCTTTTGACTTCTGAAAGAAGGCAATGCTTATTAGTTATTTTCTAATGGTTAGTAGTATAGTCCACCCTGTTTTTTTACATGAGCGTGCCCCTGTTTTTTTACAAGTTGTTTTTTCGGAGTATAAGGATATTTTTCTGCAACTTTTTGCCAGTTGCTTGTATAGCTCTGCATACTTCTTTTTTAAATAATCTCTGTCTATTTTGATTGTTACCTTGCGATTTACAATGTGCTCTGTTATTTCATCCGTAAGGGTGGTACTTGTGTCAGGTGCTATTGGGATTCTTGTCTCAATCATGGGATTTTAAATAAAATGTTTTTCTAATGTGGTTAATCTGTATTCTCCGTTTCTGATAGCCTTGTGTCTGTATCCATACACCGATATGGACTTTATTATCTCTGATTCCGTGTTTCAAAGGCTAATTCACGTAATTCTTGATAGGTATATACTTCTGACATGGTAGGTAATATGAAGAAATTTTCATAACCACAAGCGGTAGGGCAGACGTCAAATTGCCCTACTTTTTTATGGTTATGCTACAAAAATGAAAAAAGGTCGTCTAATACTAGTATATAGGCGACTGCAATAAAATCTATCAAACATGGCTTTATCTATGGGAGATTGTGAAAAAGGTAAATTACCGCATTGGTAGTAATTGGGAAATGGAGATAAAAAGCCCTCAATGCAATACGGTAATCCTTCCTTCATGGAATACACAAATTTACGAATAATTGGGAAGCTAAAAAATGAATGATACTCATTCTTCAAACATTGGTTGTATGTTTATGCCACATTCTGTAATGGTCTAAAGTAGTTCCATTTATGGAGAGTAGAAAGATATGCGTGCAATAAAGTACAGGTACTTATATATAATCCCCCTACCTATAAAAAATAGGATCTTAAATATATATCAGCTTACTTCTCCTATGATTTACTGAATTGAAAGTTACATGAACACGTGAAGAGTAGTTCTAACAACCCCTAGGGTAGTTGGAAGAAAAGTGAAATATCTATTCTCCACGTAATCAATTTATAAATCATTTAAAATTTTATTCGTTATGAGAAATCTACAAATTATTGGCAATGTGCCACAGGTAAGAAGATAAAAAAGTAACTTTGGTGAATATGCAGAAGAAGCAACAATAATCGAAGAACAACCAAAAGTTAAAAAAGAGAATCCTCATTTCTTGGAAGCTAATACACTAGAGGTAACAATGCAACATTTGAAAGAAGATTGTATTACACCCGTATTCGCCAAAGATAATGAGCTTACAATTCCTCACCCTGCATTTATTGATACTGTTTATGACGCTGCAAATACGTTTTTCAGTGGTGAAAGTATTGATAAGCCCGATATTCGTGTAAGTCACATTATCAAGGGAGAATACCCGAAGCAATACACAAACCTGCAAATCAACTTCTTGAAAGTGATAAGACTATCTACTATGAAAGATGTGCTTATATTATTCAGATTCCTACGATTTACGAAACGGTGAACGGAAATAAGCTAACTCTTACTATTGGTGGTGTGAGAGCTTATAATCACACAAAATCTGTATTCAAAGAAAGGAGCAGAAAGGTTTAAGGTATTTATTGGCTTTACTTGTAAAGTTTGTACAAATCTATGTGTATCAACAGACGGTTTTCTTAGTTGCTTGGAAGTTACTAATACCAAAGATTTATATCGGGCTGTATTGGAAATGTTTCAGAGTTATCAACCTGCAAAACATCTACATTTGTTGCAAACACTTAGTAACTCATATCTCACAGAACATCAATTTTGCCAATTACTTGGTAGAATGAGACTTTATCAATCATTACCACAAGGTTATCAGAAAAGATATTCTAAAATGCTTATCACTGATTCGCAAATAAATACAGTTGCAAAAGCATATATCAATGATAAGAACTTTGGGAGCTTGGGGAATGACATAAGTATGTGGAAATTGTATAATCTATTGACAGGAGCAAACAAGAGCAGTTATATAGATTCATTCTTGGATAGAGCGGTAAATGCAACCGAAATAGCAACGGGAATAAATGCCGCTTTGCTTGGAGACACTAAATATAAGTGGTTTATTGATTGATTAAACAGGGGAATATTCAGAAATGGGTATTCTCCTATTTTATTAACTACGTAAAATAAAGAATCATGTTTTATTATAGGATACTTGTTTGGCTCTTTTGGGTGGTATTGTCTTTTATAACAGGTTGTGTTCCGTTAATCTTGCTTATTCTTTTAGTTGGCTTATGGGATATTGAAGAAGCGAATAAACCCCGTTAGTGTTCAAAACAGGAATGTGTTCAAATAAATCTGTAAAGGTGGTTTGAACACATTCTTTCATGTTATCAATTTAATCAAAGAATAAAATGAAAACAGCCGTAATATACGCTCGTGTTTCATCAAGTAATGACAGACAGGACACGAGCAGACAAATAGAGGATTTAAAGAAATATGCTATCTTACAGGATATAGAAATTGTGAATATATTCCAGGAGCATATTTCAGGTGCAAAAAAATAGAGGAAAGACAGATTTTAGGGGAGTGTTTGGAATACTGTAAACGTGAATCTGTGAATATTCTACTTTTGTCTGAATTGTCAAGATTAGGGAGAAGTACATTACAGGTTCTTCGCTCTTTGGATATATTGCATGAATCGAAAGTATCGGTTTACATACAGAACTTGGGTTTATATACTTTGCAACCAAATGGGGAAGTTAATCCAATAGCGTCTATCATGGTGACAGTACTTGCAGAAATGGCAAATATCGAAAGAAGCAATATCCAATACCGTTTGAATAGTGGTAGGGAAAGCTACATTGCCAAAGGTGGCAAACTTGGCAGAAAGACAGGTTCAACCAAAACGGATGATAAGAAGAAAGAAGAATATAAAGAGGTCATAACTTTACTAAGAAAAGGCTATTCAATCAGAAATATAGCTAAGCTACAAAGTATTGGTATTTCCACCGTTCAACGGATAAAAAATCAGTTTATAAAGCCATAATCATAAAATATCGGTGGGGTGGAAAAATTCAGAGATTTAGTTTTTATATGGGTGGTCTTGAATTTTTCCACTACCATAAATTTATAAAGCAGAAATAGCCCTCAACTTTTAATAAACAATAGTTCTTGCTATTACAAACGCTTTTCGTAACTTTGTACCGATTTCAGATACCTAATGTGTTGGGGCTGAAAGGACATATTAGTTAACGAAGAGCGTTTAAGATATTATCTCATATTGGAATCTGGACAATTTCGAAGGTTGAAGATAATAGGCAAGAACGCTCACGTCAATGTTATATACCTATCTTGTTAAGATAGTCTATATATCGTTTGGCGTGGGCTATTGTTTATTATTCAACCTTGGGCAGTCCAGAGCCTCAATATGATAATATTCAATAGTTTCCACGCCTTTTAATTTTTAATAGTATCTGAAGGAAACAGGGTACATAAAACGATATATAACTACGAACCAGACAGTCAGTACAAATTTTAGCTACTATCTTTTAAGTAGCCAACTCAATTTTTGAGCAGCTTATACTACAATTAATTTATTGATAAACATTTACAAAATATGAAATACGTATATTTTTCTCTGTTTCTTATTTCTTTTTTAGTTTTGATTTATGTGGAAGTAATAAAGATACATATATCAAAAAGTATAAATATTGCTATATTCAGACTGATGCATTCCCACAAATGCAAACTATAGCAGATAACGGTATATTGATATCATTTTCCAAAGATAAACTAATAATTAAGTGCTATAAAACATCGTTTACTAATTGTGATTCAGTCCATGAATATTCTATTATATCTGAAATAAAAGAGAATAAAGATGAAGATTATTTGACCTTTGTCTGTGTCGATAAGGAACAAGAAATATACGAATTCCGTATATATAAATATAATTGTAATTTGTATACTTCTAGTAGTATATTGATGTATACAGATATTCCTAAAAATCAGATAATTTCTAATTATAAATAATACAATTATGAAGATAAAATTATACTTTCTATTCATTATCGTAATCAATTTATTTATGGTAGCATGTTCAAATAATCAGAATATGCTAGTTGGAAAATGGAAACTCGTCAACACATCTAGTCCTCAACGAATGAATAAATCTTTAGAAAAGGGACTTATATGGGAATTTTGTGAGGATAATACTTATACATCCTCATCATTTGAAGGTGTAAATAGTCAAGGTGGTTGGAGAGCAGAAGGTAGTATTTTATATATGACCGATGCAGGAATTGCAGATAAAGATAATACTGTTGGGGAAATGGAAATGATAAAGCTAACAGAAAATAATCTTACTGTACGAATATCAAATGGTAATGATTGGATTGATTTAATGTTTCAAAAATGATAGAGTGATATGAAGTTTATAAAGTCGTTAATTTTAGGTTCAATATTTTGTCTTTTTTCGCTCTAAATATACATAGCGAAAATATAGTAGAAATGAATAAACAAGTGGATTTATTCGATGCTGGAACCAAGAAAATAGAAAGAGGACGTTTTGTTAATAACCTAGATAGTAATCTTGAATCATATTTAGAGCAAACTGGTTGGGGAAACAAAAAAAAAAAAGCATTTAGAAATGCCTATTTAGATTTTAGAGAAGCTATTCTAAAGAAGTGTATAAACAAACGTGACGCTCGTAAGCAATATATTGATGAATGTGGGAAATTAGGTAACTCCAAAATGAGAAATTTGATGCTTATGGGGCTTTTGCTCATTATATGGATATAATTGTTGATGCTATGCCAGCACATGTTGAATAATAGTAAGAATCATAGAAGGAGTGGTTCCTATTGATATTTTTCTTTAGGAATCACTTTGAAAATAATAAAAGGGCTATAACAGTGAGAAAAATTCTATATTGTTTATTAGCAGTATGTATATGTTGTTACCTTTTTCTTGTGATAGGAAGAAACAATCAAGTGAACAGGATATGAAAGATTCGTTAGCAGCAGCTAACTTTATGAAATGTGCAAAGTTTCTATATAGTACTTTCTTGGCTCCCTCTAATTTGGAAGAACAGGAAGAATATGTAACATTCCCTGTTTTTAAAAAAAGCTATATCCATTAGAGAATGATTTAGTTGATACGGTTTGTGCTGTTTGGTTAGATTATACGATTGAGGATTCTTGTACACAACAGTCTGTTATTAATAAAGATTCTCATGATATTGCAGTTACTGCATTACTTCAAGCTTATATTGAAGCGAAACAAATTCAACTACCTCAAAATCCCGTGGATAGGTATAAGTGCATAGATAGTATCATTACTAATAATCTTATTCCAAATGCAGAACTAGAAAAGGACTGTGGTAATCAAATGAAAATAAATGTAAGTTTCAATATTAGTGAAATTTGGACAGAATATTTACGTTATCATTATGAGAAACTGTTAGAAGAACTGTTGAAGAAAAAGAGTATTTCATTACCATTGCAAACAGAACAAGAAGCATTTGATAAACTATTGGAAGCTCAAATTAGTTATTTTGATTCTATTGGATATGGTGGTGGTTCAGCTTCTTCTATGGCATATAGCCAATTGTGTGATGAAATGTATGCTATACATCTTAAAGGAACTTTGGATTTATACTTCGCATTACAAGCAGAAAATTATAAACCTGATAAAGTTTATAAGCCAATCTCAAATAGTATAATTATACAGGAATATAATACAATATTGCATGCCATAGATAACAAAAATTACTATGATTATTTGGATATAGGTTCAAGAGAAAAAGTTAAAGCATGTCTTTCAAATGAACAGAAAGCATGGAATAGCCTTATGAAAGTAAGAAAAAGCACTTCGAGAAGATTACAAGGTAGAATAAAGTCTGTGTATGATAATGCAACTTATCGTTTACAACGCTACCATTTGATTCAGCTAAAAAATGCTTTTAAAGGATATGGGGCAATGTCTAATGATGTTTATTCTTGTTTGTTATCTGATACTTGCAGTTATGAAGAATTATTGCACACTCCTAATTTTTTTTCGTAAAATGGGCTTCTTTATTGCAGGGTATAGATAAATCAGAACAACATGAAACTGATTTTGAAAGTTTTAATCATCCACGTATTTTTATAAAGTACAAGCAACCTATAAATGGATATGATGTAACTGTTGTGTGTTTGCCGTATAACTATACTTATGATAAAGAGAGGGAGACTGAAATTTGGGGAAATGCCCTACTGTGCTTTGAAAAAAGAAAGATAGCAGATTCTATATTTACAATGAAAGCTTTTCTGACAGTGTTCTTTATTATGTAAACGAACAAGAAGTTAGAGATAATATGATATTAGAATTGGACTATTTGCCTAAATCAAAAATGAATATTTGAGTCATAACTCACCATTCTTTTTCTCTGATGTGGATTTTGACGGAGAAGAAGAATTAATTATCAATAACTGGAGATGTGGTACAAGATATTGCAATACCTATGATGTTTACAAGATAACCAACAATGAAGCGAAACGATTAATCGTTGAACCATTTAATAAAATAGAATCTCATGCAGAATTTGATTCTATCAATAAGACGATTATTCTTAATTGTTATAATGGACATAGAGAAAGTTATTATAAAAAATATAAACAAATAAATAAATCGACTTCCTATCAATTCAATTTGATTACAATAGGACAACCTGGAACAGATAGGAAATTCACCACTCTTTCGGATATAGATATGGGATTGAAGCCTAAAGATTTTCCCGATACACCATTAATAAAAAAGAGTTATTGGTTTTATACAATAGTGCTATTATACTTTATAGTCTAGACCATGATTTTAATTTAGCAGAATGTTTTGATTGGAATCTAAAAGAAATTGTAAATAAACTCGATTGCTCAATTATATCTAATGATACTATAAGAGAATATGCGCAAAATTATAAAAAAGTCATCTTATCAATACTTTCAAAAGATACATTCTCTGATTCTGAAAGTACCAAAAGGATTGTTACTACACATGATACATTTGCAAAAAAAAATCATAGAGTGTTTTCATGTGACAGATGATATGTGTCAAATTTATGACAGTGTTGTAACTGGCTCTATTGTTGAGGTAGAAAAGCAAATAAAGAATAATGCGGTTAAACCTTTGATTGATGATATTCCTGATTTCAATAAAAAGTGCCTTTATACTTTAGGTGCATATTATTCAAACTATTATTCAACACCCGCATTAGCAATTAAGCCATTACAAGAACTAATGGAATCGAAACAATACTCAATTTACATTTGTGAAATATGGCGTATTTGGAAATTCATTTCAGAAAAATGAAGTAGATTGGTTAGGGAGTACCCGAAGAAGAATATAGTGCAATGAAAATAGTTTTGCTTGAAAACCATAGATAGCATTTGAAGAAATTCAAATAGTGTACAATCTAACTAACGATACGGAATCAGAACATAAATTAAATTATTTGTGTGGAATGTGGTTATTATTGATTAGGAAATAACTATGTCGCTATTATATACTGATTAGGAAGTATATTGATACATTGATTATAGAATGAGATAACAGAGAAAGTAAAAACTATTGTTTGTTTATATAATGAAAATATTGCAGAGTAATTGTAAAAAACAAAGAAATATAAGAATGATTCTTTTTAGGCTTGATGTTAGTTTTAGTATATCATGTCAAGATAGAACAACATCAAGACAACAAAGCGATTATTGTGATTTTGAAAGTTTTAATCATCCACGTATTTTTTTAAAGTACAAGCAACCTGTAAATGGATATACGGTTAAAATAATGTGGTTTCAATATGGTGAGATTGGGAATGCTTTATTTCGTTTGGAAAAGAATGGAAAAGTGCATTATTTATTTGTGGAAAAATGGAATGATAAATTTTTATATGATAAATACTGTAATGATAACATTAAATACCCTAATGATACAATTATAGAATTGAATTATATACCTAAATTGGACAGTGAAAAATATCTTTCAGATAATTCTCCCTTTTTCTTTTCTGATATTGATTTTGACAGGAAAGATGAATTTATAATTAATCGTTTTAAAGGTGGTTCAAAAGGTAGTAATGCTTATGATGTTTATAAAGTTGGTATGAATGAAATAACTCTAATGTCAGAATCTCCATTTACAGAGTTAGAAAATGGACATTGTGAGTTTAGTTCAATTAATAAGACTGTTACTATTCACAAACATGACGGAGCATATCATTATATAAGAAACACATATCAAGCAAAAAGCAATATGAGATAATGAATTGGGATAAACCAATCACTCAATATAAATTTGAATTAATTAATTCATATATTATCAACAATGACGAATATAAAAAATACAATAGGACGGGAGAAAAGTTACAACTAATTGAAAAAGGGCAATACAAGCCAAATTTATAATATTATTATTAAATCAGAAAGAAAAGGACAGTATTTGAAAAAATTCAAATAGTGTACAATCTAACTAACGATACGGAATTAGAACATAATTATATGTTTAAGTGGTTTTCATAGAAGAAAGGATAATCATAGTAATCATCTTTCAGAATTTAAAGAAAGGTTGGTTATGCAAGAGTTAGCTTCTTTAGATATAGAAGCAATCAAACAATTTGCTTTAAAAGATTGGGAACTTGGGGAAACTCATGGTTTATCACATTGGCAAAGAGTGGAACGTAATGGAATAATACTTGCCACATCAGAAGTAAATATTACGGTTGTTAGGTTGTTTGCTTATCTGCATGACAAATGCAGAATAGACAATGGTTATGACGTTGAACATGGGAAAAGAGCCGCTAATATGATTAATGGGATTAGGCATACATTACTAAAACAGAACTAACCGATAATGAATTAGAGTTATTGTCTAAGGCTTGTGAACTTCATACTACAACATTGCGAACAGGTAACTCAACTATTGATACTTGCTTTGATGCAGATAGATTAGATTTAGAACGAGTTGGTATAGTACCATATCCAAAATAAAATGGCTACTTCAAAGGGAGAATATTATGCGAAGAATCTTAGTGAATTTTATGATTTAGCAGCTTTAATAACTATGGAATAATAAAAACATATTGGAAAACAGCATTTGAAGAAATTCATTTGCTGTTTTTTTTTATTGTTCTATCAATAATTACAACACATCTTTTACAACAAGACTTGTTAGAGAATATATATAATAAAATCTGATTAATTAATTTGTTTTTTGTACATTTGAACACAAAAATACATCATACTAATAGTAAGCTTCAAGTCAACATGAAAAAGATTATTTTTATAATGTTATTAGGATTAGTCTGTAATACAATTAATGCCCAAATTGTAACTAAACAAGAATTAGAAGAATATACTAATATAGGGGATATGTCTTGGTCAGCTAAAGCTAAGGAGCTATCCAATGAATATAAGTTGAATGAATTGGGTGAACTATCATTATCGGTTATAAAAGAGTATAAAGGTCAGTCAAATCTCAATTATATCGCAAAATTATAGATTGGGTCATATCTATGTCTTCTGATGCAAAGTCAGCTATACAAGTTTCAAATGAGGAAGAAGGAACAATCATAGCACGTTGTTATTTGCCTAATATTGCCAAACGGACTATGGGAGATAACTCATATAGAGTAAGTATTCGACCACTTATTAAATTTGATTTTAAAGAAGAACGTATTCGAATGACATATACCTTACAGAATTATGAGGTATTGAAGATAAATGACGATAGTGGATATGTCATAATGTTTGGTGGTGGTTTTTGGGGTAACAGGTAATGGCGTTACTAAAGATACCCAAATATGGGCACTTTCTGATTGCTTTCCATTTGCAGAAAACAGACAACATCCTAAAAGTGACCTCATCACGAGCTTTTGTTTATTCACTATCATGTTATAAAAATCCTTGTAGACAAAATTGATACAGTTCTAAAGAAGCCATTGCAAACAAGTGATGATGATTGGTAATTACCCTATAAATGTAACTTTGACATTTTGAATTAAATATCTCTTTGGTATGGTGGAAACTAACATGGTTATCACCATTTGAAGAAATTCATTTGCTGTTTTTATTTTTACAAAAGATTCAATACTAATACATCAATCAGTATTAATATGTTCACTAATAAGTTGGCTATTATTGCAGTTATATTTTTATACTATAATAAAGATATACTAGTTCTAGTATTAATAGGATTAGTATAATAATGTTGGGTATTAATATGGAGGGCTTTTTTCTTGAAAAGCTATACCATCATAGCTTTTTCACATAGAGTATTCAGATTTTGTTGGAAATTGTTTGTGTTATTATAATAATAGACTACTTTTGTGGCGGAATTTGTAGATAGCACTATCTTCTGAATAGCCAGTAATAGTGCTGGCATAATTAAAACTATAATAATTATGGAATCAACAAATTCAACAAATGTATTGGAAGCATTAGTGTCTAACAACCGTAGTGAACTGGGCAAAACTTTTGGTGTCGGTATGTTTGTTTCAGAAACAGATACTCCCGAGCAAGTTAAAGCTAAATGTAAGAGCTTTGTCGCAAGATTTGAGACTTATATAGCTAACTTGAATGTAATCATTAATTCGGGGGATGAACTTGCTTCTGAAATGAGAAAAAAGCTAGGGTTAAACGTCTATATTCAGCTCTTGATGAGAATGAAAAAAAGAAGATATAAAGGCACTATTGAACTAATGCATTAAATTTAGGCTAGCTTCGGCTAGCCTTTTTATTCCAATTATACTATGGGTAGACCTATTATTAAATTTTTCAAAACGGTATGGTAAAGTATTAGGTAGTATTAATCCAGACAATCACTATCCTTTATATATGTTTATGTATATCATTATAATGTATGCTTTAGAGAATAATTCGGCTTTTAATGCTTTATCAAAACATAAATTATCTGCTATACACTTTATTAGGATGCAGGTAGATTGCTGTTTGGAAGTTTATGCTTGTCTCTTATATAGAGATAAAGAACGTTTCTTTAAATATTTCATGGACGGCAAACCTACTAATAAACTTTGTATAGGTAAACAATATCTTACTGCCGGCTATCTTTGCGGAGAATTAAATAAGAGATATTCCGGAATATCAGAAATATACAAAGAGGGCTGCAAGTGGGTTCATCCTAGTAAAAGTTATGTTTAGATTTACAGCTCCCCAATGTGACCCTAATAAATCTGATATGTTTTTTATAGGTTATAAAGATAAGCACTATTATGATGATGAAGAACAATTAAAGGGATATATATAAAGATATGTTATTAGTAAATCAGATACTATATGAATTACTAAAGGAGTTAGTGGCACCTTATAAAATGGCACATAGTAAAGAACTAAAAATAGGGAAGTTTTTTAAGTCGAAGAAGAAAAAAATGAGATTTCAGTTTTATGAATAGTGAGATAGAATCTACTATGTTTTTATAAGCGGTATTATTATAATAAAGCTGATTATCAGAAATGGTAATAAACTATTCTAGTGTAAATTAATATAAAACGCGATATGGTGGTATTATGTGTAAGTGAAAATAGGAAGTTAGGCTCTTCTTTTATTCCTTTGTTACGAAACAATTGTTTTATATAAGCTTGATCTTTGGGCATAAGGCCTCGTTCTCCACGATAGAGTCGGTAATATCCTGTTTTCCCCCATAGTGTCCCACCAACTGTGATCGGATACTGACTGCGTCTTCATAAGGAATCCTGTCAAGCAACCGTTTAAGTCCCCATGTTACATGAACTTTACAGCCGTTTTAAAACATTCGCATTGATTCCCGTCCGCAGGATAAGCGTGCCGGATTAACGCTGGTGATATAAAGATAGTCGGCTCCGTTATATTGTGCAGCTATGTGGCGTAAGCATTTGAGGCTTGTGGGCATTGGTCGTTGAAGCAACGGGCAAATTGTAAGGGACAGACAGGCTGTCGGGTTCTTTTTCATTTGTTGACTTTGTTTTATTTATGATAGCAAGGGATACAAGTTTTGTATTCTCTACAAATGTAAGGCTTTTCTTTCAAGAATGAGAAATGATTGATAAGCTAATACCATTGTTCTATGCGATTTCTTTTTGAAATCACTATCTTTGCAATGGATCTATTCATTAAATAAAGAAGGGATTATGCTTTGCATACACATATATTGAACACGGAAAATTTGAATTGCGAGAAAAACCGAAACCGAAAATTACGGATGCACGGGATGCGATCGTGCGTGTGACCCTGGGTAGTATCTGCACCAGTGACCTTCATATCAAGCACGGAAGTGTACCCCGCGCAATACTCGGAACAACCGTCGGACATGAAATGGTAGGTGTCGTGGAAGAAGTGGGAACAGGCGTTACATCAGTCAGACCCGGCGACAGAGTAACCGTGAACGTCGAGACTTTCTGTGGGAGAGTGTTTCTTTTTGTCATCACGGATATGTCAACAACTGTACTGACCCGAACGGGGGATGGGCTTTAGGCTGCCGCATTGACGGAGGTCAAGCGGAATATGTCAGAGTACCCTATGCCGATCAAGGACTGAATCGCATTCCCGACACGGTCAGTGACGAGCAGGCTCTGTTTGTCGGAGACATACTTGCCACAGGTTTTTGGGCTACTCGCATCTCGGAAATTACGGAGAAAGACACGGTCCTCATCATCGGTGCAGGGCCTACCGGAATTTGTACTTTACTCTGCTCGATGCTGAAGAACCCGAAGCATATCATTGTCTGTGAAAAGTCTCCTGAAAGGGTTCGGTTTATCCGTGAACATTACCCTGACGTACTTGATCACGACTCCTGATAACTGTAAGGAGTTTGTACTCAAAAACAGTGACCACGGCGGAGCAGATGTTGTTCTGAAGTGGCGGAGCGAAGACAGTTTCCAGATGGCGTGGACTGTGCCCGTCCCAATGCGATAGTCACAATCGTGGCTCTTTACGATAAACCTCTACTTTTCCCTCTGCCTGACATGTATGGTAAGAACCTGATTTTCAAAACCGGTGGAGTAGACGGTTGTGATTGTGCTGAGATTCTCCAACTGATTGAGGAAGGCAAGATAGACACCACTCCCTTATCACCCACCGCTTTGTATTGAACGAGATCGAGGAGGCTTATCGAGTTTTGAAAACAAACTGGACGGTGTAATCAAGATTGCTATTTATTAAAAAAGACTTGTCAAATGCCTGTTATTGAAATATCTTCTTTATCTCATCCCGGAGTCGAGGTGTTCAGTACTCTTACTGAAGCTCAGTTGCGCAACCGTACCGAACCAGACAAAGGGATTTTTTATAGTAGAAAGCCCGAAGGTTATCACGAGGAGCTCTGGATGCCGGCTACGAACCTTTAGCCATTTTATGCGAGTACAAGCATATCACGGAGATGCTTCCAATATCATTGAACGTTGTAGCAATGTGCCTGTCTATACAGGAGAAGAGAATTACTTGCTACGTTGACAGGTTATGTCCTGACACGTGGAGTTCTCTGTGCCATGCGTCGCCCCGCGGTGCGCAGTATGGCAGATGTCTGCCAGAAGGCCCGACGCATCGTCGTGATCGATGGTGTTGTCGACACAACCAATATCGGTGCTATTTTCCGTTCGGCGGCGGCTCTTGGGAATTGATGCCGTATTACTGACACGCAACTCTTGTGACCCATTGAACCGTCGCGCAGTCAGAGTGTCAATGGGGACAGTCTTTCTTGTGCCCTGGACTTGGATGGACGGTTCTCTTGGCGACTTGGGAAGACTGGGTTTTCTCGTAACGGCAGCCATGGCACTCACAGACAATTCTATTTCCATCGATAATCCTGTCTTGGCAACCGAACCCGATAGTTCTGAGGTTTTATTTGGCTATCGTGATGGGTACCGAAGGGGACGGACTTTCGCCGGAAACGATTGCCGCAGCCGACTATGTTGTCTTATGCGGTCCTATTTGAAATGGTCGATGTAACGTTCTTTATATCGTTGCATGAAAATGCGCCAGTGTAATGCATCACCATATCACGGGGCTTGAAGCCCGACATTTGGATATAGCCAGCGCCGATAACGGGGCGTAAGCCTGAAATCCTACGCCTTTAAGGCTATATGAATTGTGTTTTCCCCACCACTGTCCACATTTCTTCGGGTGGTGGTGAGGGTTATACGCTGGGTCGCCAAAGGATATGGCAGCATGTTCTTGTTTTCTTACGAACCTTATCCATGAACATATTTGCTTTGGGTCGATATTTCGATGAGGTCCTTAAGCACTTCGGCACAGTCGCCCTCGTGAGTCATACTTGTAAGATACATACTTTGTTTTTTTTGATTGTGTATAACGGTAATGGTTATCTTCGTATCTGATGTCAGTTAGGACAGCTTTTTGTAAATGATACCGAAAAACAAACGCTTTATTTTTGTTTGGAACCTGTTTGAAACAAGTTCCAGCCAGCCTGCCATACTTTCTTATTTTCTATCTCTTATTTTAGCTCTCAAATATTCTTTTTAAATTTTCATCACAGCAATATACATAGCAACCTTTCATTCCTCTGGACATTAAAACACGGTAGATGTTGCGGGCGTAGTTATCAAAATATGCCGCATTTCGTTTTAACATAGGATCTTTTGATTTCTTTAATGTCTGTAATCAGTATATTGTTGCTCTGTGTCATACCGTAAATCGGGACCGATGATGACACCTATGTAATCAATTCAAAACCTTGCGCCGTATATATACATCCGACTTGTTTGATGCCTTCGGGTTTATATGCCCATTCATACCACTTGGACATATCCCTTTTGGGAATATTGGCAATAGTATCTTTGGTTTCCACGGCATTGCGAAGTTCCCTGATGGCAACATCTTTTTACAAAATCTCCGTTCTCATCCAGAGAACTTGACCATGGCCAGCAAAATCCCGCAGTCAGGCGTGCGCTTTGTCCGTCTATACTGTCTTTTCTTTATCTCATCATACAGTGTTTGAGGATCGTCGAATATTTTAAAGTCAAATTCATCTTCTTTGAAGGACGATTTTACAGGTTCATTATAGATAACTTGTTCAAGCCAGTCCAGATAGTTGTCCGAACCATTGCAGCGGAACTGGGGATTTTAATTCGACTTCTGCCAATATCGGCATTGTATTCTTTGGCACATTCCCGAATGAGTTGAAGATCCGATCTCGACGCCGGATGGCTTGTTTGTCGTCGATAAAGAATACGGATATCTTGGCTGCTTGACGATTGTTTGAATCTGTGTAAGATTGGTTCGTTTATCAGTCGGCGTGTATTGGTTGTTTGCACTATTAGAGATGCGATGGGCTTCGTCGACCAGCAATACATCTATATTATTAGGTTCGCAGTTGGCCGGAATAAACTGAGTTATATTTGAAAATAGCAGTTTAGCCTTTACTGCCACGCGGCAATCGGTCTTTTACCCCTTCCAGTAAAGGTTTCGATTTTGTGGCATAACGGATATTATAAACTTTTCTTTTGTTTCCCGCCAATAGAGCCAGGATATGTAAGGCAATCACTGTTTTTCCGGTTCCCGGTCCTCCTTTTACGATAATGATACTTTTCTTGTTACCGATTTTGCGGATTTTATCAAGAATGACATTGCGCGCTATAATCTGTTTTCTTTCGATTAGGGCGAATGCGATACATTGCCTTCGTGGAATCAGGTTGGTTGCCGATTCCAGCAGTTTTTTAGAAGGGCGTATGGGGCTGCTGATCATTTTGTGGAAGATCGTTTCGCCATCACCGTTGCCTAATGCTTGCTGCAGGTGTTGGGCGAGTTCCTGCACTTCGTCGCCGGCGTACGTTTTGTATGCTTGCAGGAGTTCGCTGTATTTCATCAAATAAGGTATTGGGTGTTTTGTTTTTGCGGTAATTGTAGCAGTATGCGAGAGTCCTTCGATATGAAGTTCTTTTGCTCAATACTTCGATGAATCCGGTCAGATAACTGTATCCCCTCTTACTTGTTGGGAAGGGTGGGGATACCAGCCGGTGTCCTCCGCCTGTGTATGCCTGTACCTGGAATGGTGTCTGAATCTTCGTCGTCGACTGAAGTTTCCTTCGCAGTCAGTATCCCGAACCCCCTTGTTGTCCCATTGTTTTAATTCGATATGGACTATGCTTCTGATTTTGTGAGTTCCTACCATATAAGATGCAGTCAATGTTTCTGTGTTGTATGGAACGAGGTGAATGTCACATCAGTAACTCCTGCTCAACTGAAGCGAAAGTCTTTTTATTTTAGGGGAAGCATTGTATTCTTGCTTATTGTTCTGAATCTGCTTGGGTAAGTTAATAGGTGGCGGCCTTTGTCATTTTGTCTGTAAACATGGTCATTACATCATGAAAACGTAGCCTGCAGGTTCTTGGTGGTATAATACTTTTTCCGGTCATCGTGCTTGGTTATACCTCGTTATATTTCTTAGCAGTTCCTTTGGCTTTCCTTTAACTGGATACTTTATTCTTTTCTCTATTTTGTCCAGTATGATTTGGGCAACATCAAAATTATATTTATTAGCAATGAGTAAATGCGTAATTGACATCTGCCAATTCTTCTTTTTTTTTTCAACATTTGCCTTTCCGGTGATTTCCAGAAAAGAGTTGGTCTCAGTTCTGGCCCAGTCCATTGTTTCGTCCCACTGTCTGAATTTCACAATGGTTTCTGTAAAGTTCTTCTATTGTTGCCATATTATGTTGTTTATTCTGTAAAGTCAAAAAAGATTTGCTTTTTGTGAGAGCAAAAGCATAAAACTTATTGATGCACAAATACTGTTCTATTTAAAATAGACCTTAATCTTCTCCCCAGCTATTTTTTTAGTTGAATATTTTATAGGCTTATTGTTTAAGGATGTACTCATCTATTTAAAACAGGGTATTATTGGCATTCAGAAAAAAAAGTAATTGTATTAGCTTTTCTGTCTTTTTATATTTATACTTTTGTCTTTGAAGGTGAGATGAGCTTTTATGGAAGTCTCGGTAGTGCAGGAAAACAATTTAAATAAATAAATCTTTATATGCTAAAGAAAGGTATATACGAACATGTTATCAACCAGATAACAAAGCAGCATTATTCATGAAATTGAGCAGCAAGGTATGGTTTGTATGCGACAAATATAGATGAGGCGAGTCTCCACAAATACTAGCCAATTATTTGGGGAAGGTGATTTCAAGCCAGAAAACTTGAGGGAGATCGAAAAAATCAGGAAGATCGCGTAAATCTTATAAATAATATCTTGAAAAGAAGCTGGGATTATTGATGAAATTCAGATAGCTGAACCTTCAAAATTGTTAACGGAGTGTAATGAGCAGACAATAACAAGCACTATTACAAGCAGAAAGTCGCATACAAACTATTCGTCCCATCTCTCTGGCTTTCGCGTAAGTAATCTGTTTAGCGGGCGGTAGTAGCTTTGCTTCCTCTAGGAGAAGAAATACGTCGTGAAATAATAGCAAGTGCTAATGAGATAAATTTCATTGTATCTTTCTTGAAAGTATCAGTCCGCATTGCCTGATGATCTGCTTAAATTCTTGCCAAAAAGAGGGAAATCGTTTGCGTATCATAACAACTACTTATTATGAGCTACAAGCTAAAAGCAATAGAGAGCAGCTGTTATGTTGCCTAATACTGAAATACATTTTATAATGATATTGAACGTCTACATGCCAAATCATATATTTTTGTGCGTAACTCCGGTATGAATACTGCTTATATCGGTTCGTCAAATCTTTCAAAATCTGCTCAAACTGAAGGTCTTGAAATTTAACATAGCGTTGTTAAGTGTTGAAAATCCACATATAATAAAACTGCTCTTGCTACATTTGAGATGTACTGAATAGTTCTAATTTTGAGGATTCTTCCGACTGAGGTATAGAAAAGTTTAATAAAGAAATACATCGTAATATTTCCTTTAGATATCAGAAATTAGCTTTTTGATATATCGATTATTTTACTCTTCTTCCTCATCAAAAACAAATTCTTGACAAGTTACGTGTAGAACGTGAAGAGCTTAAGAATTTCAAAATTTAGTTGTTGCGGCTACTTGGGTACAGGAAAGACAGTGATTTCAGCTGACTATAAGGAATTTCGTCGTATACACTCCAGAAGCCGTATTTTATTTACAGCTCATCGGGAGGAAATTCTTCGCCAATCGTTGAATACTTATCGTAGTGTACTTGGTGATGCAAATTTCGGTACTTTGTGGGTAGGCAATTGCCGTCCACAAGATGAAAGCGAAATACGAAAAATTTTGTTTGTTTCATCTCTATGTTAAACTCCCGGTTTTTGAAGATTTTTTGAGAAACTAGGTGCTGATTTTATGATTATATCGTGATTGACGAAGCTCACCACAGTCAGGCAGAAAGCTACCGAAAATTGTTTGCTCACTTCGTACCGCAACTCCTTATTGGACTTACTGCTACACCTGGAGCGTATGGATGGACGTGATCTTCGACCAGATTTTGGTGGACGAATTAGTGCAGAAATTCGCTTGCCAAAGCTTACAAGCAGGATTGCTCACACCATTTCAATATCTTTGCGTAACAGATTCTACTGATCTTAGTGATGATGCTCTTTGGAATGGGCAAAAATACAATATCGAGCGTCTTGCGGATAAACTTTTGCAGCAAAGAACGAGCTGGGTATATTGTTGAAGCGTTGCATAAATACCTCAATGAATATATGTGCCGTGCACTTGTTTCTGTGTGAATAAAACGCGTCATGCCGATTTTATGGCAGCCCAGTTGGAGTCTGTATGGATTTAATGCTCAGAGTTTAACATCGATGCACCATTCGGATAAACGCAAGCAACTTGCTAAAGAACTGCGTGAAGGAGCTATTCATTATCTCTGCGTAGTAGATATTTTCAACGAAGGTGTAGATATTCCTGAAGTGGATACTGTACTTTTCTACGTCCTGGCCAGAAGCAATACGTAACCGGAACAAGCATACTG
>VOFC01003660.1_pt1 | contig 44735 bp, 94 predicted proteins | sample 5384161 | NCBI WGS metagenome assembly VOFC01 (sample SAMN12384722, study PRJNA508395) | human gut metagenome | isolation source: healthy gut B | host: Homo sapiens | reverse complement strand
GATATCATCCATGATTTCTTTTTGAGCCGGCACAAGTAAGTTATATTTTTATTGGACATTGGTCCAATATTTACAAAAAACCCTCTACCATATCAATATTAAATATGCATCTTTCAAAATCTTCTAATTTTTTCTTTTCCATAAAATCCTCTTTCTAACATTTTGTTAATATCAAAATTCATAATTTATCAAGAGATGTTTTCTCTTGTTATTAACATAATATTAAAAACAAACTTATTTGTCAACCACTTTTTAACAATTTGTTAAAAAGATTGTAAAAAAGAACACATCACTTATGATATGTCTCATTATTAAGTATTTTAAATGACCTATATAACTGTTCTAAAAGAATTGCTCTAAACACTCCATGTGGAAAAGTATTTCTTCCAAATGATAACTTATAGTTACTCATCTTCTTTATTCTTTCATCAATTCCATCGGATCCGCCAATTATAAAAACTAAATTAGAATTATTTATAAACCATTCATTAATCTTATTAGAAAGCTCTACACTGCTTAAATTTTTACCATCTATTTCACAAGTAATAATGTAATCAGTTGGCTTCAAATTTTTTAAAATCAATTCTCCTTCGGTTTCAATATTAGAATCTTTTAGCTCAATTATTTCAAATTTATGATATTTATTAATTCTTTTAAAATAATCATTTATCATTAAAGATAAATATTCTTCTTTTATCTTACCGACACATATTACCTTAATCATAATTTTATTAAATCAGTTCTTTCTCTTTTGCTTAGCTATTATTATATTATTAAACTCAATGCCATTTTCTTCTAATTCATTTTTCACTGTTTTCATAGCAAGCTCCGGAGAATTATTTTCATGTGAAAGATGCGCAAGAGCAATTTCTTTGGTTTTAGGCCCAATAAATTTACTTAGATAAAAACCACATTGATTATTTGATAAGTGGCCTTCATCACCTCTAATACGTTTTTTAACCATGGTGGATATGGCCCATGCATCAGCATTTCAACATCATGGTTGCTTTTTCAAATACATATAGATCATGATTGCTTAGTTTATCAAAAGTTTATGGTTTATGTATCCCGTATCGGTTACATATACAAAACTCTTATCCCCCTTCTTTAAAAAATATATCCTCGTGAACCTGGAGCATCATGGCTTGTCCTAAATGGTTCTACTTTTTAAAATCACCAAAAATCCATTTCATCTGAATCAAAACATAAATTTGGATAATCCTCTAAGAAAGGAAGTTCAATCATCATCTTTTCATCAACAAAAACAAACGGAGTATTTTTCTTAAAGAATACTTTCATTGCTCCTGTATGGTCAGTATGAGTATGAGTTATAAAAACATAATCAATATCTTTTGTTTCAACACCCAACTCACCTAATTTAGTCGCGATATATTTATTATTCATACCTATATCTATTAAAATATTTTTATTTCCAATTTTTAAATATGTGGAATTTCCTTCACTTCCACTTGCTAATACAGAAACTAACATTTGAATATTGATGCACAAGGATCTAGTGCAACTCCTCCTTGATATGGTTTACCTTTAAATACACCTAAATGTAAATGTGTTCCTGTTGAGAAACCACTTGATCCCATTAACGCAATTTTTTTGCTCTCTTTTAACTGTCTGGCCTTCTTTAACTAAAATAGCAGCTAAATGCATATATTGAGTTACATAACCATTACCATGATCAATATAAATAGATAACCCTTCATTTAAACTAGAATTATAGTTTACTTTATAAACTGTTCCATCTTGAACAGCATATATTGGAGAACGGTATCCACATCCCGAAATATCTATTCCTTGATGTTGTTTACCCCAACGCCACTTAAATCTAGAAGTAATTACAAATGGGGATATTGTTGGCCACTCCAATCACTGTTACCTTGAGGAGAATGATAGAATTCACTTCCACTGCTTGCTGACTTTTTTTGATTCCTCTTGTTACAACTTCATTATCGGGCTCCTTAATAGTTTCAGTTTTGCTTATAACTAACGAATTTATTTCTCCATTAACATACTTTATATCTTGAGTAATTCTTTTAACTCCATTTTGACCTTGAGTTGTTACTTGTTTATAGTCAGTATATCTATTTTTATCATCAACGTATGTTGTTTTATATTGAACTTCGATATCTTTTACTTCAGTCTTTTTATAAACTACGCTTACTAATGGAGAAATAAGTCCTACATTTACTTTTTTTCACCTGCTGCGAGTAATACATTTGACTTAGTATATTGCGGATTTGCAATCATCAACTCTTCAATATTTAAGTTGTTAGCATCAGCTATTGCATCTAAATTTTCTCCTACTTTTTGTTATATATGTCTTTTGTTCATCCAAAGTTCCATATAATAAATATTTAGAAAGTTCTCCAGAATCTTTAAATATTATGTTATTTGTTGAAACTAAACCTTTTCTTATAGTAATCGTTTCTTCAAAATATACTGAATTAATAATTGATCCAGTATCCGTGATTTTCTCTTGAGTATTTTTGTTATAATCATCAAGATTTTTTGAACCAATAAAAGCTGCAGCTGTTTTATATAAAGCTTCTTTCATGATATCCTTACTCATCATGCTTATTTCAACTGGTTTCCCAGGTTCAATTACTTGATCATCGTTTATAATTTTCTTTTCAGTATAAACAATTTTAGCAACATACCCCTCTATCATAAAAAGGTTCTTTATCTTTAATACTATTATAAACATCTTCTTCTTTTAAAATATCATCATTATATGTATATATTTTTTGATATCTAAACCATCTGGTGGATATACTTTATCAACACCATATTGTTTTCTTAAAAAGCTTTTGTTCAGTATCAATCATATTTAAAAATTTTTTCTTTTGATTTAATCAAACCAATTTTATCACCATTTAAATAGACTTGATAAACTTCTTGTGGTTCTGATGCAAAATCAACGTTAGTTCCACAAAAGAACAATAAACCACTTACCAATATTGTTAATATAAACCCCAATATTTTTCCTTTCATTAAACCACCTATGTTTCTTCTACATTTTTAACATAATTTCTAAAATTACTTATGTTCTTTTCAAATAGCAATTCAATTGTTCCCGTTGCACCATTACGATGCTTACCGATTATAAGTTCCGAAATAGAAACCCCATCCGGGTTATCGACTTGTTTAGTGTAATAATCATCTCTATAAAGAAATGAAACTATATCGGCATCTTGTTCAATTGAACCTGATTCTCTTAAGTCCGACATAATTGGACGTTTGTTTTCTCTTCCTTCAACGTTACGTGAAAGTTGGGCAAGAGCAATGACTGGAACACCTAATTCCATTGCCATTGTTTTAAGGCTACGAGATATATCAGATACCTCTTGTTGACGATTATTACCATAACCAGGACCACCACTTATAAGTTGCAAGTAATCGATCACAATTAATCCTAAATTTCCAGCGCTTGCAAGACGTCTACATTTAGCACGTATCTCACCTATTGTAATACCTGGGTATCCTCAATAAATATTGGTGCATCTCCAAGTTCACTTGTTGCTTCATTTATTTTTTTCCAGTCATCATGACTTAATTTACCGGTTTTAAGCTTATTACCTTCAACGGAGCTAGCTGCCGAAAGCATACGGAACATTAATTGCTCAGCACCCATTTCTAGGTTGAATATAGCAACAGCCTTGTTAGTTGCTAAAGCAGCATTTACAGCAATATTCAAAGCAAAAGCTGTTTTACCCATAGCAGGACGAGCAGCAATAATTATAAGTTCATTTGGATGAAGGCCACTAGTCAACTTATCAAAATCATAAAACCCGGTTGGAACACCAGTAACATCAGAATCATTTTTTTGATAATGTTTCAAGTTGACTTATAGCTGATTTTAAAACTTCACGGCTTGTTCTAAATTCTCCAGCTTTTCTCGCCTTAGTAACTGTAAATAGTTTCTTTTCAGCACTTTCAATTAAATCATTCGTGTCTTGATCTTCAACTCTAGCATTCTTTTCAATATCCTCACATACTGTGATAAGTTTTCTTCTTAAAGCTTTCTCTCTAACTATTTTTATATATGAATCAATATTAGAAGCTGATACAACTGAATCAATAACATCACTTAAATATTCAACACCACCAACTGAGTTTATTGGTGTATTTTTTCTATCTCATTTTTAAGAATCGTTGAATCAATTTTTTCATTTCTTTTTTTCAATTCTGATAAAGCATCATATATAACTGAATTGCGCTTATCATAAAACATATCACTAGAAAGTTCATCACATACTTTTTCTAAAGCAGATGAAGACATGTATGCACAACCAAGAACGCACATCTCCGCTTCTAAATTTTTTTAGGTTCTTCTTTCATATCGGCCATAAGTCCTCCTAGTTAACTGAAACATTTACGTAAGCAATAACCTTTTATGTAAATTTATCTTTACTTTATGTACTCAAGAGTATCAATTACATGGTCACTTTCAATTAACTTTTTATCAATATCGTATCCTTTATTCTTAAGTTCTTGAGCTATTTGTTTATTAGAAATAGAACCAAACATTCTACCATCTTTACCAGTTTTAGCTGCAAATGTAATAGTAACATTTTTAAGTTCATCACTCAATTTTTGGCATTCTTTAACGCGAAATTCTTCCGCTTTTTCTCTTTCCTCTAATGTTCTATCAAGTTTCTTTTTTATTTCCTTCATTACAAGGAACAGCAAGTCCTAATTTTATTAAATAATTTTGAGCATAACCATCACTTACATTGATTATTTCATCTTTTTTTACCTTGTTTTTTACGTCTTTAAGTAATATAACTTTCATACTATCACTTCCATCTTCAAATATTATATCAAATAATTATGAAATTTTCATTAATATTCCTTTTAATAAAATCTCAAATGATATTCAATATCTTTATAATCAAAATTACTTTGATATAAATACTCCAGTTTATCCATTTCTTTTTTATAGTAATTTGCCATAGTTTTACTATGAACTTTTATAGAAATTGAATGTAAAAATATATATGCTTTATTAACACGTTCAGATCCAACTTTTATATATTCCAAAAATACATTTCGAGCATTAAAATTATCTTTCATTTTAAAAAGCGCTTTACCTTTATAATATAACATTTCAGGCATCCCTGTTATAGAGTATGCATAACTTGCATACATATAAGCAGAAATATACTCTTTGTTTTTTATCTCTTCAGAAATTCTCCAAATAGCGTCATTATATATTTCCTTTTGATAGTCATTTAATAACATATATTTTTTGTTCGTTTTTTATTTCATTTTCTATTATTCTTTTTTCCATTTTTCCTGGAATACTTAAATTAGTCAAAATATCATATACTTGAAAATGATACCCAAGTTTAGCAAGTTTAAACAAAATTGGATACAACTCTTTTGTTGCCTCTTTTTCTTCAACAAGAGAATATATACGGCTAAAAACCTCGTCATAACGTTTTTGTAATAAAAGTTCATTAATATAATCCATTTCATCACCTTCATAATGTGCCAGTTATTATACCACAACAAAAATGAAGAAACAAATCGATTAATAGTTAAACAAACTATTCACTTGAAGATATGCTTTTCTTTTTATCAACTGAGGAATCAGTCAAATCATAAAAATAAAATGAATTCAAATTAGTCATGTCCGCAATTTTCATTTTTTCTTTGATAATCAACATATTGCTTTTTTTTTTTTTTAAGACTAGATATTCTTGTTAAGTATAAGTATGCTTTTTGAAACTTTTTCACTTCCAAGATTCACATACTTCAATAATAATTCTGAAGCAGCATCATATATTTGACATTTATAAAAAACATTTACCCTCATAATAAAGAAAAATCGGTAATTGACTTACATAATATCCCCATTCGCATAAATCATAAACTAGTTCATATTCTTCATATGTAAAAAGCCTCTCTAATCATTTTAATACATCTAGTTGTTATTTCTAATTGTTCATTTGATAAACTACATTCTTTTTTCATATTCGTCAATGGAATTAAAAATAATTTTTTTTAATTCATCATCGCTTTTTGAAGTATAAGTCTTTGCAAGTATTATTTTTACATCAGCAATATATCCAACATTAGTTAAAATCATTAAAGAAGAATAAAATAATTTTTTATCGCTTACTATACCTTTTGAAATATCATAAAGTAAACTTACGGCTTCCTCATAATTTTTATTGTTAATTGCATTTCTTAATAAATACCATTTATCCATAATTTGTCTCCTTAATGATACATATTATAGCACAAAAAAAAAAAACTTGCGTTTCTCTTATTTAACAAATGGTATTAAAGCCATAAATCTTGCTCTTTTAATTTGTTGAGCAATATGTCTTTGATGTTTAGCACAAGCTCCAGTCATACGTCTAGGCATAATTTTACCTTTTTCATTGATGTATTTTGAAACGATTGTTACATCTTTATAATCAACGCTTTTACCAGCGCACATTTGACAAACTTTTTTCTTTTTTCTAAAAAATTCAGCCATTTTATTCATTCCTTTCTAAAATGGTAAATCGTCATCGCTTAAAACTACTTCTGAACCAAAATCTTTAAAAGGATCTTCTTCAAGGTTAGCAGGAGTACTTGATGATTCACCAGCATTATTCATATTATAATTTACGGAATTATCAGCACTAGCTCCTTTTGAACTTAAGAATCTAACATTGTCTGCTACAACTTCTGTAACGTATCTCTTTGTACCATCTTGAGCATCATAGCTTCTAGAAGTAATTCTTCCAATAACAGCTACCATACTGCCTTTAGAACAATATTTACACACGTTTTCAGCTTGTACCCTCCATACAACAATATTAATAAAGTCTGTATGAGGTTCACCATTTGCACTTGGTCTTCCATCAACAGCTAAACTAAATGTTGTTGTAGAAATTCCTGTACCAGTTGTTCTAAGTTCTGGATCTCTTGTTAATCTTCCAACTAAGCATACATTATTCATATATCTTACTCCTCGTCTAATCTGATAATCATATGTCTAAGAACGTTTTCATTAATTCTAGCCTTACGATCTAATTCAGAAACAATTTCATTTGTTGCATTAAAATCAACTACAAAGTAAAAACCAGTAATCTCTTTATTGATTGAGTAAAGCAAGTTTTTTATTACCTAAATCTTTAGAATCAGTAATTTCACCCTTCATAGATGTGATAACTGATTTTAAATCTTCAGCAATTTTCTTAGCTGCATCTTCTTCAACAGTAGTTTTTACTATGAACATCATTTCATATTTGTTCATACTACACCTCCTTATGGTCTATTTGGCTTCAATTAAGAAGCAAAGGAGCCTTCAAGCTCACGAGTATTATAGCAAAATCACTTTCTTTTGTAAACAATATATGAAAAAAAAAGATATAATTTATTAAACATTAAATCTAAAATAAACTATATCTCCATCTTGCATTAAATAATCTTTTCCTTCAAGTCTAACGCGACCTGCTTCTTTTACTTTAATTTCACTTCCATAATTTTTAAAATCATCGAAACTCATTACTTCAGCTTTAATAAATCCTCTTTCAAAATCAGTATGAATTAATCCAGCACAGTTCGGGTGCTTTCATTCCCTTTTTAAATGTCCATGCGGCATTCATCAGTACCACTTGTAAAGAATGTCGCAAGTCCAAGTAGATCATAAAGTTGCAAATATTAACTTATCAAGACCACTAGAAGTTATTCCAAGTTCACTCATAAATTCGCGTTTTTCTGTATCCTCTAGTGGTGCAAGATCCTCTTCTATCTTAGCACACATTACGATTACTCCGGCATTTTCTTGACCAGCATATTCACGAACTTTTTCAGTGTATTCATTTTTTCCAACAGATAAATCTTCTTCATTTTACATTAGCAACATAAATAATAGGTTTTGCTGTAATAAAGGAAAAATTTTTCAATACTTGTTTTTCTGCATCATCAAATTCAACTCTTCTTAAAGGTATATTCTTTTCTAAAGCTTCCATTGATTTTTTCCAAAAGTGTTTATTTCCAAAAAGCTCATTTTTTTTTATCTTTAGTCATACTTGCTTTCTTACCAATCTTATTCAAACGATTATTAATTATTTCTAAATCAGCAAGTATTAATTCTACATTGATTATTTCAATATCTCTAATAGGATCAACATTTCCTTCAACATGAGTTATATCTTTATTTTCAAAACATCTAACAACTTCAACTATAGCATCCGTTTCCCTAATATGACTTAAAATTTATTTCCAAGTCCTTCACCACTAGATGCACCCTTAACAAGACCGGCTATGTCAATAAATTCATATGAAGTTGGTACAACACTTTTTGGTTTATAATATTCAACTAAATAATCAAGTCTTGTATCAGGAACATTAACAATTCCAACATTAGGTTCAATTGTAGCAAAAGGATAATTTGCAGCAAGGGCACCTGCCTTAGTTATTGCATTAAATAAAGTTGATTTTCCAACATTTGGTAATCCTACTATTCCAGCTTTTAAAGCCATGTTATCACATCCAATTCACAAAGTATTATATCAAGAATAAAGACAAAATAAAAGGATTAAAACTAATCCTTTAATGTAACTTCAACGGTTTTCTCTTTACCATCTCTGATATAAGTTATTTTTACTTTATCTCCAACTCTATAACGATATAGATAATATTTCAAATATTTATAATCTTTAATTTTATAATCATCTAATTTGATAATTACATCACCTTTTTTAATTTAGCAGCATCAGCTGTAGAACCATTGATACATCTGTAATAACAGCACCACTTGTAATACTATCACTTATTTTGACACCATTATATTCAGCACCTTCGACAGATGTCATTGTTACACCTAAAACAGGTCTTGTAACTTTTCCATTATTTTCTAAGTATTCAGCAACAGATAAAGCATCTTCAATTGGAATTGCAAATCCCATATTTTCAATAGATGCACCACTTAATGTGGATGATGATAATTTACTATTTGTGATTCCGATTACTTCACCATTTGAGTTAGCAAGTGGACCACCTGAATTACCAGAGTTTATTGAAGCATCAATTTGTAATAGATTCATATACCATGAATCTCCACTTTGTCCATAATAACTTTTCTTAGAAGAAGAACTCATTTCTACCATACGATTTTTTCCACTAAGAATTCCACGTGTTACTGTGAATGAATATTCAAGACTTACTGGAGTTCCAATAGCGAATATTGTATCTCCAACTAATACATCTTCACTTTTACCGATTTCAGCAACAGCTATAACTTTATCTTTTGGAATTTTAACAACTGCAACATCAGCATATTCATCACTTCCAACAAGCTCTCCAGTTACTTCAGTTTCATTAGATAATACTATTTTTATACTTTTAGCACCATCTACAACATGGTGATTAGTAAATATATAACCATATTTATCATCAGTTTTATAAACAAAACCACTTCCCCAACCACTTAGTTTATCTTCGCTAGTTCCAACTTCAACAATAACAGATGCATCATATAGTTTAGAAACCGCATCACTTATTCCTTTATCAGTAACTGTAACCTCTTTTTCAGTAACATATTTTACGTTTTTACTGAAAATTTCTTTTAATGGTACATAGTTAACAACTATATCCCCAATTGCAACAAGTACAAGTACAATAATACCCACAATTATTGCAACGCTTAATCCTTTTTGATTTTTTATCTTCTTCCATAGAAGACCCTCCTATTCCATATCTAAAAAGTGATTTATAATTTATTGGAAATCCCATTTTCGCAAGTACTTTATCAATTGATACTACTTTTAATTTTCCAGATAAAGCATCTATTTCATAGGATAACTCAGCCATTAACAATCTAAAATCATCCTTTGACAATAAGTATTTAAAAATAATAACTACCGAAAATAAATCTCCTTTACCATATATATATTCATCATTTATTTTTGGAATATTCAAATTATCATGATAAATATTATCTGGTATAACTTTTGAGTTCGATGTTCAAAAAGAATATCTTCATGAGCACATAAATTACGATAATTGGATAATATCGGTAAAAACTGCATTAAGTTTTCTGGTTCAACATCATAATATTTAGCTACTTCCCTTTGATCATTTGGCTTTAATATTGTATATAATTCACTGGTAATACCGAATGATAAAACTTTAACAACTACCCAAAGAGGTATATAACCATAATTGTTAATATAATGCTTTGTAGCTTCATGTTGACCACCATTTACTCTAATTTGGCGTTTCATCTTTTTAGTAGATCATTTACCTGCCTTATTTTATCAGGTGCTTGATTATAATTTATATTTCTTAAATAATCGCTTTCTTTATATCCATATTTTTGAGATAAAACATATGAAAATATACTTTTAGTATTATTTTCAATAATCAAAATATTTTTAAACATTATATTTCTTAATTGCCTATCAAAATAGAATAAAGAATAAAGTTCTTTAAAAGTAGTACCTTCTAAAAATAATTTAGGATTATCACTGCTCATAAATAAATGACGATATCCCATCAAGAAGAAATAATTTTCTCTTAATATAATATTTTTTAGTATACTCAATATCATCAATTACTAGACCTTTACCTTTTAATATATCAATTTGTTCATCTAGAGTTTTAAATGTTTTTGCACCCATATTTTTATCCACCTATTATATATTCTATCACATCCAACAAATAAAATATATAACTTAATTATGAATATATTATGAAAAAAATGCTATGCAGCATTTTTTTATTTTCATTAATTAAAGTTAACTTTCTTGCCTTTTCTTCTTGTAAAGATAAAACATTATCGCTTGGGAATTCAACAATTTTACCTTCTTCTTCAAGAGCTTTAATATTGTTATCAATTGTAGCTATTAGATATTGTTTATACTCTGATAAACGAACAGCCGCATCTCTTAGTCTTCTTAATATACTAATTACTTGTCTTCGTTCCTCTGAAGTAATAATCTCTGGAGTAGAATCAATGATTTTATCCAATAAACCATTACATTTAATACATAACTTATCAAAAACACTTGAATTTTGTCTAGTAACCAGTTTCCCCAAAACAAGTTCGATTGAATCAAGCTCAATATTAAACATGCTAATTTTTTCTGACATAATCCCACTCTCCTATAAAGATTATATCAAACATGTAAATTTACAATTCATTTATTTTTTACTGTTTACAATCTATTTTTACAATTAATACCCTAAAGTTTTAATTACTTTTCAACTTCAATTGTTTTATTCTTAGGAGCCTTAATAATAATATATGAGTCACTTATCCAAGATATATAATAAATTTTTTTCATCAGTTTTCAACATTAAACTTTTCCAAGTCTTTCCACTAGAAAGCTTTTTATCATATTTTTCTCCAACTTCATTAAAAAGATTTTGATATTCATCAATAAAAAATCCCTTCAACATCATATTTCTTTTTTTTTTAAAAAAATACACTTACTTCATCCTTATAAGCATTATACGCTGATGCGGCATAGTCATAATTGCTTAACACATCTTTTATCGAATAATTCATCTCAGTCATTTTGGATGCGAAAGTATCTCCAGTAATACTATTTTTACTTCCACAACCAACTAAAATAAAACTGAACAATAAAATAATGACAACTTTAATCTTTTTCATAATTATCAACAATCTTTCTATTTATGCAATCATATGTATCTACAATAGCTATAAAAAGCATGATTATCTATAAGTTTTATTCCTTCTTTTTAACCTATAATAATCATTGGATGAGATAACAGATAACAATATCTTACTGCTTTTCTTACTATATCCACCAGTTACATCCAAAGTTGTCAATTTATAATGTAAATCATTAACGATGTAATCTCTAACTTCTTTTTCTTTATCCGTTATAACATAAAACATTTTATAATCATTTATACCAAACTCTGCTTTAGTTATTAAATAACGAATAATAATTATCATTATTAAAGAATATAAACCGACATTTAAACTTATAAATATCACGGTTAATATTACATTAAAAATATCCACAACAAAAAAAAGAATAGCTTTTAGAGTGTATATTAGTTAATGAAGAAAATATATCTTCAACAATGAATATTACTGATGCTTTATAACCAGCTTTAAATATAAAACTATACCCTATACCAATTAAAAATGATGCAACTAAAATACTTACCATCATTTCTGGAAGTTGTATCGGATAACTCTTGCTTATAAAACTAGTCAAATATGAAATTATTGGTATAAAAACTGCTGGAACTATATATAATTTAATAGTTTGTTTATCAATAAATATTAGAGAAAAAAGTAAGATTATAATATTAAGAATAAACATATTTATATATACATTTGATGTAAAAATATAGCTAAACAAACAAGCTAGGCCATCACTTCCAATGGTAACTAATTGATTAGGCAATACAAAATAATTAAGTCCAAAAGATATAATAATACATCCTAACATTATATTAAAAATTCTAATAAATCTATCCATAAACTACCTACTTTTTAAAACACTTTCAATAATTGGACCAATATCACCATCCAAAATTTTTGTTGGATTATTAGATTCATAACCACTTCTTAAATCTTTTACTAAACTATAAGGTTCTAAAACGTAATTACATGAATTTGACTTCCAAAATCAATTGAACTATTTCCTTTTATAGAATTCAACATTTTATTTTGTTCATCCATTTTAATTTTATATAATTTACTTTTTAAGATTTTCATTGCTGTTTCTTTATTTCTAATTTGACTACGTTCATTTTGAACAGTTACAACAATACCTGATGGGAAATGAGTTATTCTAACAGCTGAATCAGTTGTATTTACTCCTTGTCCACCATTTCCACTGGAACGATATACATCAACTCTTATATCATCATCATTGATTTCAATATTAGCATCTTCTATTTCCGGAGTAACATTTACAGCTGCAAATGAAGTATGTCTTCGATGATTAGAATCAAACGGACTTATTCGAACTAACCTATGTACACCAATTTCACCTTTAAGATAACCATAGGAATATATTTTTTTTTTACATAAATAGTAACGCTTTTAATACCTGCATCATTAGCATCCTGTTTATCAACTATCTCATAAGGTATATCATTTTTTAGAAAAATACATTGTATACATTCTAAGAAGCATGTCTGCCCAATCCTGTGATTCAGTTCCACCGGCTCCTGGATGTATTTCTAAATAACATTTGTTTTTATCAAATTCACCATTTAATAAAGTATTTAATTCTAAACTTTCAAGAGATACCGATATTGAATTAATAAGTGAAACTAACTCGTTATAAAGATCTAAATCACTTTCAACTGCAAGAAGTTCCAATGTTTGTTTTGCTTCTTCAAGTTGTTTGCTTAAAACGTTATAGTCCTCAACCTCTTTTTTTTAGAGTTAGATTAGAGTTAATTTCATTATATTTACTTTGATCCGACCAAATTGAAGAATCATTTAGTCTTTCTTCTAATTCTTTTTATATCTTCATATTTTTTTATCGACGTCAAAGAGACCTCCCAATATCATTCAATTTTTTTCTCTAAATTTTTAAATGTTCTTTTAATTCATTAAGATTATCCATGTCTTCCTCCTCCTGAAGAATGTCCACCGCCTGATGAACCAATGCTATGTCCGCCGCCTCCGCTTCCAGATGACGAACTAGTCTTATAACTACTTGTGTGGCTTCTTATATATCTATCATCCTTCTTAGTGTAATTTATCGAATTTTTATCTAAATAATCAAATGCTGTTGTAGCTTTTTTTACCATTTTGTTTTTATGTACTTCAATTGAAACAACAATTGCTGATACGGCAATAGCTCCAATAAAAAGCAACTAAGTAAGGTGGATTATAACCCTTAACAACATTTCCGTATTCATCCAATGTATCATTTCGAGAACTAAGTGGTTTTCCTTTATCATAATAGGAGTTCAATTCATCAATGAATTTATCTATGCCACCTAAATAATCAGCACCATCTTTAAAAATATGGATATATATCATCTAAGACATTTTCAAGTCTTTCATAAGTGAAATATAATTGAGCTTCACCAAATGTATAAATATTAAAATATGGATTACTTTCATAAGTGTTTCTTAATAATAAAACACCTGAATAATATTCATCATCTAGTCCAAAAATCGTTATAATCATAAAAATCAGCAGCATAGTTTTCATTAGTTGAATCTACATTATATATTAAATCAACAGAAACAAAAACCATGTCAAATCCTGTCTTTTTTAATAAATTTATCCATTTTTAATTTTAACTCATCTTTATCAGTAGTAGATAAAATATTTGAATAATCATAAATTTTCTCAGATGCATCAACATAAGGAGTAGAAAGTGCATGATTTATTCGAGTACTTGAAGACATATCCCATTTTTGGATACCCCATAATTATTTGAACTTGTTCTTGTCTTTAAATCCTTTTCATTTGCTGCAAAGACATAAGTTGAATAATCAACAAAAGACATATAATTAACCATAAACGCTTTTTCATTAATTACTACCTCCAAACTTAAATACAATATATGAAATAACTAAAATAAAAACAAATATTATAATAAAAAAGTAATATAGACATTATCACAGCTTTATTTTTATCAAGAGGTATATTTCCAACAAATTCTCCACTTTCTCCATTCATTGCAAAAAATATAAAAACTTGTCTTTATATTTTTACATTTACCATATATACTGGTAGCATAACATATTCGCAGTTATCATTATGCAAAGAAATATCGCAGTTAGTAACAACTTTTGAAGCATATCCAAGTGCGCTTGAAAGCATCTCTTCTTTAGTAGATTTAACTGTTCTATCTTCGGCACTTTTATAAGCATCCTCTTTGGATACATCATACCTCTCAGCCAAAAATCCTGAAAGATAAGCATGATTATATGGAACTAATGAACTATAATCAAATGGTTCAATTGTATTCATGATATCATCTTCAAATCTAACTGATCCGTCCACTGGAACTTTAGAAAACTTCATACTACCTTCTCTTTCAACTTTAAAGTAATCTGTTTTCGTATAACGAGTATCTCCCCTCGTCCCACTATTTACTCTAGTCGCGTCTATTTGCAAATCTCCAGTAGATGTTACATCAAACAACCAAAAAAAGGAATATATACACCCATAATTTTTTCAATATTTTTTTCATTTATAAACTCTTTTGGTATTAAATGTCTTCCTTTTTAATCCTTGAAAAGCAGCAATCGCATTCTCTTTTGTCTTTTTAAATGGAATGATCTTACTAGGAGCAAACTCTCCACTTAATCGACTTTTAATAATCGACGTATTTCCACAATATACACAGAAAGTCGCAGCTGTATTCTCATCAGTTATTATCACAGCTCCACAATCAGGACAGTTATAATTAATATATTCAACACTGGTTTCTGTTACTTTATTTTCCTCAGTAGTCATATCTTTTTAACTCTTCAGCCGTGAATTTTCCATCACAATAATCACATTTAAAGAGTCCAAGTTTAGGATTAAATTCAATAGGAGCTTGGCACCTAGGACATCTATTATCTAAAACCTTCTTTTCTATTCGTGCCATAAATCCGCCTCACCTCTATTCTATTTACAAACACAATCAGAACTTAATTCTAATGGTATTTCATATGTAATAACATTATTATTCAAATCAGTTGCATTGATCTTTAAATATAAACTATTTTCTTTAAATTCTTTACAAACTCGAGAATAGTTATCAACAACAAAATTCGCATTTTCCAAAAATCTTCTAACTTTGTTGGAGTTACTTTATCATGTGTTAAAGTTGCAATTTTTTTATCTATATCACCATCATTCTCATATAAAATACATTCTATATCTCTATATATTTGTTCATCATTTCCACCACAATAAGTTATCTTATTTATAAAAAAATCGATGATTTTTTATCATTATATGAAACTGTACCAGAAATATTAAAATCTTCACATTTAGTTGATAAAGTCTTAAATTGATAATTATCATTATGACTTAATAGCATAATGAAAACATAAATACAATTATTAATGATCCAAATATTGCACCCTTTTAAGTACTTATAATCTATCTGACGTGTTGTCTTTTTTTTTTCTCCATCTAATAACTCATCTATGCCAATATTAAAATCTTCACTCATTTGTTTTATAAGTGACATATCAGGAAGATTTTTACCATTTTCCCATTTAGAAACTGCCTGATAAGTAACCCCATATTTATCTGCAAATTCTTTTTGAGTTAAATGATTTTCCGTTCTAAGTTTTTTTTTATAAATTCGCCTATTTTATTTTGATCCACAAAATCACATCCATCATCTAGTCAATTATATCATTATATTTAACAATTCTAAATGTTTTTTTAATATCATAAACTTTATAAAAAGGAGATATTATGAAAATAAACGATTTAGTAACTATTGATGGGTACACTTATGCAGTTTTTAGCAGCTGCAATTTTAATAATACAACATATTATTATTTAACAAATAGTAAACAAAAAATATACTGCTTCTTTAATAACCAAAAAGCAGTAATAGTTGAGGATAATTCTCTAATTAATAAACTAACGCCATTATTTATAGAAAATTTTAAACTACATTTTGATATCATATAATTTATTGAAATATAAAATTTTTTTTATTTAGCAATAAATTCAACACTTTTATATAAAAAACAAGTTCTTTCATGAGCATAAATTATACCCACTGCACAAAGATATGAATAGATAATTGTTGATCCAACAAACTTCATTCCGCGGCTTTTTAAATCAAATGATATTTTATCAGAAAGCGCAGATGTAGTTTTTCCAATTTCATAAAAGATACGTCCGCCAGAAAAATGCGAAAGATAGTTATAAAAACTTCCAAACTCTTTTACTAATATTCATATATATTTTAGAATTATTTATACTTGCTTGTATCTTTAAACGATTACGGATAATATCTTTGTTATTCCTTAACTCTTCGATTTTCACATCATCATACTTTACAACTTTATCTATGTCAAAGTTATCATATGCTTTTAAAAAGGCTTCTCTTTTATTTAAAACGCATTCCCATGAAAGACCTGCTTGAAATGATTCAAGAATAAACATCTCATAAAGATATCTTTCATCCATATTTAAAACACACCATTCATTGTCATGATAATCAACGTATTTTTGATTCTTTAAATTACACCAAGAACATCTATTCATTTTTGCTCTCCAAAACTTCTATCCATAATAACCTCACTTTAAACGTCTTTTTATTATATCATCACTTTCTAACTTTCCAATAAGCAACGATGAATTTTGTCATGTTTCTTTATATTCTCATCAACAATTGTCTCATCATAATTTGCATAACAATACTTGCAAAAATGTGGACAAGTATTATACCAACCAATATCAACCATCAAAACACAATGGCATTTATGTTCCTTTCTAGCTGTCCACTCACTTTTAAAACCTTTCCTGTTAACTTATAAGCAAGTTCTTTTGACATACACTCATCTTTAGTAAATCCATATTCAACTAAAGTATTATCTTCAAAACAAGTTGATACTTTAATATTATGAGATTCAGCAATAGAACTAAAATTAGTTCCAATTAAAGCGTAATCAGAATTACTAAATTCCCTATATTTTTAAAAACATCATAGTTATTTCTAACATTTTTATAATCATCTATAAAAGAAACTATGATTTTTTTGATATACCCATCAAGTTCTGAACAAAGTTTAGAAAATGCTTTAATATGATAGTTAATCGAATATTCATCGCTTATAAATATTGGATCATATCTAACAACTACATTTTCTGTTCCTAGAATTTCACTTATTTTCTTAACAGCCTCTATAACTTTTACTTTTATCTGGTACATTTGGTTCAATATCCTTTTATATGGAGTTATTGTTATATGAAAAACAATTGGTTTGTTTATAAGTTTCAATTTATCAACAATAGGAATTGGATTTTTAGTACAAAATAAAATTGCATCAACATCTTCAAAAAATATTCTACTGACTAATTTCTTATTAAAAGGATTTCTTACATCAACAAAACCTTCCTTATATCTATTCATAAACCAATCTGTATAAAATGCGACAACATCAGTTCTTCCACTTACATTTAATATCATAAAAATACCTCTAAAGAGATTATAACAAAAAAGATATAACTTAATATATCTCTAATTTAAAATAAATATTGAAACATTTAAATATAATGCATATAATAACCAAATAAAATAAGGAATTTGTAAATATCCAGCTGCTTTATTTTTATTATGCATTTGAAAAATCATAACTGATACAAATAAAATCAAGACCACTAATTCTAGTGTTGAAAACAAATAAGTTTTAAACAAGAAAAAATAATGGACTCCATAATGAATTCAAAATCAGCTGTATTCCATAAACTTTATAAGCATCATTATCATTTTTGCTGGACAAATACAAAGAAATACTCATAAGTATATAAATAATTGTCCACACAATAGGAAACAATATTTTAGGAGGAAATAAAACAGGTTTAATCAAATAATCCGTATTAAAATCAATAAAAATAGTAGGTAGTACTGCTACACCAAACGTAATTAACAATATAATAATAATTTTTTCATATTCATCTCCACTATTATTATATTTAAATTATTTAAAATTATTATATATTGCTAAGTTCTAATATAATTTTCAAATTTACTTTTATACTTTTCTATTGTTTCAGAAACATTAAAAAGAATAAATACTTGTAAGTATTCCATCCTCCGGATCCACTTCTGTTTTTCAAGTTTACCACCTAATGCTTCCATAGTTTTACTTGAACCTAAATTATCAACATCACAAGAAAGAATTATTTTAGATAATCCAACTTTTCTTGCTTCAATAATACCTAAATATAAATTAATTTTATTATACCCTTTTCTTCTTTCTGTTGGACGAATACCATAACCTATATTTCCACCAAAAGGAACCATTTCCTTTGGTAGATTCTATCTAACACTTATTGTTCCAATTAACCTATTATCATTTTCTCTAATAAGTAAGAATGTTTTAGTTTGAGCTCTGTGCATACTTCTTGCATATTCTTCATTCTGCATATTTAAACATCTAGTTAACGCCTCTTCAAAAGTTAAACCATCAAGAATTTTATCTAAAGAACCCATGCCATTAAGATCTGAATTATAAACAACAAATTCATTAATATAATCAACTATATCATCTTTTCTTTGAATTGATGGTATTTCTAAATAAAACTTTTCCATATACTTTTCCAACCTTTATTCATTACTAGCTAAATCAACATATAATTCAACTACACCACATGATGGACAAACTCTTGCTTTTAAACGCTTTTTAGACATTTTATTATTACTAAATAACATTTTAGTTCCATTTTTTCATCATCATAATCTAAAAATATTTGTTCTTCAAAGTTAACTCCACCAACATAATCTGTATGAAGACTAGAGCATTCAATCATTTCAACATTACAATCTTTACACTTTTTCATATTAACTCTCCCTATCATTCTATTTTGTCATATATACTATATCATAAGTTATAATTTAATTGTTGTCCTACTTTTCCTTTTTTTATTTCAGATTCATATAAATGCTTATATTCAGAACATCTATTTAACAATTCTTTATGAGTTCCAGAATCTATTATTTTTCCATTTTCAATAAAGAATATTTTATCACAGTTTAATATTGTGGAGAATCTATGAGCTATTATCATAATTGTATATTCATTCTTTAAATTATTAATAGCTTCTTGAATTTTACCTTGTGTTTCATTATCTAATGCACTTGTAGCCTCATCAAATAAAATTATTTCTGTCTTTTTGAACTAATGCTCTAGCTATAGCAAGTCTTTGCCTTTGACCTCCAGACAAAGTGACACCGCCTTCGCCAACTACTGTATTATATTTATCTTGTAAACTCTCAATAAAATCATCTAAGCAAGCTAAACGACATGCTTCTTTTTATCTCCTTTAATGTTACATCTTCTTTAACAAGCTTCATATTATCGATAATACTCATATTAAAAATATAAGGACTTTGAGATATAACTGTTATATTACCCCTAATAGAATCTTCATCTAAATCATTAATAGAGTTTCCATCTATAAGAATATCACCAGACTCAATATTATACATTTTACACAATAAACTAAATATTGTTGTTTTTCCACTTCCACTTTTTCCAACAAAACCTACAGTTGTATTAGCATCTACTTTGAAGTTGATATTATCTAATACTTTTAAATCGTTATCATAAGAAAAAGAAACATTTTTAAATTCAAAGTCACCTTTAATATTATCAAGATGTTTTTTACCAAATTCTTCTTTATTAAATGATTTATTATCTAATAAAGAAAAATACTCTCTCAAACGATAAGTTAAAACAATTAGCTTCTTCTAATAAATCGGATATACTAGCCATAAAACTTTGCATAACTCTTTCTCTATAAGAAAATAATGCAACACTCATAGCAACAGATAGATTTTCATAACTTATTAAGTATATAAATAATATAATTAAAGCAAATTGAAACAATTCTTTTAAACATTCAATAATAAAGTTATAGGAGATATCAACATTACGCATATCTAAATACTTTTTGTTTTTTCTTGAATATTTTCATTCAACATATTAACAAAACCGCTTTTAGCATTTAACATCTTAACGTCTCTAGCACCTCTAACTAATTCACTTGTTAATCCAGTTACTTTTTTCCTGTTGCTTTTTTTTTTCTTTATCAAGCTTATTTATTTTTCTTGACTTTGATAAATGTAGCATAGTTAAAATAACTGAAACTGATAAATAAAAGATAAATACATACTTGTTAATAATAAATATTGAAATAAATGTTCCTATACTTGAAATAATTCCAACTAATCTTCCATAACCTACAGTAAACATATTTGCAAGTTCATCAGTGTCTCTTGTCATTCTTTGAACAAAAACACCACTTGAATTATTATCCAAATCTGTTTGAGAAACTTTTAATATTTCACTGCTTAAAGATTTTTGTAGTTTTTCTGTAACTCCAACAGTAAACTTTTTGAGTGTTTTTTTCTTATCAACACAGTTTTAAGGGCATTTATCAATCCTAATATTAAAACAACTAAACTCATAACTATTAATTGAATCCAATTATTATCTGTTAAATATACAAGTTGATTAGCAAGTAGAATCGGTAACGCAATACCAATAAAGATACCAAAAAGTGATCCAATTGTTTCATATATTAAGCAATTCTTATATTCTTTTCCGTATTTATAAACAGTTTTTATATTTCTAAAAGTTTGTTTCATTTTATCACCATTTCTAAATTGTCTATTAAATTTCTTATTAGACTTTTCATTTCTTCATCTGTAACAACAATACTTTTTACAAGCAATTTGACAAGATAAACCATGAGTATAAAATCTAACATCACGATATAATTTCTTCGCTTGTTCTAATGTTAAAGAATATTGTTCAGGAATAGATGTTATAGTTTCAACATTCCAACTTGATGATAACACTTCATCAATTGTTCTTGATCCTGCTAACTCAGACATAAATAATGCTTTAAATATTTTCGATTCATTATAGGCAAAACTAGCATATGCGTAACTTATTGTATAAAGATAATCATTTTTATCAACAATTTTTTTCAATATATAAATCATAATAATCATGAAGATATTTTTTCAATTCAATTTTAAAATTATCCATGTTATTAAAATTTCTAAACAATGGTTGAGTAGAACAACCTATATATTTACATAAATCTCTTGAATTTAATAACTCTATACCAAATTCATTAATATAATCCTTTGCTTTAATCAAAAACATTTCCTTATCATATTCCACTTTTCTTGCCATATAATCACTTCTTTCAATAAAATATCAATTGTTATTTTATTATATAATAACATCATTGTCAAATAAACATAACAAATGTTATTTTATAATACATAAAAATTTCATTTTAAAACAATATTTCTAATTTAAATTGCCATCTAAATACTCTTCTAAAGTAAGATTTCTATTTTTTAAATCTAAGGCTATTTCTTTACTACCAACATATCTAAAATGCCAAGGTTCATAATTATAACCTGTAATGCTTTCTTTACCCTTTGGATATCTTAGAATAAATCCATATTTGTAAGCATTATCAGCTAGCCATATAAGTTCTTGTTCATTACCACTTAGTTCATCAAGATATTCTCCATTTACATTTAAAGCAAAATCAACTGCTAAACCAGTATGATGTTCACTTGTGCCTACTAAAGCAACTCTCTTTTTAGCTTCATCTATCCCATCTCTATCAACATAATAATCAAAAAAACTTGTTGTTGATACTCTAGCGAACGATAACCAGAATCCAAAATTACTTTATTAAATCCAGATATACTATTAACATCATTAAGCATTTTTAAAACTGCTGCACATGTGTTTTTTCTAAAAAATACATCTTTCATATGAAAGTCTTTACCAGCTAAAACATATTCACAACCTTTACTTTTAAAATACTGTTCCATCTTTTCTATTAAAGCTTGACCTACACCCTTACCTCTTATTTTAGATGTAACTATTAATTCAGATATTTTACCTCTTTTAGGGCATTAATAATCTAAATAATCAAACTCATCATGCATTGGTATATATCCCATAATTAATCCAAGTATGTTGTCATTTTCCAAAGCTAAATAGCATTTACCATTATTATCATTTACATCTTTTAAATCTATACACGCCATTTTTTTCTCTATAATCCGAATGAACTTGATCTAAACAATCCTTATCAATAGAAACAATATACTCTTCAAGTTGAACTAATAGTTCTTTAACATCTTCTAAATATTTATCTTCATATTCAATTATTTTCATATATCTCGACCATTCATATCAATAACCAATATTTTTTTCTTAAGTCTTTTTGAGACTTAAGCTATTAAAAGAAAATTTTTTTAATACTCTAAAGTAAAATATATTACTTATTAGATAATTTTCTTTCACTACCATAATGTTCTTGACATTTAGCCATGATTTTAGAAAAATCATCTAAATCAAGTTTCATTTGGTCTTGAGAGATTTTTCCTTCACGAACTGCCTGTAAAAGTCTATTTGAATAAAATTCATTAAAAACTTTTAAAGTATTACTAACAAAATCAATATCAATTGCATCTTTCATCATTTGAGAATCTAACATTATGCAAAAAAGTTTCCCAACTATCTTCTTTTTACCCAAAGTTTTATCAAACAAATCTTTTACATAAAAAGACGAATTATAATAACCATATAATAAATCATTTATTGGAACACCATTTTTTAATGCATCCAGTCCTTTTCCATCTTCAAAAGCTTGTTTTAAATCTTTATATGAACAACAAGGATTTTGAAATGATCTCAAAATTACTCGCACTAAGGGAGTATATTTCACATATAAAAGGATTAAACATATTTTTAGTTCCTTCAGGTAAAACATCATTCGCTAAAGAATATTCAGAATATAATTCAAAAAGTCATCTGTAAGAATTTTCAAATGATGCAACAACTCTTCATCAACCTGAAATCCTTGTTGTTTAGCAAATAATCTCATTTTTTCCCTCAGATTTCTTATTTGGTTCCTGATAAGACAAATAAGATTTAAACGCTAAAAAATTAGTTAATTCGTTAATAATTTCACTAAGCATATGACCATAATCCGACTTTAATGATTTATTAATAACCAATCCACCAAAATCCAATTCAATATCTCCATTAGCTGCTGGTCTACCGTCCATCAAATTAACATTTTCTTTTTTACTACTAAATGACCAAATTCATGTAACGATGATTTAGTTAATCTTCCAAATGGAGTACTAAACTCTTTATATCTTAATGTATAATATAAAGAAAATATCATTCCATCTTCATCAATTGGTGCACCTACACTAGTTTCTACAATCCCATTATAAACGGTATTATTTTTCTCATATGTTTCTTCACCAAGATCAACTATAGCTATTAAATGTCTTTTTATAATATTTAAATATTTATCAACATTTTCAGGAGATAATATTAAACAATTTGCAAAAATACATTCTCTTACAGTTTGTTTTTGTTCTGTATCTAAATTCTTAAACTGCTCTAAGCATAAAATATTATCTATTCTTTCCTTTAACTCCATAATTACAATCTCCAATATTATTTTACTTATATTGCTAATAAAAACACCCTGCGAAAAAATTATTTTTTCTGCAATAGTTCTTATATTTTCTTCTTAATCAACAAGTTAACCAATATTTAGATGGATAGTACATATAGCATTATAAGTAGTTAACTGCGTTTGTACACAAATTGCACACGCTTTTCATTTGTTTTCTAAATTCATTATATCATAATTTCAAAACGACTTATATTATAAATTTATCATCAATATTTTTTATAATAGCAATAATTGTTTTACATTTTGTCTTAAGTAAATATCCTGACATCAATTAGCAAATAAATCAGTTGCAGATGTATGTCCATCGTTTTTATTTTTTACTTAATCATCCGACATTTCCGTCAAAGTTTTATCATAAAATATGAAATTTATAGGTAACATTTATATTATCAACCATAATTCGTTTACTCTTTTAAGTTTATAGTTTTTAATATACATATAAAAATAGAGTATACCTACATGATACACTCTATTCACTCTTTTTGATTTATCATCAATTTTATTACTTATTGCTTTTAAGTTTCTAAATACTCTTTTTCCACTGGGCTTATTGTTTTTACTTGATATTTTTATATTCATATTTTGCTTTTTCTATTGCTTCGCCATGACTAATTGTACCTGCACCAACAAGTAGCTTTTCTCCAGTACTAGAAAGGATTGTGTCTAACTGTTTAATATAATCAGCCATATGCATTGGATTATGTCTAATTGCTTGTATTTCAGCAAAATCAAAATATCCAGATACTAAATTATTTAAAATTTTTAGTTCTTCTTCTGTTAAATAATTTTTAGCAATTACAACATCACTCATTATTGGCAAATCACCACTAAATGTTGTAAGTCCCATAAAAAGGTTTATCAGAATCTGCTCGTTCATATATTACTTCAGATGCCGTATGTCCATGAGCGGCGTAATGAAGTTTGTTTTGTACAATTTTAAAGAATTCAATAGATTTACTATCTTTAGGATCATAATCTACAGCAGTAGCATATAAATCAAGAACTTGTCTATATAATACTTTTTCTGATGACCTAATATCCTTAGATTCTAGCAAGTAATTCTTTCCAATAATTACCTCCACCATTACCTTTAAGTCTTTCATCGTCCATAGTGAAACCTTTAATCATATATTCTTTTAATCTTTCAGTCGCCCACCTTCTAAAATTAGTAGCAACTTTTGATTTTATCCTATATCCTAAAGATAAAATCATATCTAAATTGTAATATGGAATTTCTCTATTAACCATTCTATTTCCTTCTCTTCGAACTTGTCGGAAATTTTGACATGTTGAACTTTTATCTAGTTCTTCCTCTTCATATATATTATTTATATGTTCAACTTACATTAGTTCTTGAAGTAGAGAAAAGTTCAGCCATTTGTTGTTGAGATAACCATACTGTTTCATCTTTAAGTTTTACATCTATTTTTGTTTTACCATCATCTAATTGATATATTACTATATTATTGTTTTCATTCATTAGAAATCACCTATTAAATTTAAAAGGTGTCAACAAATATAGTTATTGTTCACACCTTCTTTTTACCACATATTTTTAATCTTTTTAATATCAACTTCTGAAAACTAAACTAACTAATAACTTTTGTGTTTCAAATACTTCATTATTTTATACTACTTTCCACAGCATTGTTTGTATTTTTTCCCGAACCACAAGGACACAAGTCATTTCTACCAATCTTTTTATCATTCTTGATAGTAGTCTTTACTTTTTCTTTTCCGTCATTAGCGTTTCCTTTGAATTGGTTTAGCAGTGAAATTTTGTTTAATTTCCATACGAAGTAAGAAAGTTGTAATTGATGCATCAATATTATCTTGCATTCTTTCAAACATTTCATAGCCTTCTAAAGCATATGCTTGTAAAGGATTATTTTGACCATATCCACGAAGGCCAATACCTTCTCTTAAATGATCCATATCAGCAATATGTTTAACCCATGCTTCATCAATTACACGAAGTGAAATGTGTTTTTCAAAATCATTAACTATTTCTTCTGAATAATAGAAATTTTTTCTTCATAAGTATCCAATACTCTAGCACTGATGATTTCAAATACATCATCTTCACTCTTACCAGATAGTTCTTCTAATTTTAACTTATCTTTCTTAATAAATGTATTTACATATTCAATTATGTCTTCCAAATCTTTATCAGTTAAATATCCTTCTGGTTCAATATGAGAATCAATTACCATATCAATATGATCATTGATAATGTCTTTAATAATAGAATGAATATTTTCTGAATCAAGAATTTCATTTCTTCTTTCGTAAATAATTTTTTCTTTGTTCAGAAACGATATTATCGTAATCTAGTAAATTTTACGTGAATCGTAGTTGTTTCCTTCTACCTTCTTTTGAGCAGACTCAACTGATTTACTAAACATCTTGCTTCTTACTTGTTCCATATCGTCTAAACCTAAAGCAGCTACCATACCCTTAACTTTATCAGCACCAAATCTTCTCATTAATTCATCTTCAAAAGATACAAAGAATTGAGTATAACCAGGATCTCCTTGACGTCCAGCACGTCCTCTTAATTGGTTATCGATACGACGAGATTCATGTCTTTCAGTACCGATTACACAAAGTCCTCCAAGTTCAGCTACACCTTCACCTAATTTAATATCAGTTCCACGACCAGCCATATTAGTAGCAATTGTAACTGCATCCTTTTTCGCCAGCATGAGCAATAATTTCAGCTTCTCTTGCATGGTTCTTAGCATTTAAAACTTCATGTTTAATATGAGCTTTAGTCAACATAGCAGATAATTTTTCGTTTGATTCTACTGAAATAGTACCAACTAGAATTGGTTGATGAGTTTCATGAACCTCTTTAATAAATTCAACTATAGCTTTATATTTACCTGCTTCAGTTGCATACATTAAGTCAGCCATATCTTTTCTTATGCAAGGTCTATTAGTAGGTATTTCAATAACATACATGTTATAGATATCTCTAAATTCTTCTTCTTCAGTTTTTGCAGTTCCTGTCATACCTGAAATCTTAGCATACATTCTAAATAAATTTTGAATGTAATTGTAGCCATTGTACGAGTTTCTTCATTAATCTTAACTCCTTCTTTAGCTTCAATTGCTTGATGTAGACCATCTGAAAATTGTCTACCAGCCATAAGTCTTCCAGTAAATTGATCAACGATTACAACATTTTGTTCTCCATCAACAACATAATCAACATCTATCTTCATTCCATAGTTTGCTTTTAAAGCTTGATTTATATGATGTACAAGTGCCGAATTATCAACATCATAAAGATTTTTTATTTTAAAGTATTTTTCAACCTTTTAGATCCAGCTTCTGTTAAAATAACACTTTTAGTTTTTGATCAACAGTATAATCTTCTTCTTCAACCAACTTTTAACAGCTTTATCAGCTTCAACATAAAGATTAGCTGAATTAACTTTTTCCTCCACTGATAATTAAAGGAGTTCTTGCTTCGTCGATTAAAATTGAGTCAACTTCATCTAGAATAACATAGTTAAGTTTTCTCATACATCTGTCTTCAGCTCTAACTACCATATTATCTCTTAAATAGTCAAAACCGATCTCATTATTAGTTGAATAAGTGATATCACAATTATAAACCTCTTTTTTTTGTTGTTGGGGCTTAATTCTCTTAAATTTACTCCAACAGTTAAGCCTAAGAAATTATATATTGGACCCATCCATTCAGCGTTTCTGCTTGTTAAGTATTCATTAACAGTTACAACATGTACACCTTTACCAGTTAATGCATTTAAATATGCTGGCATAACTGCAGTCAAAGTTTTACCTTCACCAGTTTTCATTTCAGCAATATTTCCATAATGAAGTGCTAAACCACCAAGTAATTGAACATAGTAAGGTTTTTCACCAATCTTACGATATGCCGCTTCTCTTACTGTAGCAAATGCTGGTACTATAACGTCTTCATCATTTATTGTCTTACCATTTTCTAGCATTTCCTTTAAAACATTTGTCATATTGGCTAATTCTTCATCATTCTTTTAGAATATTCATCTTCTAATGCAACGATTTTATCAGCAATACGTCTAAACTTTTTTAATTCTTTATATTCAGTATCTACTAAACTTCTTAATAATCCCATTTAAATACCCTCCATTAATAATATATTTTATCATTAAAACGTTTAAAAACAAATAAAAAATAACACCAAATTGTTATTTTTCATCCCCAAACTTTCACTCTCTATATAATTATAGCATAAAACTTTTTTTAAGCAAACAAAAAAGAAGCGATAAATCCGCTCCTGAAATCTAACTATTTGCTATTAATGATACCGTAATTTCCATCTTTACGTTTATATAAAACAGAAATACACTCTTCATCAACATTTTTAAATACAAAGAAATCATGTCCTAAAAGTTCCATTTGTAGAATAGCTTCTTCCTCAGACATAGGTTTTGTATCAATATTTTTTCTTTTAACTATTGATTCATTTATCTCCTCTTCATCTGATTCTACAAAAGCAAAACCCATTAAATCATCACTTCTATGTTTATTTAATTTAGTCTTATTTTTTCTAATTTGTCTTTCTAATACGTCTACAACTAAATCAATTGCAGCATACAAATCAGCATTTTTTTTCTTCAGCTCTTAATGTATATTTAGATGTTGGAATAGTAACTTCAATAATTTCTTCGTTATTTTTTACACGAATTAATACATGAGCGTCTATTCTATTTGGTTCATCAAAATATTTATCTAGACGAGCTAATTTCTCCTTTTACATAGTTTTTAATTGAATCTGTAACTTCAATTTTATCGCCACGAATATTAATATTCATAGTATCACCTTCCTATATTAATTATAGCAAAGTATTTTTGAAATTTTGAAGAAAATTCTATGCTGTTGTCATAACTTCATCTGTTACTTCAAGAGCTTGTAGTCCTTTTGCTGTTTCAACTAATTTGAAATTTACTAAAGACCCTTCTTTTAAAGTTTTATAACCTTCTTTAATAATTGCTGAATAATGAACAAATATATCATCAAGGTTATCACATTCAATAAATCCATAACCTTTTTCATTATTGAACCACTTTACTTTTCCAGTCACATCTACACCTTCTTCCTTCTTAATTACACAAGCATTATAAAATACAAAAACTTAAATATTTTGTCATTTTGTGTCGAATAATTATTTTTTATTCTAAATTGAAATTTATTCTTATTTATATACAACTTTAGACATAAAAATTGCTATTTTAGACATCAATACTAACAATAAAAAGTATCATCAACAATATTTATCTTAGTATATATCCCTTTGCTTTTTAATCCATATAAATAATTCAACCCTAAACCACTACTTCTTTTTTAGTAGAATAATTATTAATAAACATTTTATCAATATCCACGGCATTTAAAAATTTATTAATAACTTTCATATGAAATCCCTTATCAGTATCTATATCTACATATACAATTTTTTCATCTAAATCCATAGCAGCTTCTATAGCGTTATCCATAACAATCCCAATGGCTTCACATAATCTTAAATAATCAATTTTTTCATAAAATTTAGTTAAATCATTTAAAGTTTTATTATATGCGATCTTCACACCTAACATCTCTGCATTTTTCATTTTAATATCAAGAATTCCATTTATACCAAACTCATTAGTTTTTAAATCATTATCTATTTGATAATTCTTTTTATATTTTCTTACCATTCTATCAATTACTTCATCATTAAACTTACTTGTTTTTTATTGCTAACAAATCATTTAAAAGATTATAACGCATATCTCTATATTCTTTACTTTCATCATTATATTTATCACACAAAGCATTATATTTTTCCATAGAAACATAATCAGTATTGATTTTAGCCAAATAATATACAGCAACTAGGACAAGATGAAATGTAAGAGCAAGTAAATATATAGTATAAAAATTACTACAATATCATAATCACATTTATAAAGTAAAACGTGAAAAAATGTTATAAAGCAATAAGTTTCAATAATTCGTAAGAAAAATTTGTAATGCTTCATCGAATAAACGTGAATTATTTGGATTGAATTTATCAAATTTTTACGTCCCAAGAGAATAACTAACACTATAGTATGTAAAAATATAACATATAGCTTAACATATTTAAAAAGCAAAATATCATCATATGATTGGTCAACTAAACATTTTGACAAAAATTCTACAGGTAAAGATAGAATCTCAGTCAGAATATAAATTACACATATGTAATAAAAGATATCTTTTATTTTTGCTGAAAATAAAGTTTTATAAAAAACAATCGTACTAGCATTCAAAAGAATAAATCTAAGTATAGAATTAGTATATAAAGAAATTATCGTGTACAGAAACATAAAAACTACTAACAACATGAGTTTTATTGCATTATATTTTGGTTTTAAAAAACTAACTTCTGTAAACAACTTTATCCTAACAAACTCAGTTAATAGGATAGCAAAATAATTTAATAAAAAGACATTCATACTATTGTTTATATGCTTTTTGATAACATATTAACCTTCTCTCCAGTATCCAACATAAATATCCTTTTGCCCAATTATAAATGTTTACTTTATCCTTATTAACAATACAAGATCTATGTACTTGAAGAAATCTTTCATCTAAATCTTCTATAATTTGATTAATATTTTTATTAACATAGAAAATGTTACCCTTAACAGTTTTAATTGCCACTTTTCTTTCAACTGTATCTCTATAAAGATATAAGATATCATCTAAATATATTTCAAATGATATTCTATTATTCGAATAAACAAACTTCTTTTTATCCCACTTTCGTAATAAGATTTGATTTATATCATTTTTAAATCGTTCTTCCATAGAATCAAACTTTTCAATAAAATCAAAAACTTTATATATATTTCTAAATACTTTTTTCAAACATTTTATCATGACTAGTTATATAGATTATTTCACTATCCCAATCATAGTTTCTTATATATTTACCAATATCTAAACCACTAACTTTACTTTTTAAGTCAATATCCATAATATAGACTTTCGGATTAGAATTATTTATTACCATTTTAAGTTCATCAGTTAAATGTGAATATTCAAGAATATCGTATTCCACATTAGCACTAAACAAAACTTCATTTAAAAGTTGTCGTTCCTTATCCCTCATGATTTTCTCGTCATCAACTAAGATAAATTGTAACACTTTCTTCCTCCAATATTACCATAAAAACCAGATATGAAAATATTGGGCACTACAATAATATTAACTTATTTTTTAGGCTTTATTGCAAGAAAAAAATACCTAATAGGCATTTTTAACACTTCTTTCAATATCTCTTTGCTTGATGGTTTCTCTTTTATCATATAATTTTTTTACCCTTACATAATCCAAGTAAAATCTTTTGCATGATTACCTTTAAAATATAACTTTAAAGGAATTAAAGAATATCCATCTAGCTTAACTTTATCTTTAAGTTTCATTATTTCACTACGATGTAATAAAAGTTTTCTTTCTCTACGTTCCTCATGATTAAACACATTTGCTTTTTTCATATTTTGCTATAAACATATTAATTATATATACTTCGTTATTTTTTATTCGAGCAAAAGTATCTTTTAGATTTGCTTTACCCAAACGAATAGATTTAATTTCCGTTCCAAGAAGTTCAATTCCAGCTTCTATTTCTGATTCCACAAAATAATCAAAGTAAGCTTTTTTATTTTTTAACTCTACCATAACTCTCCCTACTTATCTAATATAAAATCAACTGTTCCATCAAATTTATTTGCGGAAACACATTTAACTTTTAATTCATCGCCAATTTTATAGATATGTTTTTTCTTTTTACCAATAAGTCTCATAGTTTCTTCTTCATAAATATAATAATCATCATCTAAATCAACAATATTGATTAATCCTTCAACTAAATTATAAAGTTGAATAAATATACCAAATTCTTGAACACCGGAAATCATTCCCACAAAAGTTTCCCCAACATGATTTTCCATATATTCAGCCATCTTAACTTTTACAACTTCTCTTTCTGCTTCAACAGCTTTTACTTCACGATCACTTGATTGTTTACATACGTCAGGTAAAACGGATGCAAATTCGTTTTCTGTGTTGTTATTTGAAAAGAAAATTCATGAATTAAACGATGAGTAAATAAATCTGGGTATCTTCTTATTGGACTCGTAAAATGAGTATAATTTCTACTAGCTAATCCAAAATGTCCAATATTTTCATAAGAATAATAAGCTTTTTGGCATACTTCTAATAGCTAATGACTTATAGATGATTTCTTCACTGCCTTCCAATTTTAATTGAGCAAGCAATTTTTGGAAAGTATGTGGATTTATATTAGTAAATTTACCCTTTATCTTCTTTCCATTCGCATTACAAAAAATTAATAAATGTTTGTATTTTTTCAGGACGTGGAACATCATGTACACGATATATTCCTGGTTTATCATTATTTATAAAATGTTTAGCAACAGTTTCATTGGCAGCAACCATAAAATCTTCAATCATTTTTTCTCCATCAAATCTTTCACGTTTTTAATATCTATTGCCTTTCCATTTTCATCACATATTATTTTAGCTTCGGCAACATCAAAATCACTGGCACCTCTAAGCATTCTTTTCATTTCTAATTATATGTGCTAAATTGTTCATTTTTTTTCAAAGTAGAAGCAAATTCTCCATATCCTTCAGGAATTATATTGTTCATCAATATTTCATTTACATTATTATAAGTCATCTTTTTTTTCTGGATTTTATAACTGACGGATAAATGACATAGTCAACTACTTTTCCTTTATCATTAATACGCATTTCACATGATATTGCACATCTATCCTCTAACTCATTTAATGAACAAATTCCATTAGATAATTGATGTGGAAGCATCGGAATAACCGAATTTGCTAAATAAGAACTAGTTCCACGTGCGTACGCATCTTTATCCAAAGGTGAATTATACTTAACATAGTATGATACATCAGCAATATGTACACCTAATACATAAAGACCATCTTTTTCTTCTAAACTGATTGCATCATCTATATCTTTTAGTATCATCACCATCAATTGTAAATATTACTTTATCTCTTAAATCTACTCTTGATACATAATCACTTTCACTTAAAGATACAGGAACTGTTTTTAATTCTTCAATTACCTCATCACTAAAATCAGCAAAAATATCATGTTTAGCAGCTATGGTTAAAATATCCTCATTAGCATCATCTTTATGGCAAATATGTTTTTCAATATGCGCGTTGAATTTTCCTTTTTTGATATAGAATCATCAATTTTAACAACAACGATTTCTCCTTCAACAACATGTGCATAATCATCTTCAGATATAACAAGTTCATTGTTAAGTTTCTCTTTAGGTAAAAATTTTAAACCTTTTTTTTGTACGAATTATAGTACCAACAATATTTTTATCTCCCTCTTTTAAAACTTTAATAACACGTCCTTCAGCTTTTTTCAGTTTTAGTTTTTTGACTTTATAACCTCAACTAATACATAATCTGAATCTAAAGAAAAGCCAATATTCTTTTTAGAAATAAAGATATCGTCATCATCTTGTAACAAAAAGGCATTTCCCGAATCTTTTATTTGAATTATCCCTTTTTTAAAATTCGGACATTTTTCATATAATATATATTTATTTTTCTTTGTCTGATAAACAACTAATTCATCAACTAACTCATATAAAATAATTTTGTAAACGTTCCAAATCTTCAGATGAAGAAATTCCCATCTTATCGCTTATACTAAATAAATCTAAAGCATCATATTCATTTTGTAATATTTCAACTATTTTTTTTTTCATATGTTTCACCTACTATAACAATAATTATAAAACACAAAATAAAAAAGTACATTTTTATGTACTACTATTGTAAATATAATATTAAAGATATAACAAAGAATAATATACCAAGTATTAAAGTAATGCGGCTAATTAGTAATTCAGCGCCTCTTTCCTTTTGGTTTTGAAATAACTCAGCATTTCCACCGGAAATAATTTGACCTCCAGCTTGTGCTTTATTGCTTTGTAATAATACTAATACTATAATTAGTACAGAAAATAACTATTAATGCCGTTTCCATTTTCTCACCTGATTTCCATAATAATTTTAACATATTAAATCATTTTATTCAAGAAAAATAATTTAAATTTAGATAATATATATTATAAAACATCTATAATTATTTATCAATTAGTATTTTTCAATTGTAAAACATAGTAATTTTATGTTATAATTTGTATTAGATAAAATAGGGGTAGGGGCGAAATAGATGAGAATAGTTGAATTAACAAATATACAATTTGATGAATTTGCTAAATTTCATCCACTTAATAATTACTGTCAAACTAGTAAATATGCTTTAGTTATGAGTGAGTATGGATATAATTACGAATATATCGGCTTTGTTGACGACTTTAACAATATTAAAGCCGCTTTAATATTGACCAAAAGGATAACTAGTAGAACTAAATATGGTTATGCTCCCTAAAGGATTTTTAATCAATTACTATGATCAACAACTTCTTAGAGATTTTCTAATTTGCCTAAGAAGAGACTATAAAAAGAGAAACTTTGTATTTATTAAATTTTAATCCAGAAATTATAATCGGAGAAACTTCAAAAGATCGAAATTTCCAAATGAACTATAATGGAAATGTTCGTCTTATAGATGAACTTAAAGCCATTAATGTTAAAAGAAGACTTGAACTACAAGAATTTGACTTAATGCAACCAAGATTTAACGCTTATATCAATTTTAAATAACTATCGTTTATCGAAAATTAATAGAAACTATCGAAAAAAATAAACCAAGGAATAAATAAAGGCTTAAGCTTATGTTTAGGTGGGCCCCAAAGATCTAGATATTCTTTATGGTTTTATTAAAAATAACACTAAAAGACCAATTTCTTATTATCGTAATATTTATAATGTATTTAATCGTGATAACTCTATTGATCTAGTGATGGTTAAAGTTGATTATCAAAAATACTTAGAAAACGTCCGCGATATGTATGAAAAGGAACAAATAAATAATGATAAATGGAATATGATTATTCAAACTGACCCTAGAAGAAAGAATCTTAATGCTAAAATGGATTCTGACAAAAAAAACTTCAAGGATATAAAGAAGAAATCATTAAGGCAACTCAAGGATTAAAGAGAAATAAAATAGAATATATAGCAGCTGCCCTAGTTATAAAGCACTTTAACCGTGTATCAATTTTTTGTGAGTGGATTTTCTAAAGAACATGCTCATTTAAATCCAAATCATTTTCTTTATTATTCAATATTAGAAAGATATAAACCATATTTTAACTTCTGCGATATGAATGGCGTGTCCGGAAACTTTACAAATACCAGTGCTTATAAAGGATTAAATGATTTTAAAATAAAATTTAATCCTACAATATACGAATTCATTGGAGAATTTGATCTTATAGTAAGTGATAATATATTTAAAAAAACTTATAAAAAACAAGCTTCATTGAAGATGAGTTCAATAAACATAAAGAGTAATTAAGTTACTCTTTTTCTATATAATGTAGTATGAACGAAAGGCCTTTATATTTAAATCCAAAGGTATATACTTTATCGGCATTAGTTATCGGTTATGCTCTCCTTGGAGATTATACCGCAAACGAGCAAAAAATGCAATTGGGAACTGGTTAATGACTATTTCCCCAAATTTTAGAATGCAATTCAGCTATTCAACAAGCTATTGAAGAGAAATATAAAGGTTATACTTTTAATATAAATTCAAGACAATTTAAGAATGGTGGAAGTCCATATATGAATAATCCACCAATTATTGACTTTCCAGATCCAAGTGATGAAGACATGAAAGAAATAGATGAAATTAAAAAAGTTTTAGAAAACATGATAAAAAAAATAGATGATTTAAAAAATAAATGTGAAAAGGACAAATAAAAAAACAGAAATTACTTTCTGTTTAATCTAAATCTTTCATTTGGATCAAGAATTGCCTTACGAAGACGACTATCATCAGGAGTTACTTCAACGTATTAATCGTCTTCAATAAACTCTAAAAGCTTCTTCAAGAGTAAATGTTCTAGGTTTAATTAATGCAATAGCATCATCAGATCCACTTGCACGTGTATTTGTAAGTTGTTTATTCTTACAAGGGTTTACATTTAAATCATTTTCACGATTGTTAATACCAATAATCATACCAACATAAACATCAGTAGCTGGTCCAACAATTAGTTGACCTCTATCTTGTAGATTCCATAAAGAGAATCCTAAAGTCTTACCAGCCTCCATAGATACTAATACACCGTTTTTACGAGTTGTTAATTCTCCAGCATATGGCTTATATTCATCAAATGATCTAACCATAATACCTTCACCCTTGGTATTAGTAATAAATGCTGAACGATATCCAATTAATCCACGAGTTGGAGCAGAGAATGTCATATTTGTTGTATTATCATCAGTTGTAGTCATTGAAAGTATAACATACCTTTTCTTTCTTGAAGATCACTGATAATTGTTGATGCATAATCACTTGGAGTATTAATAATGACTGTTTCAAAAGGTTCACATTTTTTACCATCTATTTCTTTTTAAATAATACTTGAGGTTTAGATACAGATAGTTCATATCCTTCTCTTCTCATATTTTCAAGTAAAATAGATAAGTGTAATTCACCTCTACCAGATACCTTATAACCTTCAGAATTTGGTAATTCTTCAACTTCAAGACCAACATTAGTTTCAAGTTCTTTATCTAATCTATCTTTGATATGTCTACTTGTTAAATATTTACCACTTCTTCCAGCAAATGGTGAATTGTTTACTAAAAAGTTCATTGAAAGTGTTGGTTTATCAATATGAATTGGTGGAAGTGGATTTACATCACCATGTTCACAAACAGTATCACCTATCGAAATGTGATTACATCCAGCAATAGTAACGATATCTCCATAGTAAGCTTCAGTCTTTTCAACCTTCTTCAATCCCTCATTAACAAATAATTTACTTATTTTTAAAGCTTGTAACTTCTCCATCATTTTTAACTAAAAGTTACCATTTCATTTGTTTTAATTTTTACCGGATTTAATACGACCAATACCAAGTCTACCAATATATTCATCATATGCTAAAGAAGATATTTGCATTTGTAATTTATCATTTTCATTACCTTCATAAGGTTTTACTTGTTTTAAAATTGTTTCTAGAAGAGGAGTAATAGTTTTGTCTCCTAAATCATTCGGATCTAAAGTTGCAATTCCTTGTTTTGCAATACCATAAACAATTGGGAAATCAAGTTGTTCATCTGTGGCATTCAAATCACAGAATAAATCAAAAGTCATATTAACAACTTCTTCAACACGTGCATCCTTCTTATCTATTTTATTAATAAATAGAATTGGTCTTAAATTTTGTTCCAATGCCTTCTTTAAAACAAACTTAGTTTGAGGCATTGGTCCTTCTTGAGAATCAACTAAAAGAATTACTGTATCAACAGTTTTAATAACTCTTTCTACTTCACTTGAAAATCAGCATGTCCTGGAGTATCAACTATATTAATTTTATAATCCTTATATCTGATCGCACAGTTCTTTGAGTATATAGTGATTCCTCTTTCTCTTTCAATATCATCACTATCCATTACACAATCTACTACTTCTTCTCTTGGAGAAAAAAGCACCATTTTGAGCAAGTAATGCATCAACTAAAGTACTTTTACCAGCATCTACGTGAGCAACTACTGCTACATTGATAATTTTATCCATATAAACACTTCCTTTTATAACTACTCAATTCTACAACAAAAAGCCTAAGTTTGCAAGAAAAAATCGAAAATGTCTTCGCGAATAGAAAAAATAAGATATAATTAATTAAGGTGGGTATGATGATAAAAATATTAGATTCTTTATTTAAGAAAAACAAAAAAGTGTAATAATTACTTTTATAATAGCTATATTTACTATAGGTTTTATATACAATTTAAACAACGTTACTCCATTTGGCAAAAATTCTCTTCTTTGTGTTGATTTTTATCATCAATATGGACCAATGTTAGGCGGACTTTATAACAAATTAACTCATTTTGAGAACCTAATCTATTCCTTTAATATTGGTCTTGGAATACCTTTTTTCGAAATTTCTTAAATTATTTATCAAGTCCATTTAATATTATTATGTTCTTTTTTTTACAAAAAAAACTCTATTAACATCATTTTCTTTTATAATTGGACTTAAAGCTACATGTGCATCAACATTTATGGTTTATTATCTAAACAAAAGTTTAAAGTGAATAATTTTATATTTGTTCCAATTGGAATTCTTTATGGATTTAGTCAATATTTTGCAGCATATTACTGGAATATTATGTGGTTAGATGGAATGGTTTTGGTTACCTCTTATAACTCTAGGAATTGAAAATATTATAAATGAAGGAAAATGGAAACTTTATTTTTTGTTTCTTTAGCCATTATGTTATTTTCTAATTATTTTATAGGATATATGATATGCATCTTTTCGGTAATTTATTTTACTTTCTATCTTATCTATAAAACAAAATTTAGTATAAAAGAATATAAAACAACTTTAAAAGTTTATATTAAATAGATTAGAAAAATTCGCATTTGCTTCATTTATAGCTGGAGCTGTTCTTGCTGTTTTTCTTGCTTCCAATGTTTAAATCAATGTTTACAATAAGTGCAACAGGTGGTTCGATACCAACAAGCCAATATTACTTATTTTCTGTAAGAGACTTTTTAGAATCACATTTAACAGGTGTAAGCACAACAGTTTTCGCAAGTGATACGATAACCTCTCCAAATATTTCAGCTGGTATTTTATCAGTAGCTTTATTAATCTTATTTTTTAATAAATCCCAAAATCAAACTAAAAAACAAAGATAGTATACTCTTTTTACTAGGCTCAATTATATTTGCATTCTTTAATCCTGTTGCTGATTATATAATGCACGCGTTTCATGTTCCAAATGATTTGCCATATAGATACTCATTTCTATATACTTTTATTCTTCTTATAATAGGTGCTTATTCATTAATAAATATAAAAAACATTAAAATTCAATTAATTACCATTGTTTATTTATTATTAATAACGGTTTTACTTTTTTTAACTATGAACGTTTGGGATGGTATTACTCCAAATATGTTGTTCATAAATATGATTTTATTAACAATTTACTTTTTTATTATACGTTGCCAGTTATTTATTAAAGAAACAAAATCAATTATAATTGCCGGATTAATTCTATTTTCCGTTGTAGAAGTAGTAGTATCAATAAATTATAATTGGAACATAACTCAAGAAATAAAAGAACTTCTATTCTAATTATAATGAAATAAATAATGAATTAAAATACATAAAAAATACAGATAAATCTAAATTCTATAGAATAGAAAATATAAGTATGATGACATTAAACGATGGGGATTGGTATGATTATAACGGAGTAAATACCTTCTCATCAATGGCTTATGAAAGTATGGCTAAATTTCAAAACAATTTGGGAATTCCAGGAAACGGAATCAATAGTTATTATTACCAACAAACTACTCCAATTTATGATCTTCTATTTAATGTTAAATATTTAATAGGAGAAAGTAATGATTACTCAAGATATGAAAAAACAAATGAAGAATATACTAATCTTACAACCTTTAAATATACAAATGGTTTAATATTTGGAGTAAAAAAAAAGATATAAAAAATACGGAAAATAATTATAGTCCATTTATTTACCAAAATGAAATCATGAAAAATGCAACTGAATAGACAATATCTTAACTCCTTCAAAATTTATAAAAACTGAAGAAATATATAGTTCAGATACTGGAACAATTTTAAAATTCAAATACAAAAAACAACTATGATAATATGTATTTTTATACTAATAGTAATTTCATAAAATTCTTTATAATCGGAAATACTTTATACTATTTAAACGATGACTACACAAACTTAACTGAAAAAAAACTGGAGAATTAGAATACTCATATATTGATGACTATAATGAAAAAAATTATAAACATCTCTTCTACAGAAGATACAGTTGATGTTATAGTTGGATATAATTATTACTACGAAGATGAATTTGAAATATATAATATAAATCACGATTTATTTGAAAGTGCTTATAATTATTTACAGAATTATCAATTCGAATATACAAAATTTAAAAACAACAATATTGAAGGTAATATAACACTAGATGAAAATATGATGATTTATACATCCATTCCATATGATGAAGGATGGAAAGTACTGGTTGATGGTAAAGAAGTAAAAACTGAAAAGTTTGCAGATTCGTTACTGATGTTTAAAGCAGGCAAAGGAAAACATAAAATAAAAAATAGTTTATACTCCACCATTACAAAAACTTGGATTAATCATTTCAATCATTTCTATAGGAATTTTACTATTAACAAAAAAAGTAATTAAAATCTAATTACTTTTTCTTGTATAAATAATTTATCAATATTCTTTTTTAGGCATTAAAATTTTAACATTTCTTTCATTTTTTATTTCATAAGTTTTAGTTCTAATCTCTAACTTTTCACCATCAACACACCAAGCTTTTTTTTGATGTTGATCAAAAAGTTATTTTAATATTAGATGTCCTATGAAATTCTAAACCAGATACATTATTAGGTCCAGTTGCTCTTAGCATTCCAAAAGCTTTTATTATATCTAAACGTCTAGTATATGTACAAAATAAAACCTCAAATAAATCATCGTCCAACTTTACATCCTTATAAAAATTATTAAATCCAGCTATTCTATTTGCAGATGAAATAAGAATAAAAGAATATAAACCTTTCTTCTCAACTCCGTCTATAGTGTAAAAGTTAATTTATAGTTTTTAGTCACTCTGAAGAAATCTTTAACACCAGCAATTAAGTACGCCAAATGACCATATTTCTTTTTTAAACTTCGCGGAGTTTCATATGGAATATCCAAAAATTTACCAAACCCAGCTACATATACGAACGGTCTATTATTAATTAATGGAATATCCAAATCCATAACTTCACCTGTTAAACATAAATGAATATTCTTTTCAATATCCTTTCCATAGCCAAACATAACTCCAACATCATTAGTCGTTCCAACTGGAATATGTGCTAAAATTAATCTTTGTTTTCTTTGAAAATTTCCAAAAACAATTTCATTAAAAGTTCCATCTCCACCCATAGAAATCACAAGATCCACATAACCAATATGGCTTACAATTTCCTTTGCATGACCTTTATATTGTGTAGCAATAAATTTAACTGAATATCCATGTTTTTCTATTAATTCTTTATAAATGGGTATCATTGATTTTCTAAGTGTATGTCCACTATTGGGATTATAAATTACTACACAACTTTTCATAGGCGACCTCCTGTTTAAAATTATAATGTAAGGCCTAATATTTGTCAATTTTAGAAGCATTAAATTTATTATAAAGTAAAAATTAATGAATATAATTTACTAGCAAAACAATTGACAAAGTAATTTCTATAGTGTAATATTATGTTTGTAATTAATTTTTTGGGTCTATAGCCAAGTGGTAAGGCATGGGACTGCAACTCCCTGATCGTTGGTTCAAATCCGACTAGGCCCTCCAAAAAAAAATTGTTTGAATTAACTATTCAAACTTAATATAGAAAATATCAATTTCAGTAGTGGAATTGATATTTTTTCTAAAAATACTTTATTTATACTATTAATCAATAAAAAGATGAGACAAAAAATCTTTTAAATAGGCAATATAAAAAAAAGACGACTATAAAAGTCATCATATTAATATAATATCAGTAACAATTAATAATTTGTTTTATTATAGTTTTTCCTTCCTCATTTTTAAAAAACAATGAGATTATTAAAACTACGCTCATGCTATCGCCGTTACTTCATATTAGTTATATTAACTATATAATTTGTAACCTACTTTAAATTAACAATATGTCTATCGTTTCTAAAATCAAACTGTAAATATATTTCATCTGCTGAAGTAATATCCCTATCAACTGAAATAAAAAGTTTATTATCAATATCATTACTATCTAACATTATAGCTTTTTTCACTTTTTAATTTTATTTCCTATTTTGTATACAATTGTCATATAATTTCCAAAAATATTATTAACTGTTCTTAAATTACTATAATAGTTAGCTTCATTATCTATAAAAGCATCATAATCTAGTATAATCATAGTTTTATTAGAAAACATAGAATTATTGGAATTAGAACTAATAACATTTGATAATAAATAACAAGTATTTACTGATTTACATTTAACATACTTACTGCTATAGCTATCCTTTATTAAGTATGACTTAATATTAAATTTCAAATAATTTTTTATCTACTGGATTAACAATAATATTTTCATTTAAATTATGATTAACAACATTTTCATCTTTATCTATATTTTTAACATCAACCATAAAATTTTTATAATCTAGAGATACATTATTAAACATTCCACTTAAACTATATTGAACCTTTAGTGTGTAGGCATCATTTAATTTTTCTGGTACTTCAAAAGCAACTATAGCTTCACTTTTAGAACTTGCAGGTAGCACTTGTTTTTCAATATATGGTTTACCTAAATCATAAAACTTATTATTAACAAAATTAGTTGTTCTATAAATAAGTTTCCCGTTTGCAAATACGATTTTTCTTAAATTTAAAGTTTTTTCTTTTAATGAAGAATTATACAAAGATAAATTAACAACCACATATTTATATCCTTCTTTTTATTCGATCACCATTAAAATCATATTTTGTTACATAAGAGTCCAATACAGTATAAGTAATATTATCAACAATCGCACTTTCAGTCTCTTGAAGACCTCTAATATAATTTTTATAATAATTAAATCCAACTACACTAAGTATAATAACAACTACTGTAGTAGTAAGTGAAATAGCAAATTTGTTTTCCAAAATATAATATTTGAATTCGCGGATACTTCTTCTTAAAGTTCTCATATATTTATAATTATTTTGACCTAATGTAAATTCAAATTCTTCTCTATCCTTATCACTTATTTGAAGATCATCCAAATCTTTACTAAAATTAAATTTTTTAATATTAAACCCAATACCTCTAATTAAACAAATAAGAACAAAAACATATCCAGGTAAAGATAATAAAAGGGTTAAATCTTTTATAAGTATAATAGTATCACTGCTTAAAGCCGTATCCATCACAATCTTTAAGGTTCTAAAAATATATGCATAACAACAAATAGTTGCAATTAAATAAATAAGCAAAAAATAAATATAATTTATTAGGTTTTTTTCTTTATTTTAAACAAATAATAAACAATTGCCGATAAAACTAAAGCTATAACTAAAAATACATAAATTCCATGATTGATATAAATATCTGCACCAGCATACACATATGTGTACTTGTACGCTGCAAAGTCCTAAAAAGAGTAGAAATATCATTCAAATTAAATAAAGCTATAGATATACAAAACAATATAATTATATGAATTAATTTAAAATGTTTAATCAAAAAATGCATAAGGCTTTCTTAATACCATACTAACCCTCCTATTCTATAAAAATTATAGCATAAAAAAAAAAAAAAAAATATCAGTATATTAATTCTTTTTCTTAACTAACATTTGACCATCCATTAAAAAGACATTTTTATTCTCTTTTAACAATTTTGAAATGTCAACATTTAAAGTATTTTAAAACTGTGTCTAAAGTATCACCAGATTTTGTAATATAATAACTATAGTTTTGATTAGGTATTAAAAGTACTTGACCTGGGTAAATATAATCATTAATATCAAATCCATTCATACTTGCAAGTAAATTAGGATTAATATTATACGTTTTAGCTATTTTATAAAGACTATCTCCTGTTTTAATTGTATAATATTCAAAATAAGTGTCTTTTGTTGGCTCTCTATAATACATAAAATCACTCCTAATATAGAATATGTATTATAAGAAAAAGGTGTTATTAAAATATGAATATACGATTTAAATAATTAAATTTCCAATCGAAATTGGATAACAATAAAACATTTCCATTTTGTTCATCATAACTATATAAAGAATCATTGCTTAAATAATACACTTTTTCATCATTACAAGAAATAATTGCTTTTTACATCAAGATTTGTTAGTAACATCTTTTCTTTAGAATTATTATAATATTTATAAAGTTTATTATTATCTACTACATAATTTACTATGTTTTTTATAATCAAAAAACATATTTGTATATTTTAATTTTGATAAAGCAATATCCTTTAAAGTACCATCATAATATTTACCTATTTCCTTTTTACTAACTTTTGTTACTTTTTTCTTTTTTAAATTAATAGAATATTCAACCATATTTTTCTTATCAAATAAATAAACTTTATTTTATAATAGCCTAAAAAGTACGAGTCAAATGATATATCATATTTAGATTCAATCTTTTCACTTGTTTCTTTTCTATATCAATATAGTAAAAGTCACTGAAAGATCTACCTGCATCATAATCAG
>VOFC01001679.1_pt1 | contig 44744 bp, 59 predicted proteins | sample 5384161 | NCBI WGS metagenome assembly VOFC01 (sample SAMN12384722, study PRJNA508395) | human gut metagenome | isolation source: healthy gut B | host: Homo sapiens | reverse complement strand
GAATCCATTAGCTCCAAAACGTGAAATTAATAGTATATATCTTATAAGTCTAAACAAAAGAAATGAATATGAGAAATATATATATATTATGGGGATTACTTGCTTGTATGGCATTCACTTCATGTTACGAAGAAAGACACGAAACTCCTACAGAAGGAGGCGTTGAATTACGTTTAAAGTACCTCAAAGGAAATAATAGTTGGGACAATGACATCGCCCAAATATACGAAGACTATAATGTATATCTTGTTATAAAGATCTACAAAGAGCTGATTTTTAACCGTAGCTGGACAGGTACGCACGGTAGTGGTTACGAAGGCCAAGGCTGTGTAAATGATGAAATGGCCAATTATGTCAATTTATGAAAAAACATATCTTTGCATGCCCAGATCCGCCGATCACTTCCCCAAAGTTCTGCCTATGTATTGGTATTTGGGATTTTAATGTCTATAATAAAAGCGTATTAAGAATTTGGAGGCGTAATCTAACGAGCTGGATTGTACGCACACGAAAATTACGATGGGCTGGATTATTGGTGCACTTGTATGTTTGGAAAGACAATCCCAGCGATCATATTTAATTCCACAGACAGAGCACTCCTTGACAGACGTCGGAAAATGATATTGGCTCCCGGCCATTGGAAAAAGCAGTAAAAGCCGGAAACATCATATACCTGAAGAATTTGAAATGGGATTTGACCATGTCACCAATCTGATAGCAGGCTTAGGAATGGAAGATGACCCGAACTATTATCTTACAGAGGATATCGGGAAGTGTAAACACGTATGTATTCAATAGCACCAGCACACCAGCCAACAACTCTTATCCTCCAACCAATGAAAGAGACTTTTATAGGATATATGCATCTTTCCATGTTCTATAATCAAGCACAACTAGCAGAGGTATATCCATTGATAAATATCCTTTTCTCACCGAAAAGTTTGCTTTCGTACAGAAATATTTAAAAGATAAATACCAGATTGACCTGGAAGCAATAGCCAACTATGCCAACGACCGAAAAAAGATCCGGATAAAGCAACAATCTCGACTTCTGCCAAAAAAAACTGACGCCTGCCATGGCGTCAGCATTAGCTTATCTGGCAGATGTTTTCGTGATTACCCATCCAACAAAATGTTATTGGATATGATACCGGAACAAGATAGGGAATTCTTTGTCTGCCAAATGGTTAATCAACAAAGTAGAAGTTCTCTCCCACCAGATCATCGGTGCAGAATGTCCTGGTTTTACGTTCATTGACAGCAATGGAAAGAGTGTAAGTTTAAAAGACTTCCGTGGAAAAAATTGTCGTACTGGTTTCTGTGCTTCCTGGTGTGGTCCTTGCCGCAAAGAGATGCGCAGTATGCTGACAATATATAATGATCTGAAAGCGGATGATTTAGAATTCATCAGTGTTTCGTTGGATGACAGCGAAGCAAAATGGAGAAAAAATGCTGGATGAAGAAAAACTGCCGTGGGTGATGTTGTGGGATAAAACAGGATTTCCCAAAAACAGCAAGACTCAAAGCGCTATTCAGGCTGCTTACGGTTTTCTACTCCATCCCTTTCCTCGTTGTCATTGACAAAGAAGGCAAACTCGCTGCACGTAATGTCCGGGGGTGAACAGGTGCGTGAAGCCATTTTAAAAAATAAGAAAATAACTAGATTGTATAAATTATAACTCATCAACAATGAAGAAACTTATATTTCCTATCGTATGCTGTTTTATCAGCATTACAGTATCGGCTCAGTTAGTCAAACAAGAAGCAGAAACACAAAAGAAACAATCCGAACTGGACTGGTTTAACTGTTCTTTCGACAAAGACAGTGTATATGGTGCCGAAGTAAACAAGGCTTACGAGTATCTGAAAGCTAACAAAAAGAAAGCTAAAAAAAAGACCGGTTGTTGCATTGATCGGAACAGGAATGGACGTAGAACACGAAGACCTGAAACATGCAATCTGGATGAACCCGAAAGAAAAACTAAACCAAAAAGATGATGATAAAAACGGGCTTGTTGACGATATCAATGGCTGGAACTTCATCGGAGGTAAAGACGGTCAAGTAATGGAAGCTCTGACGCGCGAAGGAGAACGTGAATTTTTCCGCCTAAAAGATAAATATGCTGACTATATTTTCGATGGAAAAAAAGTACTATAAGATTGTCAATGGAAAACGCCAAAGAAGTTCCCGTACCGGAAAATATGGAAGAATATAACTACTATCGCTATAAAGTCATGCCGGAATCAAGAATCGGAGGAACCTATGGTGGTCTCCAACTTTCTTATGTAATAGAAGAATATGTTGAAAAGTTCGATAAGGACATGAAAAACGCTTCCCCGGAAAAAGAGTTAACCGTTGAGGACTTCCAAAGTTGTTATGATCCCAAAGCAGAAAGAGACAGTCTTTCAGAAGTTGCCTTTGTGTTTACTGCCTACTATTTCAGTATCTATAATACGGATAAATGGGAACCCGTATATCAAAATATGGGAAAGAAAAGTGTAGCAACAGCCAAAACGTCCTATGAAGATGCTTTTTTAAAAGAAATACGGAACTGATAACCGGAAAGAAATTGTAGGTGATAATCCCTTGGATATTAACGACACACAATATGGCAATAATGTACTGTTGACGTCTGACGCAGCAACAGGAGTTATGAAAGCAGGAGTGATCGCAGCCAAACGCGACAACGGTGTCGGAAGTAACGGTATTGCCGATAATGCAGAAATTATGACTTTACGTATTCATCCGGGAGAAGGAGAACCTTATTTAAAAGATATGGCACTGGCCATCCGGTATGCAGTAAACCACGGAGCGGATATTATTTTATTGCCGGAACAAAATTCGTTATACCCGGAAGAACAGAGACAATGGGTAGCAGATGCGCTGAAAGAAGCTGAAAAGAAAGGAGCATTGGTAATAGTTCCGGTTTGGGATCTGTCAGTAGATATGGATAAAGATGAATTCTTCCCTAACCGGAAGATGAGAAAAGACGGAGAACTTACCAATTTTATGGTGGTTGCTTCTTCTGATAAGAATGGAAATCCGGTACTAAACACCAATTACGGTGCAACGACTCTCGATCTTTATGCACCGGGAACAGATATTTATTCATCCTATATGGGTGATACGTACCAAAAAGGTACGGGTGAAGGAATGGCTTCGGCTACTGTAGCCGGTGTAGCTGCCTTAGTGAAATCATATTTCCCTAAATTAAGCGGCTCGCAAATCCGTGACATACTACTGAAGAGCGTCACTTCACGCAAAGGGGTGGAAGTGGAAAAAGGAATCCGCGTAAACGACAGTCCTTCACAAGACTTGTTCCTTTTCGATGATTTGTGTATTTCCGGAGGTATTGTAAACGCTTATCAGGCAATTTTGGAAGCAGAAAAAAGTCAGCAAATAAAATTAGCTTATGAAGTATACGACTCGTATGATAGGAACCGTTGTCGCCTTTTGCATGGCGGTTCCTGTATTCGCCCAACAATAAGGCAACTATACCTTACCGGATGGTAGGTGAAAAGATGATTATCGAAATGAAAGTGAACGGCACGGCACGTCCTTTCATTTTTGATACAGGAGGACGTACGGCACTCACGACTCAAGCCTGCCAGGCACTGCAAATGGCAGCCACCGACTCGGCTAAAGTAACGGATGTGAATAACGTGGAAAGCTATTACAAGACTACCCGGATAGAGAACCTGACTACCCCCGACCATGTTATTAATTTCAAAAATGCTCCGTCACTGGTCATTGATGAAGTAAAAGGCTGGGAATGTTTTGGAGTAGATGGCATCATCGGCAGTGATTTATTCGCCAACACCATTGTCACTATTGATTCACAAGCCAAAAATATTATAGTTACCTCTGCTGAAAAGCCATCGACAGTGTCTTTACGAAAGATGTTGAATTTCACCAAAGGGGGCGGTATGCCGATCGTCAGCATACAAATAGCTCCGGTTAGCAATATAAATGTATTATTCGATACAGGTAGTCCCAGTCTGTTATCACTTATCGAAAGTGATTTTGAAAAAATCAAACTGGAAGCCTCTATGGAAGTGGTTTCCGAAGGGTATGGAGAAGGGAGTATCGGAGTATCTGGCCAGGCGGACAAAGCTTCTTCTTACAGGGTTCGTATTCCATTGCTATCAGTCGGAGCCACCAAATTCCGTAACGTAACAACCAGCACCAACAATCACCCTTACACATTATTGGGCGTCAAACTGTTGCAATACGGTAAAGTGACCATTGACTATCCACGCGGAAGATTCTATTTCGAAGCATTTCAACCGGACAATGAAATAAACAATCAAGGTAACAACTTTGACTTAACGGTCAAAGACGGAGATTTGTTTGTATCTACCGTATGGAGCAGTACGAAAGGTAAGATAGCAGTCGGAGACAAGGTAGTTAAAATCAATGGCAAACCTGCTAAGGAATATGACTTCTGCGAAAGTATTCTGAACGGAATACCGGAATTAAAAGAGAAAAAGAAGACGAAACTGACGATTGAGACAGCTTCCGGAGTAAAGGATATTATCTATGAAAAAGAATAATATGAAAAGTATAGGAATACTGACCGGCTTATGGCTGCTATTATTTCTAAACTGCGGACAAAGAATGGCAGCGCAAATCCGGAATAAGGTTTGCGACACCATTCCTTATGAGTTTATACAAGAGAAAATCATTATCCCCGTCACTGTTAACGGTATAAAAGTGAAATATATCGTCGATACGGGAGGAAGAACCGGAACGATGTATGATGCCGCAACGGAAATGAAAGCTACTGCCGCAGGATATATGCGTATCTCCGATGTGAATGCACAAGGCTCCAATTATCAGGAAGCGCACGTACAGAATGTTTCTATCGGGGAAAACTATAAAATCAAGCAGTTGAAGACGATGGTACTGCCTAAGAATCCATTCTTCACCGGACTAGGGGTTGTCGGTATTCTTGGAGGAGACGCTTTCGCACAGTCGGTAGTCACATTCGATTCCCGTTCTAAAATAATGGTTATCAATTATCCGTATCGTCCCGAAGGACTAAAAGTAACGGATGGGATTCCGCTGTTGGATGAGACGGATCATCACTCCATTGTCAATGTCCGCTTAGGGGACAATGACTTCAAGGTTCTGTTCGATACAGGTGCGGGAGGCTTTCTGCTTTATTCTACAGAAGATTATGAAAGGCTGTCTGACATTTCGAAAGTTACTAACCATGGATATGGTATCGTAGCTGCCGGAATAACAGGTCTAGGCAAGCCGGTGGATATAAAGAAGGTGACTGTTCCTCCTATCAACATCATGGGGAAAGAATTCACGAACGTGGGTAGTACGACCACAGTGATGAATGGAAGCATCATCGGGGTGGATTTACTGGAATACGGTAAAAGTAATTATCGATTATATGCGCAGACGATTCTACTTTTTCCCGTTTGAAGAAGGAAAAACCGACATGGGCGGTGCTCCCGCTCTCTGGAACGTGAGTATTCTGCCACGCAATGACAGATTCGAAATTACAACGATCTGGGACAGCATGAAAGATAAAGTTGCTTTCGGCGACCAGGTGATTAATATCAACGGTACTTCTTTGGACGATTGTCCCATGAGCCAAATGGCTGTGGAAGATATCATGAACGCCATCCCCGGTGATACCGGTTATATTATTGTCAAGAAAGACAATCAAGAGAAAAAGATTGAAATCAGGAAAGAGAAATGAACTTTAAACAGAAAAAAAGATATGAAGCGAATAATAACAAAGATGTATCTCTGTCTACTTGCATTTTGTATTGCCGGAGGAATCAGTGCACAGACACAGAACAGTATGACAGAGGTCATTCCATTCAAAACCATTGATGGAAAGATTATCGTAGAAGCCGCCATTAATGGCGAAGTGGCAGACTTCGTCCTCGATCTGTCAGGACATAACGCCCTGCTTCCTGAGGCTCTCAAGAAGTTACGCATCGACACGGGGGAAGAACGGTACTTTTAGTGCTTATCAGGATTTTGTATTCAAACAAGTACCTGTTGGAAAAGTATATGAAATGGCAACAGTTGCTATTGGCAACAACACGTTTAACAACGATCTGCCTGCTTTCACTCTGGAAGACGAACCATATCTGCGCAAGCTGGGAGTGATGGGTGTATTAAGCGGTGCTATTTTCCGCACTTCCGTTCTGACTATTGATATGCAGCGGAAAAAAACTCACAATTACGCAGCCCTATCGTCCTTCTTACATGAAATTAAACTACCGGGAGAACTTTGAGCTAATTACAGGATTAGGAATCGTATGTCCGATATCCATTCAGGAAAACCCGTTTCTCTTGTTCTGGATACATGGAGCGAAGGATTAGTGAATCTTACCGAAAAAAGATTTCAATACATGGAGCACACAATATACCAAAGGAACCAACCAAAAAGTTTCCAATGGATATAAAGAAGCGACTCAAGAAGAGGAAAGCCTCATCTTACCTGAAACCATGTTTGTAAAAACAAAGATTGAGGATGCCATGGCAGTGAAGAATCCATACCTGAAACGCTCCGTATTAGGCAAAAGATACTGGACTACGGAATCATATCCATTGACTATATTCATCAGAAAATTTATTTCCAGTCGTTTGACATGGTTCCCATACCGGAAGCGGAAGCTAAAGTAACGGAAACTAAAGTTGAAGACGGTAAACTGAATCCGATTACCCGCCAATTCTTCCTCGAACACATCTTCGACTACAGAAAAGGGAACGATTTCGTTTATAATGGCGACAAACCGGTTGTAATTGATTTCTGGGCAACTTGGTGGGACCTTGCATGCGCTTACTTCCGGAAATGGAAAAGCTGGCTGAAAAGTATAAAGGTAAAGTTGTATTCTACAAGGTTAATGCGGACAAAGAAAAGGATTTATGCAATCACTTCGGTGTACAGGCATTGCCTACCTTATTCTTCATACCTGCAGGCGGCAAACCGATTATTGAAGTCGGAGCTACTCCGGAGAAGTACGTACAAATCATCGAAGAGCAACTACTGAAATAAAAACTCTCTCTTAATTATATAACTACATTAATCTGAAACTTTAGCTAAAAAGCCGGACATCATTCCGGCTTTTTTTTTATTTCCATATTATTGGAACTTATCATATAAACAAGTACATTTGCCCTGTCAAATCTATTTATAACTTAACACACATTTTGACCATGAAGAAAAGTATTTCTCTTCTTCTTTTGTCCTTGCTAATGATTACCCCCAGTTGCCAGAAGACAAAAGAAGCGGCGAACGAGTACAACATCGTTCCCAAACCCAACCAGATTCTTCCACAGGAAGGACGCTTTGAACTAAACAACAAAGTCTGCCTCGTAGTTCCTTCGGATGCTCCGGAAGTAAAAAGCATTGCCGCCAGCTTGGCCGAACAACTAAAACTGACAGCAGGAATCTCCTTGAAAGAAGCTGAAAGTGCAGATGGAAAAACGTCAATCTCTTTTTGTTGTACAGGAAGGTATGCCGAAAGAAGGTTATAAATTGTCGGTCACTCCCAGTCTCATTACACTCACCGCTTCCCAGCCAAACGGATTCTTTTATGGAGTGCAGACTCTTTATCAGTTACTCCCTCCGGCAATTTACGGAAAGCAGTTGGATAAGAAAGCTGACTGGTCGGTTCCTGCCGTAGAAATTGAAGATTCACCCCGTTTTGTTCATCGCGGACTCATGTTGGATGTTTGCCGCCATTATGTACCGATAGACTACATTTACAAGTTTATCGACTTACTGGCTATGAACAAGATGAATGTCTTCCACTGGCATTTGACAGACGATCAGGGATGGAGAATCGAGATCAAGAAATATCCCAAATTGACGGAAATCGGTTCCAAGCGTGAAAAGACATTAGTAGACTATTACTATGTAAACTATCCGCAAATATTCGACGGAAAAGAACATGGAGGTTATTATACACAGGAGCAAATCAAAGATGTAGTGGCTTATGCTGCAAGTAAATATATCAATGTTGTTCCCGAAATAGAAATGCCGGGACATGCATTGGCTGCACTTGCCGCCTATCCGGAATTGTCATGCGACTCTACACAGACTTACAAAGTATCTCCTACCTGGGGAGTATTCGAACAGGTATTCTGTCCGAGTGAAACGACTTTCAAATTCTTTGAAGGAGTGATGGATGAAGTTATAGAATTATTCCCCAGCGAATACATTCACATCGGTGGCGATGAATGTCCCAAGACAGCGTGGAAGAACAGTGCTTTCTGCCAGCAGTTAATCCGCCAGTTAGGATTGAAAGATGATACAACTCCCAGTAAGATAGACGGAATAAAAGCACAGCAAAAAGAAGATAAGTTGCAGAGCTATTTCGTTACCCGTATGGAGAAATACCTGAATAGCAAAGGCAAAAACATCATTGGCTGGGATGAAATTCTCGAAGGTGGTCTGGCTCCCAATGCGACTGTTATGTCATGGCGCGGTGTAGAAGGCGGTATGAACGCAGCCAAAGCAGGACATAATGCCATCATGACTCCGAATCCTTATGTATATCTGGACTTCTATCAGGAAGATCCGGAAATCGCCCCGACTACCATCGGCGGATACAATACCTTGAAGAAAACATATAGTTATAACCCTGTTCCGGACGACGCTGACGAGCTTGCTAAGAAGCATATCATCGGAATACAAAGGTAATATTTGGAGAGAATATATGCAGACTTCAGAACGTACAGACTACCAGGCTTTCCCACGTGCAATGGCTATCGCCGAAACGGCCTGGACACAAAACGCAAACAAAGACTGGAAGAATTTCTGCGAACGGATGGTGACCGAATTTGAACGTTTGAAAGTTATGAACACCCAACCTTGTCTCAACTTCTTCGACGTAAACATCAATACTCACGCGGATGAAAACGGTCCGTTGATGGTATTGCTGGAAACATTCTACCCGAATGCGGAAATCAGATACACCACAGACGGCAGCGAACCGTCCAAAGTGTCCATCTTATATGAAAAGCCTTTCGTTCTTGAAGGTAATATCGACCTGAAAGCCGCTGCTTTCAAAGACGGAAAGATGTTGGGCAAAAGTAGCTCACAAGCCACTGTATGGCAATTTATTGACAGGAAAGCCCTATACGGTTAATTATACAATGGGATGGACAGGGGATATTTTCGGCGACAATGATGTACTGGGAGCTGACAAAACCACTTTCGGACTAACCAACGGCAAACGAGGCAATAACGCTTCTTATACTCCGTGGTGTAGTTTTGGCATCGTGGAGGGTAAGGACTTGGAATTTATCGTTCATCTGGATAAACCGACACAAGTCAGCAAAGTTATTTTCGGTTCTTTATTCAATCCTGCCATGAGAATGCTCCCCGCCGGAGGAGTTGCCGTAGAAGTATCAGCAGACGGCAAGCAATACACACGGATAGCCGAAAAAAGCTTTGAAACACGATTATCCGGAAACAGGAAGAATTGCATTCACCGATTCCATTGAGTTTGAACCGGCACAGGCTACATTCCTGAAAGTCAAAATCAAGAATGGTGGCACACTGCGTAATGGTGTCAACTTTGAAAAGAATAACGGGCCGGAAGTCATTCCTGCCGAATTATGGATAGATGAAATAGAAGCGTATTAACCAAAGACAATCGACAAATATTGTTCGAAAAGCTTTGAGTTTATAAAATAAAGGGGAGCAAGACTCCCCTCAACAAAAATCACCCACGCTACAGATTAAACTCTAGCGTGGGTGATTTTCATATTTATAAGGGGTTTTAATACCCTCCTATGGTCGGATATAAACCGGATTAAATGAGTCCTTTGGCAGAAAGATAACGTTCTGCTTCCAAAGCAGCTTTTACAACCACTTCCCGCAGCCGTAATAGCCTGACGATAATGCGGATCGGCAACATCTCCTGCCGCAAAAACTCCGGGAACTTTTGTACGGGGACTATCACCTTCCGTGATGATATAGCCCACTTCGTCCGTATCAACGTATTCTTTAAAAGATTTCAGTATTCGGTTGATGTCCGATAGCCAGGAAGAAACCATCGATAGGCAAGCTGTAACGTTCTTCATCCGGTTCGCCCCAACGTTTCACCAGGTTTACACCTTCTACCCCATTGTCGCCAAACAAACCAACTGCGTTGTGTTCAAAAAGAACTTCTATTTTCTCGTGGTTCATTACTCGTTCCTGCATAATCTTCGATGCGCGCAGGAAAGGTTTACGGACAATCAGATATACTTTGGATGCAAGTCCGGCAAGATAAACAGCTTCTTCACAAGCCGTATCACCACCACCTACAACAGCCACCACTTTCTTACGATAGAAAAATCCGTCACAAGTGGCACAAGCGCTTACACCCATTCCGGCATATTTTTTTCATCTTCCAGTCCCAGATATTTAGCAGTAGCTCCGGTAGCAATAATCAATGATTCTGTTTCAATAACCTTATCACCGTCGATTGTTATTTTATAAGGGGCTTTGCTCAAATCGGCCGCCGTAGCAATACCGAAACGAACATCTGTTCCGAAACGGCTTGCCTGCGCACGCAAGTCTTCCATCAACTGCGGACCACTGATTCCTTCCGGATAACCGGGGAAGTTCTCCACATCCGTAGTAGTCGTCAACTGACCACCGGGTTTGCAATCCTTCATAAAGCACTGGACATAAATTTGCACGTCCTGCATAAATCGCTGCCGTATATCCGGCAGGCCCTGAGCCTATAATCAGGCATTTTACTTTTTTCTATTTCTGCCATTTTAATTTATCTTTATCGTTTTGTTATAAACGTATATTATCTCAAATCTATTACCTCCGCATTGGGGTATTGCTTTTTATCAAACGTAAAACCTGATCCGCATAATTCTGCTTAGTCTGATAACTTGTAATGGTTATCTCATTACGCGTCTGCTGACCACGCTGTTGAAGCAAAATACACAAAGGTTCATAAGTATCCTTTGTCACAAAAAGAGTGATATGTTCCAACTCCTGTTTCTTATCCCTGGCAGTCAAAACGACTTCCCAAACGGCTTTTCCACGATACGTCTTAGTTGCTCCTAACTTATAAGAGAATCCTTTCTGATACATATATAGAAACGTATACGGATTAATCTGCTGCAACTCTTCCTGTGTCGGATTGCTGACGTTCACTTCATCATTCTTTGTCACATAACTCCACTGCGTTTTTCCATCAAACCAAGTGATGATATCCGACGTTTTCAGTACGAATTTCTCTCCTTTCAACTGAATCGTTCCATTTTCTGCACCTTCTACCAGACCGTTCGTCACAGCCTTTACAGTAAAAATCAGCCTTTACACCACCTGCTTTACGAAACACCTCTGCCGTCTTGTCAAGAATGACTTTAGCCTGCGACTGTTGTTGGGCAATCACAGGCAAAGACAGTAAAGCTATTAAAACACTAAAAATGTACTTTCTCATTTGATTAATAAACGAACGGTTACTGTAAATTGTTCAATCGCATTTCAAGATCGTTATCATCCATGCACAAGACATCGCGCGCCTTGCTTCCCTGGGTAGGACCTACGATTCCCGCTTTTTCGAGTTGGTCCATAATACGTCCGGCACGGTTATAACCGATAGCGAATTTACGCTGAATTAACGAAGTGGAACCTTGCTGATGGATCACTACCAGTCGGGCTGCATCTTCGAACAACGGATCAAGCCGTCCCATATCAATATCTCCTACTTCACTACCACCATCTTCGCTCACGAACTCTGGCAGGAAGAACGGAGTAGGATAACTTTGCTGACGGGCAATAAACTTCGTAATTTCTTCCACTTCCGGCGTATCGATAAAGGCACACTGCACACGCACCGGATCGGCTCCCTGCAAGAAGAGCATATCCCCCTTACCAATCAAACGGTTAGCACCCGGACGGTCGAGAATAGTACGGGAGTCCATCATGGCAGATACACGGAATGCGATACGTGCAGGGAAGTTCGCCTTTGATCGTACCGGTAATGATATTCGTTGTCGGACGCTGCGTAGCGATAATCATGTGGATGCCCACGGCACGCGCCAACTGTGCAATACGGGCAATCGGAAGTTCCACTTCCTTACCGGCGGTCATAATCAAATCTCCGAACTCGTCAATCACCACTACGATATACGGCATAAACTTATGTCCCTTTTCTGGATTCAGGCGGCGGTTGATAAATTTCTCGTTATATTCTTTGATATTACGCACATGTGCCATCTTCAAAAGATCATAACGGGTATCCATCTCCACACAAACAGAGTTCAGGGTTTGCACTACTTTCGTTACGTCCGTAATAATCGGTTCGCCTCCATCAGGAAGTTTGGCAAGGAAGTGATTTTCAATCACCGAATAGATACTGAATTCCACTTTCTTCGGATCGACCAGCACAAACTTCAATTCTGCCGGATGCTTCTTATATAATAAGGAAGTGATAATGGCATTCAAACCGACTGATTTACCCTGACCGGTTGCACCTGCCACCAATACGTGCGGCATCTTGCAAAGGTCGAACATAAAGACTTCGTTCGTGATCGTCTTACCCAATACAATAGGCAAGTCATATTTGGATTCCTGAAATTTCTTACTTCCGATAACACTTTGCCCGGAAACAATCTTCGGATTCTTGTTCGGTACTTCAATACCGATAGTTCCCTTGCCCGGTATCGGAGCAATAATACGGATACCATCAGCGGAAAGGCTCAATGCGATATCATCTTCCAAACCACGGATTTTAGAAATACGTACTCCCTGTTCCGGAGTAATTTCATATAGAGTTACCGTAGGTCCCACGGTTGCTTTAATCGTACTGATTTCGATTCCGAAGCTGCGCAATGTATTGATGATGCGGTCTTTATTTGCATTCTGCTCGTCCATGTCAATCGTCGGATCATCATTTTCAAAATGCTTCATCAAATCGATAGTCGGGAAACGGTAGTTTTCCAAGTCCTTAGTAGGATTATACGGTTCGAGTTCAGGTCCTTGGTATTCTTCTTCCGAAGCTGCCGGTTCCACCTCAAATCCGGGTTCCGCCTCTTCCAAAGAGTCTTCCTGCACAATAGGAACAGGATTGGAAACAGTCGGTTCAAATACCATAGTCACTCCTTCACTTTCGTCAGATACGGAAGTATCTTCCTTTTCCGGTTTATTAATAGGAAAGTCGTCTTCAGGTTCTTCAGCCTGAATATCCATCACTGGTGCCGGAGGAGGTGTCTGTTTATACGTCCGTTTCAAATTGAACTCCACTTCTTGCGGTTGGGAAGTCGTAAATTCCGGATCTCCTTCTCCTTCCGGAACATTCTCCTTTTCTTCTTTCTTTTTTCGCGTTTCAGGAAACTCAATGCGAATAGTTTACGCAACCAGATGACGGTACGTGCACTTATATATATGAAGAAACAGATAGCCGTTATCAACAGGATCATCCACACACCGGGTACTCCAACTTGCGAAATCAGCCAACGACTGACATTATATCCGTGCATACCTCCCAGATAAATGAAAGAATCCTGATAATGATCCATCAAAGCGAAACCGAAGAATACGGAGAACCAGGCCAGCAAGAGTGTGCAGCCGATAAACCACTTCCACAGACGTACAACACGTACACGCATTAACTTCAATCCTGCCACTGCCAGGAAAACAAGTATGAAGAAAGAGGAAACGCCGAAACAGTCATTAATCAGATAACTGGCCAACTGCGCTCCGCGTGAACCTGCATAATTCTTCACTTGATTATTAACAGCTGCTAAATCTGCCGAACTACCACTATCAATAATACTTTGGTCGGCTGCCCCCGTAAAGAAGAAGGAAGAAAAAAAAAGCCAACAACAGGTAAACGGAAAAAAGATGACCAGCATCAATCCGATCACAAAATGAACGGTTTCATTCTTAAATACAGCCACAATTTTACTGGGGGAAGAGGGAGTACGTTCCGCCTCCTTATCTAATTTCTTCTTTGCCATGAGTCTTTAATTCTTTTTTATAAAACTGGAATGAGATTCTAAGCTGCAAAAATAATAAAAAATAACGAGCACTACGCTCATTCAATCCTTTTTTCTTACCTTTGCGTTTCAAATCAATATAGATCATGGAAAAAGAAAGCCAAACGATATTTGATAAAATCGTAATTGAGTTCGTAACGGTAGCTGCCGAATTTTGTGCATTTCTCGAACGTGCCGAACGCATGAAGCGTAGCACTTTCGTTGATACATCATTAAAAATACTTCCACTACTCTATCTCAAAGCATCTATGCTGCCCAAATGTGAGACTATCGGGGACGAAGCACTTGAAACGTATGTCACAGAAGAGATTTACGAAATTCTGCGTATCAACCTTTCCGGATTGATGGCTGACAAGGATGATTATCTGGACGTATTCGTGCAAGATATGGTGTATAGCGACCAACCTATCAAGAAGTCTATATCGGAAGACCTGGCCGACATTTATCAGGATATTAAAGATTTCATATTTGTCTTCCAACTGGGACTGAACGAAACAATGAATGATTCATTGGCCATCTGCCAGGAAAACTTCGGTACACTGTGGGGACAGAAACTGGTAAACACACTTCGCGCCCTTCATGACGTGAAATACAACCAGGAGGAAGAAGAAGAGGAAGTAGGTAATGAAGAAGGATTTTACGAACCAAGCGACGACACCGATTGTTGTGAAGAAGATGGCTGTCATTGCCACGATGATGATTGCCACTGTCACGAAGACGGTTGCCATTGCCACGATGATGAATTAAAATAAAAATGATTGTAAGAAGAACCATAGATAAAGATGAACTAAAGAACTCCCGAAAACAGTCTTTCCGGGACGTATTTATGTTATCCAGTCGGAAGCTGAAACGGAAAAAGCTGTAGCTTACCTCCAATCCAGACCAGTGATAGGTATCGACAGCGAAACTCGCCCTTCCTTTACCAAAGGACAATCGCACAAAGTAGCACTTCTCCAGATTTCTTCCGAAGAATGCTGTTTCTTATTCCGGCTCAATATGACGGGATTGACTCAGCCATTGGTTGACTTGTTAGAAAATCCGGCTGTAATCAAAGTGGGGCTTTCACTGAAAGACGACTTTATGATGCTGCACAAACGTGCACCTTTCACCCAACAAAGCTGTATCGAATTACAGGACTATGTGCGTCAATTCGGAATACAGGACAAAAGTCTGCAAAAGATTTACGCCATCTTATTCAAAGAAAAAATATCCAAATCACAACGCTTGTCCAACTGGGAAGCTGATGTATTAAGTGACGGACAGAAACAATACGCTGCTACCGATGCATGGGCATGCCTCAATATCTACAATCTGTTGCAAGAACTGAAACAGACGGGAGATTGGGAGGTTCTCCGCTGACAGCTACTGTCTCTCCCGCGGAAGAAGTGATAAGTAATAAAATAAGTGATTAATAACCAATAATAAAACGATCTGAAGCCCTCCCCCTTGGGAGAGGGGTTGAGAAAAGACTACATTATGCATAAAGTATATCTCAAACCTGGTAAAGAAGATTCTCTTAAGAGATTCCACCCTGGATTTTTTTCCGGTGCTATCGCTCGTTTTGACGGAGAGCCCGATGAAGGTGAAGTTGTAGAAGTGTACACCTCAAAAAAGAATTTATTGCCGAAGGACATTTCCAGATCGGAAGTATCGCCGTACGTGTGCTCTCTTTCCGTCAGGAACCCATCGACCACGATTTCTGGAAACGTAAACTGCAAATTGCCTATGATATGCGCCGCAGTATCGGCATCGCCACTAATCCGACCAACAACACTTACCGTCTCGTTCACGGTGAAGGAGACAATCTCCCCCGGACTGGTGATTGACGTTTATGCCAAAACCGCTGTTATGCAGGCGCACTCCGCAGGAATGCATGTAGACCGCATGACTATCGCCGAAGCCCTGTCGGAAGTAATGGGTGACAAGATCGAAAATATCTATTATAAATCGGAGACTACACTGCCTTTTAAGGCAGATCTTTTCCCCGAAAACGGTTTTCTGAAAGGAGGAAGCAGTGATAATATCGCACAAGAATATGGCTTGAAGTTCCATGTGGACTGGCTGAAAGGTCAGAAGACCGGATTCTTTGTAGATCAGCGTGAAAACCGTTCTTTGCTGGAACGTTACGCCAAAGACCGTTCGGTACTGAATATGTTCTGCTACACCGGCGGATTCTCATTCTACGCCATGCGCGGAGGTGCGAAACTCGTGCGCTCTGTCGACAGTTCAGCCAAAGCGATTGATCTAACTAACAAAAACGTGGAATTAAACTTCCCCGGTGATTCCCGCCACGAGGCGTTTGCCGAGGATGCTTTCAAATATCTCGACCGCATGGGCGACCAATATGATTTAATCATCCTTGATCCGCCCGCATTCGCCAAACATAAAAAGATGCACTGCGGAATGCTTTGCAAGGTTACCGTAAACTGAACGCCAAAGCATTCGAGAAAATCAAACCGGGCGGTATCCTGTTTACTTTCTCTTGTTCGCAAGTGGTAAGCAAAGACAATTTCCGTACTGCCGTATTTACCGCAGCAGCCATGTCAGGGCGTAGCGTACGCATTCTACACCAGCTGACTCAACCGGCCGACCATCCGGTAAACATCTATCATCCCGAAGGAGAATATCTGAAAGGATTGGTACTCTACGTAGAATAACCGGCAAGGTGCCGGAACCAAGTTTCCATTCGGATATCAGACATTTCTCCGGAAGTATGGCTGATTAGAGAGGGCAGTAACAGAAAAACGGAAGATTCAAAGTTAATTAGAGTTAACAAATAGAAGATTTTCGAGAAAACATTATGTTGTATAACATAAACCCTATATCTTTGCACTGTGTTTTTCATGGTATTAGATTTAAGGTTAACAAAGATTGGCTGTCTGGGATAGATAGCCTTCTTTTTTTTACCCCTTCATTTGTTTTTTCTTAACACCCAAAATCTCATCTTTTCTTCGCATTTATGCCATTTTTATCCCCTTTTTATCAAATTACTTATCCACCTATTCAACGAAAATATTATATTTGCAAGGTTTATGAATGTGAAGAGAAACACAAATTAAAAAAGTCATGAGTATAAAAGTTCGTTTGATTATTATGAACTTCCTGCAATTCTTTGTATGGGGGTCATGGTTAATATCATTAGGTGGTTATATGGGAAGAGAACTTCATTTGAAGGAGGACAAATCGGAGCCATTTTCGCCACCATGGGATTGCCTCTTTGTAATGCCGGGTATTATCGGTATTATTGCCGATAAATGGTTTAATGCAGAACGTTTATACGGACTTTGCCATATTGCAGGAGGATGTCTCTTCTACGCTTCCACCGCAACGGGATACGACCAGATGTATTGGGCATGTTACTCAACCTGTTGGTATATATGCCCACTTTATCCCTCGCCAACACGGTATCGTACAATGCACTGGAGCAATACAAATGTGACCTGATTAAAGACTTCCCTCCTATCCGCGTATGGGGAACAATCGGTTTTATTTGTGCCATGTGGGCTGTCGACCTTACCGGATTCAAGAATTCAAGTGCACAACTTTATGTAGGAGGTGCTTCCGCATTGCTACTCGGACTTTATTCATTTACGCTCCCCGGCCTGTCGACCGGCTAAATCTGAAAACAAATCATGGCTCTCCGCTTTCGGACTGGATGCGCTGGTGTTATTCAAGAAAAAAAGAAAATGGCTATTTTCTTCCTTTTCTCCATGCTTCTAGGTGCAGCATTGCAGATTACGAATACTTACGGCGACCTTTTCCTAGGCAGTTTTGCCAGCATCCCTGAATATGCAGATTCTTTCGAGTGAAACATTCAGTCATCCTGTTATCCATTTCACAGATGTCGAAACATTGTTTATTCTTGCCATACCTTTCTTCCTGCGTCATTTCGGAATCAAACAAGTCATGCTAATCAGTATGTTCGCTTGGGTGTTCCGGTTCGGCCTGTTCGGTTTTGGAGATCCGGGATCAGGACTATGGATGCTGATCCTTTCCATGATTGTTTATGGTATGGCCTTTGATTTCTTCAACATTTCCGGTTCGTTGTTTGTTGAACAAGAAGCCAAATCTTCTATCCGTGCCAGTGCACAGGGCCTTGTTCTTTATGATGACTAACGGATTGGGAGCCATCATGGGCGGATATGCCAGCGGTGCGGTAGTTGATGCATTCTCTGTATATGCCGACGGCAGACTGGTGAGTCGCGAATGGATGAACATTTGGCTGATCTTTTGCCGCTTATGCACTGGTGATCGGCATCCTGTTTGCTCTGGTATTCAAGTACAAAACACCAGCAGGAGAATAAAACAAATTAAGTAAAAGAGAACGATGGACAAAAAAGGTAGAATTACAAGTTATAAATATCACGAACAGCCAGGCGCAAGTAGGCGCGTTTGCTATGCTATTAGGCGAAGTGAACGGTGAGAGGCAACTGCCTATCATCATCGGTCCTGCGGAGGCCCAGGCTACCAGCTTTATATCTGAAAGGAGTAAAAACTCCCGTCCGTTGACACATGATTTATTTATAACAAGTCTTACTATACTGGGAGCCAGCCTGATACGTGTATTAATTTACAAAGCAAAGGATGGTATTTTCTACTCTATATTTACCTCAAAAAGACGAAGAAATTATACGTATCGACGCACGGACTTCAGACGCAGTTGCCCTGGCAGTGCGTGCCGACTGCCCGATTCTTATTTATGAATCTATTCTTGAACAGGAATGTCTTCACATGTCGTCAGAAGAAAGAACCCGTTCTGAAGAAACGGACAACGACGAAGTGGCTGAAGAAGAACATGATTTGCCCGGTGCTACTTCCAGAACGCTTGAAGAAGCACTGGAACAGGCTATTAAAGATGAGAATTACGAGTTAGCCGCGCAGATACGCGATCAAATCAATTCAAGAAATAAAAATCAGTAAGTAATATTATGCACGTATTTTATACTCAGATATACAGAAAAAGCAACGAGCTTCCCAAGAGGAAGCACAACACTGTATCCGTGTTCTGCGGCTAAGTATCGGAGACGAAATCACGCTTACCGACGGTAAGGGTAACTTCTACAAAGCTGAAATTACTGTTGCAAACCAACAAACGTTGTTTCAAAACATCAAAGAAACCATTTTTCAGGAACCGTTATGGCCGTGCCATTTACACATTGCCATGGCACCGACGAAGAATATGGACCGTACGGAATGGTTTGCAGAGAAAGCCACCGAAATAGGCTTTGACGAACTGACTTTCCTGAACTGCCGTTTTTCCGAACGTAAAGTAATCAAGACCGAACGGATTGAAAAAGATTCTGGTATCAGCCATCAAACAATCTCTCAAGGCACGACTGCCAAAAATTGAACGAAATGATTGAGTTCGATCAGTTCATCAGGCAGGAGTTTAAAGGACAGAAGTTTATCGCCCACTGTTATGAAGGGGAGAAACCTCTATTGAAGAATGTTCTGAAACCAGGAGAAGACGCCCTTGTTCTGATAGGTCCCGAGGGAGATTTCAGTGAAGAAGAAGTGAAGAAGGCCATCGAACGGGGATTCGTTCCGATTAGTCTCGGCAAATCACGGCTCCGTACAGAAACAGCGGCATTGGTGGCCTGCCACACGCTGAATCTGCAAAATCAATAACAGCAGTAAATGTCTGAATCAATGATTATACAACTTTTAAATAACATAAGTATGGCAAAGAAAACGATTTCACGACTCTCGGTACTGGCAGTACTGATTGTGTTTCTGGCAGCATGTTCCAAAACATCGGAATATACAAATGTGATACCGGCTGACGCTTCGGTAGTTGCCTCTATCAACCTTAAATCCCTCGCAAGCAAAGCGGGATTGGATGATAAAGAGAATGAAGCTGCTAAACAAAAAGTACTGGAAGCACTGAAAAGCGGAATGAATGCGGCCACATTCCAACAACTGGAAAAGGTTATGAAGAATCCGGGCGAATCGGGAATCGATGTTGAATCTCCATTCTATGTGTTCTCTTCATCTTCTTTCCCTTATCCTACTGTTGTAGGTAAAGTGAACAATGAAGATAAGTTGCATGCTTCACTCGACGTGATGGCAAAAGAACAAATCTGCCAACCGGTAGGCGAAGCTGACGGTTACAGTTTTACAACGATGAACAGCGGTTTGCTTGTTTTCAATAGTTCTACTATATTGGTAGTCAATGTCAGCGGAACAACTCAAACTGATAAAGCCAAAGAATCCATTACTAATTTGTTGAAACAGACAGCAAGCAATAGTATCGTGAAATCAGGAGCTTTCCAGAAAATGGAGAAACAGAAAAGTGATATTAACTTCTTTGCTTCCATGACAGCTATTCCTTCAACCTACCGCGATCAGATAACCATGGGATTACCTACTGAAGTGAAAGCGGAAGACATCACTCTGATAGGAGGACTGAACTTTGAAAAAGGAAAGATTGCCCTCAAAACAGAAAAACTATACTGAAAACGAAGCAGTGAAAACTCTCCTAAAAAAACAAATGGAATCTGTTGGAAAAGCGAACAATACTTTCGTTAAATACTTCCCGGCTTCTACCCTGATGTTCTTCAACGTAGGTGTAAAAGGAGGCGAACTGTATAACCTGTTGAGCGAAAACAAGGAATTCCGCAACACAGTATCTATCGCTAAGGCAGACGAAGTAAAAAGAGTTGTTCAGCTCGTTCAATGGTGATATTTCTGCAGGATTAATCAACGTAACGATGAGCAGTGCTCCCACTTTCATGATGTACGCTGACGTGAAGAACGGCAATGCTCTTGAAATGATTTACAAGAACAAGGAATCATTGGGATTGAAGAGAGGGAAGATATCATGCAACTTGGCAAAGACGAATATGTCTACAAGACAAGAGGCATGAATATATTCTTCGGCATAAAGGATAAACAAATGTATGCAACCAATGATGAGTTACTCTACAAAAAACGTAGGTAAAGCTGCCGACAAATCAGTCAAAGATGCTCCTTATGCATCGGATATGAAGGGAAAGAGCCTATTTATAGCAATCAATGCCGAAGCAATCCTCGATCTGCCTATCGTTAAAATGGTAGCAGGTTTCGGAGGACAGGAAGCTAAGACATATATCGAACTGGCCAACAAAGGTTTCTTACCTATCCATGAGTTCGGAAGGAGAAGTCAGCGAGATCGACCTTTGCCTGAAAGACAAAGATGTAAATGCCCTCAAACAAATTGTAGACTTTGCCAAACAATTTGCCGGCATGTAATAAATGTATAAACCAACGGTATGAATAGTATTCACTTACAGCAAACACTTCCCAAGTGTTTGCTGACCGTAATTCGGTGACTTCGGACGTATGGCATCAGGATCTTTTCTTCCGGAAAGGAGAAATGTATCTGATTGAAGCTGCTTCCGGCACCGGCAAATCTTCGTTGTGCAGCTATATCTATGGCTACCGCAACGACTATCAGGGGATTATTAATTTCGATGAAACCAATATCAAAAGCATACCCGTGAAGCAATGGGTCGACCTGCGAAAGCATTCACTAAGTATGCTTTTTCAGGATTTACGCATCTTCACCGAACTTAGCGCTCTTGAAAATGTGCAATTGAAGAATAACCTCACCGGATGCAAAAGAAGAAAAAAGAAATCTTATCGTTCTTCGAACAACTGGGGATCGCAGATAAAATAAATGTGAAAGCCGGCAAGCTATCTTTCGGACAGCAACAGCGCGTCGCCTTTATCCGGGCGCTCTGCCAGCCGTTCGACTTTTTATTTCTGGATGAACCGATCAGCCACCTGGACGATGATAACAGCCGCATCATGGGTGAACTTATCATTGCCGAAGCAAAGGCACAAGGAGCCGGGAGTGATCGCCACTTCCATCGGTAAACATATCGAGTTGCCTTTACAACCATACACTTCAACTGTAGTAAAGCTGGTTAATAACAGGTAGCAGGTAATGAACAACCTCTTTTTCACAGCATCATTTCAAATCGTAAATTGTAAAATCGTAAATAAAATGCCAACTCTTGTCTGGAAGCTTCTCCGCCAACATATCAGTATCGGTCAATTAGCCGGTTTCTTTTTAGCCAACCTATTCGGCATGATGATTGTATTGCTTAGCGTACAGTTTTATAAAGATGTCATTCCGGTATTCACCGAAGGAGACAGCTTTATGAAAAAGGATTTCATCATAGCTACAAAGAAAATCAGTGCTCTCGGTTCTTTTGCAGGAAAAGAGTAATACATTCTCTGCCGAAGAAATTGCGGATCTGAAAAAGCAACCGTTTACTAAAACAATAGGAGCTTTCACTCCTTCTCAATTCAAAGTTTCAGCAGGATTGGGAATGAAGGAAGCCGGTATTCATCTTTCCACAGATATGTTTTTGAGTCTGTTCCCGATGAGTTTGTCGACATCAAACTCGATAAATGGCATTTCGATGAAAACACACATACCATACCCATTATCATTCCGCGCAACTATCTGAACCTTTTATAACTTCGGTTTTGCGCAAAGCCGCAGCCTCCCAAACTATCGGAAGGGTTAATGAGTCTGATTCAAATGGACATTATGATGCGTGGCAACGGACGGGTGGAACAGCACAAAGGAAACATTGTCGGTTTCCCAATCGTCTGAATACGATTCTTGTTCCCCAGTCCTTATGAAATGGGCTAATGAGAATTTCGCACCGAATGCAGAAGCCCAACCGGCACGATTGATTATCGAGGTTAGCAATCCGGCAGATTCCGCCATCGCCAGTTATTTTTTCAGAAGAAAGGATATGAAACGGAAGATGGTAAGCTGGATGCCGGAAAAACAACTTATTTCCTCCGTCTTATCGTAGGTATTGTATTGGGAGTGGGTTTATTTATCAGTATCCTTTCATTCTATATACTGATGTTGAGCATCTTCCTGCTTTTACAAAAGAATACAACCAAGCTGGAAAGTCTATTACTAATCGGATACAGTCCCAACAAGGTAGCATTGCCTTATCAGTTGCTCACGGTAGGATTGAACGTTATTGTGCTTGTATTATCCATCGGATTAGTCTCCTGGTTGCGCAGTTATTACATAGACAGCATCCGCATCCTATTTCCACAACTGGAAACCGGATCATTATGGGCAGCAATCAGTATGGGTATTCTATTATTTATCGTTGTATCGGTGATTAACATACTGGCAGTAAAAAGGAAAGTGCTTTCGATTTGGATGCACAAATCATAGATGTAGAATCAAACACATAACGTATGAAAAACAAAACTACATTTTCTATCCATAGAGGCTTAATAGCTTTTCGGAATACTGTTCTGTTTTGCCCCATTGTCAGGGCAAAACGTACAAGATACAATTATTGCGTATTTTAATCTACTGGAAAAAGTCCCACAGGAGAAACTCTACTTACATCTGGACAAGCCTTTTTATGGGGCAGGAGAAAAAATATGGTTCAAGGGATATCTGGTAAACTCTGTTACACATCAAGATAATACACAAAGCAACTTCATCATTACAGAACTTGTCAACCGTTCCGACTCTATCGTAGAACGTAAGAAGATTCGTAGAGATTCATTGGGTTTTCATAATGCTTTCACCCTCCCTCCCACCCACTCCCAGCAGGCGATTATTATTTGCGGGGATATAGCAACTGGATGCTTAATCAGGAACCGGAATTTTTTTATTCACGCAACCTGAAAAATCGGTAATTCGATTGATAATACGATTGTTTCAAACATTGAGTATCAGCAAGAAGACGAATCACATTATACAGCCAAGGTAAGATTTACCAGCAATACTCAAGAGGCTTTCGGAAATACTGCCATCCGCTACCGCTACATTGAAAACGGAAAGATTAAAGATAAAGGTAAAAGAAAGACAGACGAGAATGGGTTGATTTCTATTTCCCTGCCGGATTTGAAGCCTATTGCCACACGCCACATTGAAGTAGAGTTCGATGATACCCAATATACTTATAAGAAAACTTTCTATCTGCCTTCGTTTACAAAAAAGATTTTGATGTTAAGTTCTTCCCTGAAGGGGGGTGCTCTCCTGACCGTTGCTCATCAGAATATAGCTTTCAAAGCTCAAGGATCGGACGGCTTTTCTACAGAAATAGAAGGATTCCTGTTCGATGCCAACGGAGACACATTGACAGCTTTCCGCTCGGAGCATGACGGCATGGGAGTTTTCACACTGAATCCGACTGTGGGAAATTTTACTATGTGATTGCCAAATCCGGTGACGGTATCAGTAAACGATTCGACCTCCCAGCTGTAGAAGAAAAAGGAATCACACTTTCCATGACACATTATAAAAAGGAAATCCGTTACGAAATCCAGAAAACAGAAGCTACCGAGTGGCCTCAAAAGTTATTCTTGATTGCGCACACTCGTGGAAAGCTGGTCATCCTGCAGCCAGTCAGTGTCGACAGGACTTTTGGAAGAATGAACGACAGTTTATTCAACGCAGGCATCACCCATTTCATGCTGATCGACCAACAGGGCAACGCACTTAGCGAACGCCTGGTTTTCATACCCGACCGGAATCCGCATCAATGGCAAATTCTTGCAGATAAGCCGACATACGGAAAAAAGAGAAAAGGTATCCCCTGCAAATTTCAGCAAAAGACGATAACGGTACTCCGGTAGAAGGTAGTTTTCCATCAGCATTACCGACAGAAAGAGTATCCGCCCGGATTCGCTTGCTGACAATATCGTATCGAATCTTCTATTGACCTCCGACTTAAAAGGATATGTAGAAAATCCCGGATATTATTTTTTGCAGCAAGACCTCCGGACTCTCCGCACGGTAGACTTCCTGATGATGACGCACGGATGGCGCAGACACCATATCCAGAATGTACTGACTGCACCTTCAATGAACCTCACCAACTATATGGAAAAAGGGGCAAACTATCAGCGGACGTATCAAAGGTTTCTTTGGAGGTAACGTTAAGAAAGGACCTATTTGTATTCTGGCCCCCAAACAGAACATCATCGCCACTACCACCACAGACGAAAAAGGAGAGTTTATCGTGAACACATCTTTCAGAGATAGCACGACTTTCCTTGTTCAGGCACGTACCAAAAGAGGATTTGCCGGAGTGGACATCGTGATTGACACTCCTCAATACCCGATAACTTCGCACAAGTCTCCTTTCCATGATGGAACAGCAACGTTTATGGAAGATTATTTGCTCAACACCCGCGACCAATATTACATGGAAGGTGGAATGAGAGTGTACAATCTGAAAGAAGTGGTAGTCACTGGAAGTCGTAAAAAGGCCAGTTCAGAAAGTATTTACACAGGAGGTATCAACACCTACACAATCGAGGGGGACAGACTGGAAGGATTCGGTGCACAAACAGCTTTCGATGCAGTCACCAGACTCCCGGGTATTAGCGTGACAAATGGAAATGAAATACATATCCGTAACAATCCCGAGCAACCTGTCATTGTTGTTGACGACGTGGTGTATGAAGACGATAACGACATCCTGACCATGATACAAACCAGCGATATGTCGAGTTTGAGCCTTCTTCGCGGTGCCGATGCAGCAATCTTAGGTTCCCGCGGTTCGGCAGGTGCTATCGTTATTACGCTGAAAGACGGCAAAGATATCCCGGCAAGACCGGCACAAGGCATTATCACATGTACTCCACTGGGGTACAGCGACTCGGTCGAGTTCTATCATCCTACTTATGATACGCCCGAAAAGAAGAATGACCAACGCTCGGATTTACGAAGTACGATCTATTGGAATCCTACCCTTCAACTGGATGCTAATGGAAAAGCAACCATCGAATACTATACTCCGGACAGCACTGCACCGGAAGATATAACCATAGAAGGCGTGGATAAAAACGGAAAGGTATGCCGGATAGTACAAACGATCAACAACAGATAAATGTGGAAATGATTTTGAATGTCAGGTTTATAGACTTACGCAAGTAAGCACAACTCTATTAAGGCACCTTTATCTTTATTCTATCAAGCAGGTATACATCTGTTAAGCTACCGATATCATTCATTCACCACGGCCGTGGTGAGATCTTCCACGGCCGTGAGAAGAAGCTACCACGACTGTGGAAAGAAGCTACCACGGCCGTGGAGAACTAACAAGAGCGGTACTTTAGCTGAACAATAAAGGCACTCTAGCTGAACAATGCCAGTATCTTTAAGCTACTTTACCCGTATCTCCGTGTTATTCTATCAGCATACTAGAGTTACCACACCTGATTTTTCAACACAACCTTAGTGGTAATATAACGTAAAAACATACAGATATACAGAAGTTATCACAAAAATAGCATCATGATAAAAAAGGAGATAAACAACTGTTTATCAAATAGCTATACTATTTAATCAGCAAAAACAAAGCTGACAATAAAAAAACAAGACCTTTATTGTCAGCCTATTGTCAGCTCCTATCATCAGCCATATTCCACTAAAAATCAAAAGATTAGCCACTGCCCTGACAGATTGACAATAAAAAACAACACAAATATTATAGTAGATAATATCAGATGGCGGTATTCTCATACACTTCATTATTATTAGATTGAATACCACCAATTAGAGGTTAAAATGCAAATTAACCTTCCCTATCCCCTTATTAATCTTGATAAAAAAAGCGATTGAATGCCAAACAGGTTAAAAATATTTCGTAATTTTGCAGATATAAAAAGAATAAAGCTATGCCGGACTATGATTTAATCGCCATACTCGGACCTACCGCCTCGGGCAAAACTCCGTTTGCCGCTGCTTTGGCCTATGAATTGAATACAGAAATTATCAGTGCCGACTCCCGTCAAATATACAGGGGAATGGATCTCGGCACCGGAAAAGATTTGGCCGACTACACCGTCAACGGTCGTCCAATCCCGTACCATCTGATTGATATCGCCGCTCCCGGATACAAATACAATGTTTTCGAATATCAGCAGGATTTTCTGGTTTCTTACGAATCAGTCAAACAAAAAGGTTGTCTCCCCGTTTTATGTGGAGGGACAGGGATGTATCTGGAATCCGTGTTGAAAGGATATAAACTGATGCCCGTACCGGAAAATCCGGAGTTGCGTACCCGTTTGGCAAATCATTCGCTGGAAGAGTTGACGGAAATGCTAAAACCAATACAAGGCTTTGCATAACTCCACCGATGTGGATACCGTGAAACGTGCAATCCGCGCGATAGAAATTGAGGAGTATTATGCCGTGCATCCGGTTCCCGAACGGGAGTTTCCGAAGTGAACAGCCTCATCATCGGAGTGGACATTGACCGGGAACTGCGCCGTGAAAAGATCACCCGCCGTTTGAAACAACGATTGGATGAAGGAATGGTGGACGAGGTAAGACGATTGATCGAACAGGGAATTGCACCGGACGATCTCATCTACTATGGACTGGAATACAAATACCTGACGTTATACGTCATAGGCAAACTGACTTATGCAGAAATGTTCAACGGCTTGGAGATAGCCATCCATCAGTTTGCCAAGCGACAGATGACTTGGTTTCGCGGCATGGAAAGACGAGGATTTACTATTCATTGGATAAGCGCGAAACTGCCAATGGAAGAAAAGATAGCGTTTGTGAAAGAAAACTGCAGGGGAATTAGTATCTTTGGCAGTTATTATAGTGCGATTTTTAATACACAATAGGATAGATAAACAAGTATGAGTGTAGAACCGAAGAAATGGGGGAGTGATTTACAACCCCAAAGCTGGTACCCGAAAGGTAAAGAAGCGCTGGAAAGAAATTAAAGGAGTACATGGACAGTAAAGGTGTCAACTATGACTATGTACAATCCGAAGGTTTCGGTTCGGTAGAGCGTCTCGCTAAAATCTTGGCCAACAATGGTTATCGCACGATTGTCATTGTGGGAGGTGATGGGGCATTGAACGATGCCATCAATGGCATTATGCTATCCGATGCCGAAGACAAAGAAAACATCGCCCTCGGCATGATTCCGAACGGTATCGGAAATGACTTCGCCAAATATTGGGGACTTAGCACCGAATACAAGCCGGCTGTCGACTGTATCATCAATCATCGGTTGAAGAAAATAGACGTAGGCTACTGCAACTTCTACGACGGAAACGAACACCAGCGTCGCTATTTCCTCAATGCCGTTAATATCGGACTGGGAGCACGGATTGTGAAAATCACCGACCAGACCAAACGTTTCTGGGGTGTGAAGTTCCTTTCATACGTTGCCGCCCTCTTCTCGCTGATATTCGAACGGAAACTTTACAGAATGCATCTCCGCATCAATGATGAACATATCCGCGGACGCATCATGACCGTATGTATAGGCAGTGCCTGGGGATGGGGACAAACTCCCAGTGCCGTTCCATACAACGGATGGCTGGATGTATCTGTAATCTACCGCCCGGAATTCCTGCAAATTATTTCCGGGCTATGGATGCTGATTCAGGGAAGAATCCTGAATCACAAAGTGGTGAAAAGCTACCGGACGAGAAAAGTAAAGGTACTCCGGGCACAGAATGCAGCGGTGGATTTGGACGGGCGTTTGTTGCCTAAACATTTTCCTTTAAAGTAGGCGTGCTCCCGGAAAAGACAACGCTTATCATCCCCAACTAATCAGGATCACTCCACCCAAGGAGAGAAACATATACTCACAATCTAATTGATAATTTGTAATTGGTAAATAATAAAATGATAGAACTTAAGAACAACCCCGCCGGCAACTTTTCCTGTTGGCCGGTCCGTGTGTGATAGAAGGTGAAGAAATGGCAATGCGCATTGCCGAACGAGTAGTAAAGATCACCGAAGCACTGCAAATTCCTTATGTATTCAAAGGTTCTTACCGTAAGGCAAACCGCTCACGTCTGGATTCGTTTACCGGCATTGGCGATGAGAAAGCACTCAAAGTATTGAAAAGGTACATGAGACTTTCGGAGTCCCCACCGTAACCGATATCCATACTGCAGATGAAGCTGCAATGGCAGCCGAATACGTGGATATACTTCAAATCCCGGCTTTTCTTTGTCGCCAGACCGACTTGTTGGTTGCCGCAGCCAAAACCGGAAAAACGATTAACATCAAGAAAGGACAGTTCCTTTCACCGCTGGCAATGCAGTTTGCAGCCGACAAAGTGGTGGAAGCCGGCAACAAAGAAGTGATGCTTACCGAACGCGGAACGACATTCGGTTATCAAGATCTTGTTGTAGACTACCGTGGCATCCCCGAAATGCAATCATTTGGCTATCCGGTGATACTGGACGTCACCCATTCATTGCAGCAACCCAACCAGACCAGTGGGGTAACGGGAGGAATGCCGCAGTTGATAGAGACTGTTGCCAAAGCAGGTATCGCCGTAGGTGCCGACGGAATATTCATCGAAACACATGAAAACCCTGCCGTAGCCAAAAAGCGATGGTGCCAATATGTTAAAGTTAGACCTTCTGGAAGGACTGTTAACTAAGCTAGTCAGGATACGGGAAGCTATAAAATAACTCTTTTTCCCTGTCTATTTGTGATTTACAACCAAGCACAACGACAAATAACACAGAAATATTTATTTAAACTAAATAGAACATGAAACATTTATTACGTGGATTATTTATTGCAGTCCTTTTTATATGCTGCAATTTCCAGCTCGTACTTGCACAACCCATGCAAGAATTACCTGTGGACAAGAATGTTCGCATCGGTAAACTAGACAACGGGCTTACCTATTACATTCGCCACAACGCCCTTCCCGAAAAACGAGTTGAATTCTACATCGCCCAGAAAGTAGGTTCCATTCTTGAGGAACCGCAACAACGTGGTCTGGCTCACTTTTTGGAGCACATGGCTTTCAACGGAACAAAGCACTTCCCGGGTGATGAAACCGGACTTGGTATCGTGCCTTGGTGCGAAACGAAAGGTATCAAATTCGGCACGAACCTGAATGCATATACCAGTGTCGACCAGACGGTATACAATATCAGCAACGTACCGACTGAAAATATAAACGTGGTAGACTCTTGTCTGCTGATCCTTCACGACTGGTCGAGTGCTATCAACCTTGCCGACAAGGAAATTGACAAAGAGCGTGGCGTTATCCGCGAAGAATGGAGAAGCCGCAACAGTGGTATGCTTCGCATCATGACTGATGCACAGTCTACTCTGTATCCGGATTCTAAATATTCAGACTGTATGCCTATCGGAAGTATTGATGTTATCAACAACTTCCCTTATCAGGATATCCGCGATTATTATGCGAAATGGTATCGTCCGGACTTGCAAGGAATCGTTATTGTAGGTGATATCAATGTAGATGAAATTGAAGCCAAACTGAAAAAGGTATTCGCAGACGTGAAAGCTCCGGTGAATCCGGCTGAACGTATCTACTATCCGGTAGCAGACAATCAGGAACCGCAAATCTTTATCGGTACGGACAAGGAAGTGAAGAATCCTTATGTGAACATCTTCTTCAAACAAGACGCTACACCGGATTCGTTGAAAAACACCATTGCTTATTATGCTACTCAGTATATGGTCAGCATGGCTATGAATATGCTGAACAACCGTTTGAATGAACTCCGTCAAACTGCTAATCCTCCTTTCACTAGCGCAAGCGCAGAATATGGAAACTATTTCCTTGCCAAGACTAAAGAAGCACTCGCACTTGATGCAAGCAGCAAAATAGACGGTATCGATTTAGCAATGAAAACAGTTTTGGAAGAAGCTGAACGTGCACGCCGCTTCGGATTTACCGCATCAGAATATGAACGCGCACGCGCCAACTATCTGCAAGCCGTAGAATCTGCTTACAACGAACGTGAAAAGACTAAAAGTGGTTCTTACGTCAACGAATACGTTAACAATTTCCTTGAAAAAGAACCGATTCCGGGAATCGAAGTTGAATATACACTGGTAAACAAACTGGCTCCGAATATCCCTGTAGAAGCTGTCAATCAGGTGATGCAACAACTAATCACTGACAACAATCAGGTGGTTTTGCTGGCCGGTCCGGAAAAAGAAGGAGCAAAATACCCTACTAAAGAAGAAATTGCTGCTTTATTGAAACAAATGAAGTCATTCGATCTGAAACCTTATGAAGATAAAGTTTCTAACGAACCGCTAATCTCTGAAGATATTAAAGGTGGCAAGATTGTTTCTGAAAAAGCTGGTGAAATCTATGGTACGACTAAGTTGGTACTTTCCAACGGCGTAACCGTATATGTGAAGCCAACTGATTTCAAGGCTGACCAGATTGTAATGAAAGGTGTAAGCTTTGGTGGTACCAGCGTATTCCCGAACGAAGAAATTATCAATATCTCTCAATTAAACGGAGTAGCTCTAGTAGGTGGAATCGGTAATTTCAGCAAAGTAGATCTGGGTAAAGCTTTGGCTGGCAAACGTGCAAACGTAGGTGCGGGTATCGGCAACACTACGGAAACAGTTTCCGGTAGCTGTGCTCCGAAAGACTTTGAGACAATGATGCAGCTTACTTATCTGACTTTCACATCTCCACGTCAGGATAATGAAGCATTCGAATCTTACAAGAACCGTTTGAAAGCTGAACTTCAAAATGCAGACGCTAACCCGATGACTGCTTTCAGTGACACTATTACAAGCGTACTATACGGTCACCATCCACGTGCTATCAGAATGAAAGAAAACATGGTAGACCAGATCGACTATGACCGTATTCTTGAAATGTACAAAGACCGCTACAAAGATGCAAGTGACTTCACTTTCTTCCTGGTAGGAAACGTAGACTTGGCTACAATGAAACCGTTAATCGCTAAATATCTGGGAGGTCTGCCATCTATCAACCGTAAAGAGACTTTCAAAGATAACAAGATGGATATCCGCAAGGGAGAGATCAAAAATGTATTTGCAAAGGCACAGGAAACTCCGATGGCTACCATCATGTTCCTTTATAGCGGCACTTGCAAATATGACTTGCGCAACAATGTCCTGCTTAGCTTCTTAGATCAGGCTCTGGATTTGGTTTACACTGCTGAAATCCGTGAAAAAGAAGGAGGTACATACGGTGTAAGCTGTAACGGAAGTCTTGGTAAATACCCGAAAGAGGAACTTGTTCTTCAGATTGTATTCCAAACTGACCCTGCCAAGAAAGATAAATTGTCTGCTGTTGTTGTAGAACAACTTCACAAAATGGCAAAAGAAGGTCCGTCTGCCGAACACATGCAGAAGATCAAAGAATATATGCTGAAGAAGTATAAAGACGCCCAGAAAGAAAACGGCTACTGGCTTAATAATATGGACGAATACCTCTACACGGGTGTGGATAACACAAAAGACTATGAAAAGTTGGTCAACAGCATCACAGCAAAAGAAGTGCAAGACTTCCTCGCCAAATTGCTGAAACAGAACAACGAAATTCAAGTCATCATGACCGTGCCGGAAGAAAACAAATAAAAATTCTCTAGTATATCTACTGAATGATGATATTCAACGAATTACGCAAACATGGAAGGCTTGCCGCCAAACGGCATCCGATGTATGAAAAGAACAAAGTTGCTAAAATACTCGGTTATGTCATGGGCGCATTCTGGGCCGGTTACCTGATATTCTTCGGTACGACGTTTGCATTCGGATTTTTGCAGATATGGTTCCCAACCGGGAACCATATCATGTAATGAACGCAGTGGTTCTGATCTTTATCCTGGCACTGGACTTTCTGTTGCGTGTTCCGTTTCAAAAAACACCGACGCAGGAGGTAAAACCTTACCTCCTGTTGCCGGTTAAACGAAATCGGATCATCGATTTCCTGCTTATCCGTTCGGGACTTAGTCTGTTCAACCTGTTCTGGTTGTTTATGTTTGTCCCTTTTTCCTTCATCACTATTACCAAGTTTTTTCGGTATCCCCGGTGTCATCACCTATCTTATCGGTATCTTGCTATTGATTATTGCCAATAATTACTGGTACTTGCTTTGCCGCACTCTTATCAACGAACGTATTTGGTGGGTGCTGCTCCCCATCGCTTTCTACGGTGGAATAGGCTGCCTTCTTTTCATTCCCGAAGATAGTCCTCTCTTCTATTTCTTCATGGATCTGGGAGACGGATATATACAGGGCAACATTCTCTATTTTCTCGGCACCATACTTGTGATTGCCATCTTATGGCTGATTAACCGCAAGATCATGTCCGGACTTATCTATGCAGAGCTGGCAAAAGTAGAAGATAGCCAGATTAAACATGTCTCCGAATATAAATTCTTCGAACGCTACGGGGAAGTTGGCGAATATATGAGGCTGGAACTGAAAATGCTTTTACGCAACCGCCGCTGCAAAGGTGCATTGCGCCATATTGCTATCGTAGTCATGGCTTTCTCCGTCGCACTTAGCTTTTCCAGTGTTTACGACAACAATTTCATGACTTCTTTCATCTGTGTTTACAACTTTGCCGTATTCGGCATGATCATCCTTTCGCAGCTCATGTCCTTCGAAGGTAATTACATTGATGGCCTGATGTCTCGTAAAGAATCAATTATGAGTCTACTGAAAGCCAAATATTACACATACAGCATTGGCGAAATCATACCTTTCATACTCATGATTCCCGCCATCATCATGAATAAACTCACTTTACTGGGCGCCTTCGCCTGGTTTTTCTATACCATCGGCTTTATTTATTTCTGTTTTTTCCAACTGGCTGTCTACAACAAACAGACGGTCCCCTTAAACGAGAAAGTGGCAAGCCGGCAAACGAATAGCGCTATACAGATGGTGGTTAATTTCGCTGCTTTCGGTGTGCCTCTCATCTTATACAGTCTATTAAATGCATTTTTAGGTGAAACAATCACTTACATAATTCTGTTAGTTGTCGGTCTCGGATTTACCCTGACTTCTCCTTTATGGATTAAAAATGTATATCATCGTTTCATGAAACGGCGATACGAAAACATGGAAGGCTTCAGAGACAGCCGCCAATAAACGCTCATGAATCATTAACCATATAAACATTGAAGATCATGATTATCATTGACAAACTTAAAAAGAATTTCGGTGAGAAGATTGCCGTAGACATAGAACACTACGAAATCAATCAAGGCGATATGCTCGGATTGGTGGGAAACAACGGTGCCGGTAAAACAACTCTCTTCCGAATCATGCTGGATCTGCTAAAAGCAGATGATGGTAAGGTGATTATTAATGATATTGATGTCAGTCAAAGCGAAGACTGGAAAAGCATTACCGGTGCTTTCATTGACGATGGATTTCTGATTGATTATCTCACTCCGGAAGAGTATTTCTACTTTATCGGGAAAATGTACGGACTAAAGAAAGAAGAAGTGGACGAACGTCTGATTCCTTTCGAACGTTTTATGAGCGGAGAAGTGATCGGGCACAAGAAGCTAATCCGCAACTACTCCGCAGGTAATAAGCAAAAGATCGGAATTATTTCTGCCATGCTTCATTACCCGCAATTACTGATACTGGACGAACCGTTCAACTTCCTCGATCCAAGTTCTCAGTCTATCATCAAACATCTGCTCAAGAAATATAATGAGGAGCATCAAGCTACGGTTATTATATCCAGTCACAACCTCAATCATACCGTAGATGTATGTCCGAGGATCGCTTTATTGGAACACGGTGTCATCATCCGGGATATTATCAACGAGGACAACTCTGCAGAGAAAGAACTGGAGGATTATTTTAATGTAGAAGAAGAGTAAACGGTAAATAGGGAATGATAAAATAATGAATGGTAAGTATTCATCCTTACCAAAATTATTGCATAAACTAATTATGATGAGATATATAACAGAAAAGTCTGATACCCATAAGTCTAGTATAAAGAAACCTGATAGAAAGAAAAGATACTTCCTGCAATTCATCCTTTTATTAGGACTGGTTGCCAGCCTTAGTTCCTGCCGCACTTCCGCGCCCCGGCTGGATTATCAAGCATTGGCGCGAGCTTCTATATTGTTGGGGGTAGATATTAATATGGAGGATAACCATAAGCTCTATCTGGAAGCAGCCGACTGGATAGGGGTTCCCTATCGTGGTGGAGGTGATTCGAAACGAGGAGCCGACTGTTCGGGATTAGTTTATCAAGTGTACCGTAAGGTATACCGCACCCAAGTGCCGCGTAACACGGAAGATCTAAAAAAAGAAAGTAATAAAGTCGCCAAACGGAATCTCCGGGAAGGAGACTTGGTATTCTTCACCAGCAGTCGTTCAAAAAATAAAGTAGCTCATGTAGGCATTTACCTCAAAACGGTAAGTTTATTCATTCCAGCACCAGTAAAGGAGTGATCGTCAGCAACTTGAACGAGAACTATTATACCAAACACTGGATAAGCGGCGGCAGGATACGTTAATTATCAACTTCTAATGATATAAAATTATGAAATCATTCATCGGAGCAGTTCTATTTATTTGCGTGGCATTCAGCGCCAATGCACAGCTTTTATGGAAAGTGTCCGGCAACGGACTGAACCAACCTTCCTACATCATAGGCACTCACCATCTAGCACCGTTCAGCATCATGGATAGCATTGCCGGACTTAAAAAGGCTATGAATGAAACCCAACAAGTATATGGAGAGATGAAAATGTCGGAAATGCAATCGCCTGCCACCATGGAAAAGATGCAAAAGGCAATGATGATTGAAAGTGATACCACGCTAAACTCTCTCCTTTCTCCGAAAGACTTTGAGACTGCTAATAAATTCTGCAAAGAAAACCTGATGGTAGATTTAAATATGGCTCGAAGCTAAAGCCTGCCTTCTTATTAAATAATGTAGTAGTGATGGCTTACGTAAAACATATAGGGAAATTCAACCCGCAAGAGCAACTCGACACATTCTTTCAAAGCCAAGCCATCCAAAACGGAAAAAAGGTGGACGGACTGGAAACTGCAGAATTCCAATTCAACCTGCTTTTCAATGGCAGTTCACTACAACGGCAAGCACAACTATTAATGTGCACTCTTAACCATATAGAGACTGAAGTAGAAAACCTGAAAAAGCTCACAAACGCCTACATGAACCAAGATCTGAACACCATGCTTAAAATCAGTGAAGAGCGTAAAGGCGATCAATGTGACGCACTTCCCGGCGAAGAAGATGCTATGATTTACAACCGTAATAAAGCATGGGCTGAAAAACTACCGGCAATCATGAAGGCTGCCCCGACTTTTGTTGCAGTAGGCGCCCTGCACCTCCCCGGAGAAAAAGGATTATTAAACTTACTAAAAAAGACAAGGATACACGGTAGAAGCTGTGAAATAAGAAAAGTATTTAGTACTTTTGCGGAAAAGTTTTCCCCAATGAACTACAAAACCTATTTATTCGATTTCGACTACACACTAGCCGATTCGTCGCGTGGTATCGTTAAGTGTTTCAGAATTGTGCTTACCCGGCATCAGTATTTAACCGTTACTGATGAAGCTATCAAGCGTACAATCGGCAAAACATTGGAAGAATCATTCAGTATCCTTACCGGAATTACCGACCCGGCACAGCTGGAGGCCTTCCGGCAAGAGTACAGACTGGAAGCTGATGTACACATGAATGTAAATACCCGTCTTTTTCCCGACACATTGTCTACGCTGAAAGAATTGAAGAAACGGGGCGCCCGCGTCGGAATTATCTCTACTAAGTATCGTTTCCGGATATTGAGTTATCTGGAAGAATATCTGCCTAAAGGATTTTCTTGATATAGTAGTGGGAGGAGAAGATGTTAAAAGCACCGAAAACCTTCGCCGGAAGGAGTTAAATTTGCATTAGAACATCTGGGAAGTAGCCCCGAAGAGACATTGTATATTGGAGATAGCACCGTAGATGCCGAAACAGCGCAGAATGCAGGAGTCGATTTTGCAGGTGTGCTGAACGGAATGACAACGGCAGAGGAACTTCGTGTTTATCCACACAAAATCATTATGCAGAATTTAGGAGAATTAGTCCAATAGGCTACAATGAGAGCTAAAATGTTCATTTATTTGCCGTAATCATTTTATCTCCTATAAAAAATAAAAGAAATATTTGTCGGGAACGAATAAAAATAGTACTTTTTTGTGCCCGATTATTCCGCAACGGGTTCGATAAAGAGCTCTTTAAGTGATTAAAGACCACCCGCCGGAGCTAACTTATACATTATATATAAGATGTACGCAATTGTAGAGATTAACGGTCAGCAATTTAAAGCAGAAGCTGGTCAAAAGTTGTTCGTTCACCACATTGAAGGTGCAGAAAACGGTTCAACAGTAGAATTTGAAAAAGTTCTTTTGGTAGACAAAGACGGAAACGTAACAGTAGGTGCTCCGACCGTAGAAGGCGCTAAAGTTATTTGCCAGGTTGTTTCAAACTTGGTTAAAGGTGACAAAGTTCTTGTTTTCCACAAGAAAAGAAGAAAAGGTCACAGAAAACTGAACGGTCACCGTCAACAGTTCACTGAATTAACAATTACAGAAGTAGTAGCTTAATCAATTAAAAAGTAAGAAGAAATGGCACATAAGAAAGGTGTCGGTAGTTCTAAGAACGGCCGCGAATCACATAGTAAAAGATTAGGCGTTAAGATATTTGGTGGTGAAGCTTGCAAAGCAGGTAATATTATCGTTCGTCAAAGAGGTACTGAATTCCACCCGGGTGAAAACATCGGAATGGGTAAAGACCACACTCTTTTCGCTTTAGTAGATGGTACAGTTAGCTTCAAAGTTGGCAAAGAAGACAGAAGATATGTTTCTGTTGTTCCTGCTACTGAGGCATAATTGCACAACTGAAAATATTTAAGAGAAGGAGATGTAATCCATTGGATTACATCTCCTTTCTTTTTCCAGAGTTTTATATATCACTCTAAAAGAGACATATATATATCATTCACTGCACATATGTTTATTATACAGCTCAATACATGTATTATATATATATCATAGACATATCATATATATTATATATAACACATATATTTGCTTGATTATTCGTTTTTTCTTTATCTTTGTAGCCTTAAATAAGAAAGTTCATAAAAAGTATAGATATGCTTACTATTAAACAAATTACAGAAAACACAGAGGCGGTAATCCGCGGACTGGAAAAGAAGCATTTCAAAAATGCAAAAGAAACGATAGAGCAGGTTATTGCTCTTAACGACAAGAGACGTAGTACCCAAAATCAATTAGATAAGAATCTGGCAGAGGTTAATTCACTTTCCCGCACGATCGGTCAGCTGATGAAAGAAGGAAAGAAAGAAGAAGCCGAGGCTGCACGCGCACGTGTTGCCGAACTGAAAGAAAGCAACAAAGCGCTGGACGCTACCATGACACAGGCTGCTACAGACATGCAGAATGTACTCTACACGATTCCTAATATTCCTTATGACAGCGTACCCGAAGGTGTAGGTGCCGAAGACAATGTCGTCGAAAAAATGGGAGGAATGGAAACCGAGCTTCCCAAAGATGCACTTCCTCACTGGGAACTGGCTAAGAAATATGATTTAATAGACTTCGATCTGGGTGTAAAAATCACAGGTGCAGGTTTCCCTGTATATAAAGGTAAAGGTGCACAACTTCAACGTGCCCTTATCAACTTTTTCCTGGATGAAGCACGCAAATCCGGATATATTGAAATCATGCCACCAACAGTGGTCAACGCCGCTTCCGGTTACGGCACAGGACAACTTCCTGACAAAGAAGGACAGATGTATCATTGTGAAGTAGATGATCTCTATCTGATCCAGACAGCCGAAGTGCCTGTCACTAACATCTACCGTGATGTTATCCTGGAAGAAAAACAGTTGCCAATAATGAATTGCGCCTATACACAATGTTTCCGTCGCGAAGCAGGTTCTTATGGTAAAGATGTGCGCGGACTGAATCGCCTGCACGAATTCTCCAAAGTAGAATTGGTGCGCATCGACAAACCGGAACACTCCAAACAATCTCATCAGGAAATGCTCGACCATGTAGAAGGACTGCTGCAGAAACTGGAACTTCCATACCGTATCCTCCGCCTTTGTGGTGGTGATATGAGCTTTACCGCTGCGCTTTGCTTCGACTTCGAAGTATACTCAGAAGCACAGAAACGCTGGTTGGAAGTAAGTTCCGTATCCAATTTCGACACCTATCAGGCCAATCGTCTGAAATGCCGTTACCGTAATGCAGAAAAGAAAACCGAACTCTGCCATACATTAAACGGTTCAGCATTAGCATTGCCACGTATCGTTGCCGCCCTACTTGAAAACAACCAGACTCCGGAAGGCATTAGAATTCCGAAAGCGTTGGTTCCGTACTGCGGCTTCGACATGATAGACTAATACTTGATCTGACAGACTAATAAAAGCACCGTTATATATAAAGAGCCACTCATCAAAAGAGTGGCTTTTCTTTTATATTTCGTAAATTAGCTGTATCTTTGCCAAAATTTATATCATTCTGATAGCAGTTACGTAATAAAAACAACAAATTAATTAGATAATGAACAAAATCATTAGCAAGGAACGCTTTTCTGAAAAGAAGTGTTCAAATTTGAAATTGAAGCTCCTTTAATTGCTAAATCTCGTAAGGCCGGACACTTCGTCATCGTACGTGTAGGCGAAAAAGGGAGAACGTATGCCTTTGACTATCGCAGGTTCCGACCTGAAAAAGGGTACCATTACTCTGGTAGTGCAGGAAGTCGGGCTTTCTTCTACCCGTCTCTGCGAACTGAATGAAGGCGAATCTATCACTGACGTAGTAGGTCCCACTCGGACAAGCTACCCATATAGAAAAATTCGGAACAGTAATCTTTGCGCCGGTGGTGGCGTAGGTGTGGCCCCAATGCTCCCTATCGTACAAGCTTTGAAGGCTGCCGGCAACCGTGTGATCACTGTATTGGCTGGACGCAATAAAGATCTTATCATCTTGGAAAAAGAAATGCGTGAAAGCTCTGACGAAGTAATTATCATGACGGATGACGGTTCTTACGGCCGGAAAGGTCTGGTGACAGAAGGTGTGGAAGAAGTTATCAAACGTGAGAAAGTAGACAAATGCTTCTGTATTGGCCCGGCCATTATGATGAAATTCGTTTGTTTGCTGACGAAGAAATACGAAATACCGACCGATGTATCCTTGAATACCATCATGGTAGACGGAACCGGAATGTGCGGCGCCTGCCGCATTACGGTCGGAGGAAAGACGAAGTTCGTCTGTGTGGACGGACCGGAATTTGACGGTCACCAGGTAGATTTCGACGAAATGCTGAAACGCATGGGTGCGTTCAAGAATATCGAACGCGAAGAAATGCATAAGCTGGAATCAGAATGTGAAGCAACCAAAGAAATCGATGAAAAAAGCCGTAATGCTGCTTGGAGACAGGAGTTACGCAAGTCCATGAAGCCAAAAGAACGTACGGCTATCCCGCGTGTAGAGATGAATGAACTCGATGCAAAATATCGTTCACATAGCCGCAAGGAGGAAGTTAATCAAGGATTAACAGCAGAACAGGCTGTTACAGAATCCAAACGCTGTCTCGACTGTGCAAACCCAGGATGTATGGAGGGCTGCCCCGTTGGAATAGACATACCCCGTTTCATCAAGAATATAGAACGCGGCGAGTTTCTGGAAGCAGCCAAGACATTAAAAGAGACCAGCGCATTGCCCGCTGTTTGCGGTCGTGTCTGTCCGCAGGAAAAGCAATGCGAATCCAAGTGTATCCACTTAAAGATGAACGAAAAGCCGGTTGCCATCGGTTATCTGGAACGCTTCGCCGCAGATTACGAGCGGGAAAGCGGACAAATCTCCGTACCTGTCATTGCAGAAAAAACGGCATCAAAATAGCTGTTATCGGTTCGGGACCTGCCGGTTTGTCTTTTGCCGGAGATATGGCGAAATATGGTTACGATGTTACCGTATTTGAGGCGCTGCATGAAATCGGCGGCGTATTGAAATACGGTATCCCCGAGTTTCGTTTGCCAACAAGATTGTAGACGTAGAAATAGACAACCTCGGTAAGATGGGCGTTACTTTCATCAAGGACTGCATCGTAGGAAAGACAATCAGTGTGGAAGATTTGAAGGCGGAAGGTTTCAAAGGAATATTCGTCGCTTCCGGTGCCGGACTACCGAACTTTATGAATATTCCCGGAGAGAACTCGATCAATATCATGTCTTCAAATGAGTATCTTACCCGTGTCAATCTAATGGATGCAGCCAGCGAAGACTCGGACACCCCGATAGCTTTCGGTAAGAATGTGGCAGTAATCGGTGGTGGCAACACAGCCATGGACTCTGTCCGTACGGCAAAACGTCTGGGCGCTGAACGTGCTATTATTATCTACCGCCGCTCCGAAGAAGAAATGCCTGCACGTATCGAAGAGGTAAAACATGCGAAAGAAGAAGGTGTTGAGTTCCTCACGCTGCATAACCCTATCGAATATATTGCAGACGAGCAGGGTTGTGTGAAAACAAGTCATTCTCCAGAAGATGGAATTAGGAGAGCCGGACGCTTCCGGACGCCGCAGTCCTGTAGCTATTCCGGGTGCTACCGAAACAATCGACATCGATCTTGCCATCGTCAGCGTTGGGTGTATCTCCTAATCCGATTGTTCCAAGCTCTATCAAAGGACTGGAATTAGGAGCGGAAAGGAACTATCGCAGTAAATGACAACATGGAATCTTCTATCCCGATGATTTACGCAGGTGGCGACATCGTTCGCGGTGGAGCTACTGTAATTCTAGCGATGGGTGATGGTCGTAAAGCTGCCGCTGCTATGAACGAACAAACGTTAAAAACAAAGTTAGTAACAAGAAAATAGAATAGATAAAATCGAAAAGCCCTGGCATATCGCTTACAACTGTAAACGGGGTTTTTCTTATAAAAATATCAAAGATACTTTTTTACTTTACCACTTTGTTCGTCGCAGGATCGGGGAAAATGACAGACGGTTTAAACGACTTGGCTTCCTCAAAATCCATCAATGCATACGACATGATAATCACAATATCATCCGGTTGACCTTGCGGGCGGCAGCACCATTCAGACAAATTTTGCCGGAACCGCGTTCACCTTTGATAATATAGGTTTCAAAACGCTCACCATTGTTATTGTCAGCGATATACACCTTTTCACCGGAATCATGTTCGCAGCATCCAGCAGGTCTTCGTCTATCGTAATGCTACCCATGTAGTTCAAATTCGCCTCTGTGACACGTGCACAATGAATTTTCGACTTCAACACTTCAATCATCATAAGGTTTCGTCTTTTTTATTTATTCTTTATACTTGATATTATCAATCAGTCTAACCTCTCCGCAGAACACTGTGATACATCCTACTGCATACGAAGTATCTTCCCAATTGGTTATCTTCTGCAATGTATTTCCATCTACGATTTCAAAATACTCCAAACGCAATCCCGGAGCAACGTCCATCGCTTCTTCTACCATTTCTTGCGTCTCACTCACTGTATGAGATGCTGCAAAGGTACGACTTTTAAATAATGTCTGAGAAATATTTAAAGCATTTTCACGTTCTTGTGCTGATAAACGTTTATTTCGGCTGCTCAGAGCCAATCCGTCTTCTTCGCGAACGATCGGACAGCCTACAATTTCCAGTTTATAATGCATCTGACGGACCATCTCCCGAATAATCGCCAGTTGCTGGAAATCTTTCTCTCCGAAATAAGCTTTATCTGGTTGCGCCGCGTCAAACAGCTTGCTGACAATCTGACAAACTCCATTGAAATGTCCGGGACGGAAAGCCCCTTCCATCACCGTATCCACCGGCGGATAGCTGAATTCACTCCTATCCGGCTGCGGATACATCTCTTCTCACCGAAGGAGCAAAGGCAAATGCTGCCCCCAATCTTCCAACAAGCGGCAGTCAGCATCCAACGTCCGAGGATATTTCTCTAAATCTTTTTTATCATTAAACTGCGTAGGATTCAAAAACACACTCACTACTGTTACACCATTCTCACTTACGCTGCGCTTTACCAGTGATGCGTGTCCCTGCATGTAAAGCACCCATTGTGGGTACCAGTCCTACCTTCTTACCCTTTGGGCTCTCAGTGCCGTCAATTCGCCTGTAAGTCCTTGATAGTGTGCACTATTTTCATTTTCGTCAATTGGTTTATGTTTTTTTGACTCGTTTGCAAAAAAAACTCTGCAAAAAACATAAACTAATATTTGCCACATAAAAGAAAGAATATCTTATTTAATGTGTCTTTTTTTTTCGTATCTTTGCAGAATATTATAGTGAACTATTGTTATTATGACAAAGGCGAATAAAGTTTTATTTATTACTCAAGAGATTACACCTTACGTTTCAGAATCCGAAATGGCCAATATAGGTAGAAACCTTCCACAGGCGATACAAGAAAAAGGCCGTGAAATCAGAACATTTTATGCCCAAATGGGGAAATATCAACGAGCGCAGAAATCAACTGCACGAAGTAATTCGCCTCTCCGGTATGAACCTGATCATCGACGATACTGATCACCCCCTTATTATAAAAGTTGCTTCTATTCAATCCGCACGTATGCAGGTATATTTCATCGATAATGATGATTATTTCCAGAATCGCTTGCAGACAGCGGACGAAAATGGTGTGGAATACGATGACAACGACAGTCGTGCCGTTTTCTATGCGCGTGGTGTATTGGAAACAGTGAAGAAGCTTCGCTGGTGTCCCGACGTTATCCACTGTCACGGATGGATGACGGCATTGGCTCCCTCTTTATATTAAGAAAGCCTATAAAGACGAACCTTCTTTCCGCGACGCCAAAGTTGTATTCTCTGTTTATGAAGATGATTTCAAAAATACGCTTAGCGACGATTTTGCAACCAAATTGATGCTGAAAGGTATTTCCAAAAAAAGATTTAGGTGATTTGAAAGAACCGGTAGACTATGCTGCTCTTTTGCAAACTCGCCGTTGATTATTCGGACGGAGTCATACAAAACAGCGAAAAAAGTAGACATGAGTCTATTATTGAATATGCCCGCCAATCTGGCAAACAGGTTCTTGACTATCAGAACCCGGAAAACTATGCAGATGCCTGCAACGAGTTCTACGATCAGGTATGGGATGCCACTGCAAACGAAGAAGAATAAAAAAAAATCAAGATACGACGATCATGAAAGCAAAATACGCCTTAATAGCTTTACTGGCAATCACCTTTTGGGGTTTGTGATGACAACACTGCCGGACTGGGATTGGGAATGTTTCCGGGAAGCGACCAAAATATCAATGGAAAGCTATCTACATTTGATGTAACTACAAAATCCGTTCATGCCGGTAAGATATATGCAATGACCAATGTGGGGTTACGTATTGAAAGTTCACTGATGAAACATTTGGAACAATCAGGCAGGTTTCTTGGCCCAACTCAACTGTCCGAAGGAATGACATTTCCTGGAATATATGATGGTACTGCTTTGGACGAAAGGGACTAAAGCTACCCGCGTAATGGTTACTAGAAGGTCAGATAATAAGATAATAAAGATGAAACATTATACTATGAAAAGTACGTGATGACAATCAAAGAAAATCATTGTAACATCTGGACACTCGAACTTCGTACGCTATGGTATAGTAGTTACTTTGGAGATTCATTAACAGCCGTCGTTTAAGGTCCCGAATTACGCGAAAGGTCTTCACTGACAGAAGAGGCACGTTGTACAAATATTAATCCTGAAAATTATTACAAACAATCCTAACATACGTATTAGGCTACCTAAAGCAATACGGCACATTCATCATAAAAGATTCTATTCGTAAACTTGACATATTTTGTTCATATTTCTTTCAGGGCAAAGAAGCTGCCCCGGAAATTAGTACAGAAATTATAAAAAAAGCCACGTAAGATGCCCCGATCTTTTCAGTGGC
>VOFC01004051.1_pt1 | contig 44763 bp, 90 predicted proteins | sample 5384161 | NCBI WGS metagenome assembly VOFC01 (sample SAMN12384722, study PRJNA508395) | human gut metagenome | isolation source: healthy gut B | host: Homo sapiens | reverse complement strand
GTGCTTGTGCGTTTCCAATAATACCCTAAATCAATATTCTTATTTTGCATGACTTACTTTAATATATTTTAGAAAATATGTCAATAAAGTATTTTTTCTAATATTTCTATAGCCTGAGGTAATTTATCTAAATCGATAGAAGAGTAGTTCATGATGAAGGTATGTGATGTATGAGGTATATTCTTAAGATAGTAATGGGAAATTGCTCTTAGATGGATTCCTTCTTCTTTTAATTTATTGATAAGTGTTTCATCAGACATATGTGTATGAATCGTAATAAGGAAATGAAGACCTGCATCTTCCTTGGAAATAGTAATCATATCCTTTAAACTACTTTCTTCTAACATTTTTTACAATCGCATCACGCTTATTATGATAATGGTTACGTAATTTAGTAATATGCTTATCAAAATAATGTTCATTAATAAATGATGCAAGAGTATATTGTTCGAAGTTAGAGACTGTACAGGCATAAAAAGAGAGCTTCTTATTATAGAGTTCTAATAAATGATGAGGAAGCACCATATAACTAATACGAATAGTAGAAGCAAGAGTCTTAGTGAAGGTATTCATATAAATAACCTTTTCACTTAAATCAATACTCTGCAGGGCAGGAATAGGATGGCCACTTAAACGTAATTCACTATCATAATCATCTTCAATAATATAGCGATGTTCTTTTTTTATTTGCCCAGCCAAGTAATTCGTAACGGCGAGACACAGGCATAATAATACCAGTTGGGAAATGATGAGAAGGAGAGATGTGCGTAATATCTACATCTAAATCTTCTAATTGATCTACAAAAATTCCCTGTTCATCCATATCTATAGGAACACATTTAGCCCCTAAACTAGAATAAACATCTAATATTTTATTATAACCAGGATTCTCTACGGCATAGACAAGATCTAAACCTAATAATTGTACGAGTAATCCATATAAATATTCAGTACCTGCACCGATAATGATTCTTTCTGGTTCAACATCCATATTTCTGAATTCTTTTAAATGATGAGAAATCGCTTCTCTTAATTCATAAATACCACCTACTGGAGGATTAATCATTAGTTCTGATTGGTGTTCATTTAATGCGTCCTTCATAAGTTTTGACCAGGTTGTGAAAGGAAACAAATGGTTTCGCAAATGTACGCTTAGAAGGTAACTTCTCATCTGCTGTCAGATGTCCCTCTAGAATATCGTTCTTAATAAATGTATATAATTGCTGGTAGAGAGATTTATGGTTATTTTCATCAAAACTATATGTAAGCATAAATACCTCCTTTCTTTTCTAACAATTATAGCGTAATCATTTGAAAAAAAGAAGAAAAACAGCATAGAATAGTCATATTAATGGAGGATAATCTATGGCGTTAACGGCTAAAAAGAATTACAGAGAATTTTAAGGAATTAGAAGATCTTAATAATGAAGCATTTCCTAAAGAAGAACGTGTCTCTATTGAAAGAATGATTGATTTATCTCAAACTGGTATATCGCATCTTTATGGTGTCTATGATGAAAACACATTTGTAGGTTTCTTTATGACAATGACATCTGATACATGTGTTTATTTATTCTATCTCGCAATCTGTTCATCACTTCGTTCTCATGGGTATGGAGGACGTACTTTAAAGTTGATGGATGATCTCTATCAAAGACAGATTGTGTTGGATATAACCTTTAGACGATCAAGCAAAACTATGAACAGCGTTTAAGACGTACTAAGTTTTATGCGAGTCATGGCTATCGTTCTAGTGGGTATCATTTATTCTATTGGAATCAGACATTTGATTTATTATGTACAAGAGGTCCTTTCCTAAAAGATGACTTTATTGACATTACTAAAGAACTTCAAAGAGTTGTGGATGAATCAGGAGAAGGGACTTCCATCCAAAGATGTTGAAGGCAACCTATGATATTCTAGATATTATTGATTTATAAGAACCGAAAGGTTCTTTTTTTTTATTTCCTAACACTTAGGAAGTTAAATTGAATGCATAAAGCACTCTAAACCATTACAATGAAGGTACAGGAGGTTCTACGTATGAATAATAGACAGCAGTATTATAGATATCCTTCATGATTATGATGAATGGGTGACAGGTAAAGAGCTTGCTTCTATGTTGTCTGTATCAGATCGTACAATCCGTTCTGATATTGAGCATATTAATAAAGAGTATGAATGTACTCTTATAGAAGCCAATCGTCGTAAAGGTTATCACTTAGACGAGATGCTGACAAGTGTAAAAGGAATTACGACAAAGTCAGTGATTCCTCAGACATCTCAGGAACGTGTATCTTGGATTATTAAGGAATTATTGTTTAAACAGGAAATCAATCTCATTGAATTACAGGATCGTATTTATGTGAGTGGTTATACGATTGATAATGACTTAAGAAATATCAGACGCATACTCAATGAATATCCTTCTTTAAAAAGTGGTACGTGTAAAGAACCACATTCGTTTAGAAGGTGATGAAAATGAAAAGCGTTCTGTATATAAGCATCTATTAGAATCAGAAATCAAAGGAAATTTCACAAATATTAGTGCCTTGTCTCATTTATGGAAGGATTTTAATCTCATTGATGTGGTAGATATCTTTAAGAATGTCTGCGCAAATAATCATTATAAGTTCAAGAATGTCAGTCTTCCTATGTTGATGATGCATGCTGGTATTGCGATTGAACGTATCAGGAATAAGAATTATTTATATGAAACACAGAGTGACTGTACAGGTATTGATTTAGAATATCATGTCTCAAAGGATTTTTTGAAGAATTATCACAAAAGTTTGGTATTCCTTATGTTGAAGAAGAAGTCGTTAAGTTTGCTTTCTTATTAGAAGGAAGAGGAAGTCATGTAGACTTAAAAACAGAATCACAGCAGTTAGTAGAAGAGGTATTAGTAGATATTAGAGACTGTTTTGATATTGATTTGAGAGATGATGAAGAACTTTATAATAGTTTAGTTATTCATATGCAGTCATTACTTGATCGTATTAAAGTAGATAAACCTAATACAACAGCTTATTTAAAGGAGATTAAAAGACAATATCCTTTAGTCTTTGAAATGGCGATACATGCCAGTGATGTCATTTCTAAAGCTACAGGTAAACCTTTAGTAGAAGATGAAATCTCTTATCTCGCTTTACATTTTGGAACAGCCTATGAAAGACATATCAATACACAGAAATACCGTGTAGTCATGATTATTCCCCCATAATCAAATGCTGGCGAAAGCATGTATGGATAAGATTGAAACACGTTTTAGAGAACGTATGGAAATTATTAAAGTATTCCCATTCTTTTTGAAAATAATATGATTTCATCACTTCATCCTGACTTGATTTTGACTGTTGTACCTTTACAGCATGAATTGTCTATTAAGACAGTATCAATTAGTTTATTTGTGAACTATGAGGATGAAAGTCAGATCTTCCAGGCACTCAATCAATTAGATAGAGAAAAATATCATGATCAGTTCTGTCATATTGTAAAGAAGCTGATTGGACAGGAAACATTCTTTATAAAAAAAAAAGACATCGCATCTAAGGAAGATGCTATTAACTATTTATGTGATAATCTGATTCAGTTAGGCTATGCCACACAAGAATATAAAGAAGATGTTTTTAAAAGAGAAGAGATGGCAGGAACAGCCTTTGTGCAGGGGGCTTTGCAGTGCCTCATGCCATTACAGTACAACCATTACGTTCTACTATATCCGTCATGGTCTTAAAGAATCCAGTGAAGTGGGGTAAGTATGAAGTACGTCTTATTCTCTTATTGTCTATCAGCGAACAGGATAATCAGATGCCGCATACATTCTTTGATTGGTTATCTAATGTACTTATTGATTACAACCAGCTGATGCAGTTTATCGAAGCAGACAACTATCAACAATTTATGAAGCTAATGACAGCGTGAGGTAACATATGAAAAAACAACAACAGACTATTGCATCATTACCAAGACGTTTTGGTGCATACTTATTAGATTGGTATATTGGTGCTCTTTTTACATCATTTCCTATCGCAATTGTGTCACAGAAGATTTATGGCACAATGAAGAACCAGAATCTACTAAAGTACCCTCATCAGTTAGGACTGATTTGTGGGTTACTCGCATTACTAGGCGCAATGTTTTATTATGTCATTATTCCTTTAGTGATTAATAGGGGACAGACAATCGGTAAAAAGAATATGTCATATTAAGATTGTAAAGAGTGATGGCAAAGATGTAGGCCTTAAAGAACTATTACTAAGAGAAGTATTAGGAGCCATTATTATTGAAGGAGTTCTATATTCTGCAAGTACAATATTACATCAGGTATTACAGATCAGTTTAGGTATTAGTTTAGTTAAGCCGATGATGTATGTTGGCTTTGCGATTACAATCGTGAGTGCCATTTTATGTTTAGTGAATAATAAAGAACATCTAGCATTACATGATTATCTAGCACGTACTAAAGTAGTGAATTTTTCCTAAATAGAGGAAATCGCATTCACCACCTGAAAATAAATATAAGTTTATACTATGAATTGTGAGATGGAGGAAATCACATGGAAGATTTAGAATTATTAAGTTTTAACATTATTTCTGCCGTGGTGCCGCAAAGTCACGTTATGTACAGGCAATGTATCTTGCTGAGAAGGGTGATTTTGATGAAGCTCGCGCAAAAATCAAAGAAGGAGAAGAAAGCTTTGTGAAGGTCATGAAGCACATGCATCACTTATCCAGAAGGAAGCATGTGGTGAAAAAGACAGTTCCAACAATTCTTCTTATGCATGCGGAAAGATCAGCTTATGAATGCTGAAACAACAAAAATCATGGCTGAAGAGATTATCAAACTATCTCAAAGAATTAAAAAATTAGAAGGAGGAGAATAGGATGAAAAAAGGTTTATTTATTCTGTAGTGCAGGTATGTCTACTAGTATTCTTGCAAGTAAGATGCAGGAAGTTGCTAATAGCCATAACCTACCAATTAAGGTCGCTTGCTTTTTCTCATAACAAATTAGGAGAAATCGTTAAATCTGATTGTCCTGATTGTATTTTACTTGGTCCACAGGTTGAATATCTTTATGACGAAACAGTAGCTAACTTCGGGTACCTAAACATACCTATTTCTGTAATCGACCAGGATGATTACGGTATGATGAACAGTGAAAGAGTACTAAAAAAGCAATTCTATTAATTAAGAAAAACAATAAATAATAATTAAAGGGAGTACTTAAAGTATGATGAAACAACTTGAAAAGTATTTAATGCCTTTAGCGGAAAAAAATCGGGCGTAATAAATACTTAATATCAATTCGTGATGGTTTCTTAGTATCAACACCATTACTTATTGCAGGATCAATTTTCTTATTAATCGCAAACTTTCCAATTGCAGACTTGGACAAAATTTTTAGAATCAACAATTATCAATCAGAAAACAGGTGAGTCACTTGTGCATTCTTATCAAAGCCATCTGATGCAACATTCACTATCATGGCAGTATTTGCGGTAATGGGTATCGCTTATTCATTTGCTGGTCAGATGAAGACAAACAAGATCTTCGGTGCTTTGCCTGTGCACTTATGTCATGGTTCTTAATCATGCCATACTCAATCACTGGTAATGTTCTTTGTAGGATCTAAAACTATTGAAGCAACTCTTTCTGGTATCCCATTAGGATGGGTTGGTGCTAAGGGTATCTTCGTAGGTATCATTACTGCATTCTTAAGCGTACATATTTATGCTTGGGTAGAAGGTAAAGGCTGGACAATCAAGATGCCAGCTGGTGTTCCACCAACAGTTGTAGAATCTTTCTCAGCATTGATTCCAGCAACATTCGTAATGACTTTCTTCTTCCTAGTAAACTTAATGTTTGGTTTCTTAGGAACAAACGTATTCCAGATTATCTTTGAATTCTTACAGACACCATTACTTAACCTTGGTGATACATTAGGTGCAATGGTTGTTGCTTATATCTTCTTACATTTATTCTGGTTCTTTGGTATCAATGGTGGATCGAGTAGTAGGTGTTTATTTAACCCAATTCTTCAGACTCTATCAGCAGAAAACATTCTTTTCTTCACTAGAGGGCAGGGTACAGGACATATCATCTGTCAGCAGTTCCAGGACTTATTCGCTACATTTGGTGGATGTGGTTCTACATTATCATTATTAATCGCAATGTTATTATTCTGTAAATCTAAACGTATTACAGACTTAGGTAAACTTGCTTTAGTTCCAGGTATCTTTGGTATCAACAGACCAATCGTATTCGGTTTACCAATCGTATTAAATCAACTATTCTTATTCCATTCATGTTAGTACCAACAGTAAATATCATTATCTCATACTTCTGTATGGCTCTTAAGATTGTTCCAATCTGTTCAGGTATCAACATCCCTTGGACTATGCCACCAATTATCTCAGGTTTCTTAGCAACTAACTGGGTAGGTGCACTGCTTCAGGCTGTCCTAATCGTTATTGGTGTTATTATCTATATGCCATTCATCAAAAGGTACTTGATAAGCAGTATTAAATGAAGAAGCTCAGGCTCAGAAGCTGCTAAAAGAAGAAGACGATATTGATTTAGACGACTTATCTTTTTGACGATCATAAGAAGGAGAGATGAAACATGAAAATCGTAATGATTTATGACCAGATCCAGTCTGGTAAAGGGATTAAAGATGATCGCATGAGTGCCTTTAGGACTAGTAAAAGAATCATGTGGACCTGCTATTATGATGGAACCATTCTTAAAACAGGTAAATGGACATATTGTATGCTGTTTATATTGTGGAGATGGATTCTATGAAGCAAATAGTGATGAAGTCAGCCGTAAACTTTGCGCAATGGTAGAAAAAAAATCAAACCAGATGTTGTTGTATGTGGTCCATGTTTCAACTATCTTGGCTATGGACGCATGGCTGCACGTGTCGCCTATGATATTAACGAAAAACTTATTCACATGCTATAGCTGCAATGAGTATAGAAAATGAAGAGACAATTAATGAATATAAAGACAAGGTTCATATTATCAAGACACCTAAGAAGGGTGGTACTGGTTTAAATGAATCATTAGAAGGAATCTGTCAGCTTGCCAAGGCAATGTGTGAACAGAAAGACGAAGACATCGTTGCTTCTAAGTATTGTTTCTAAATTAACTTGAGGATACGTGAGGACGTATCCTCTTTCAATAAAAGGAGGATATTAATATGTACGGTATTATTGCTACTTGGAGAATGGCTTTAGAAGGTATTACCAAAGCAGATGAAATTTTAAAGAATCATGGAGATGCAGGAGATGCGATTGTTGAAGCTGTTAAAAGGTCAGAAGATTTCCCATATTATAAATCAGTAGGTTATGGGGGATTACCTAATGAAGAAATGATTGTTGAATTAGATGCAACTATATGAACGGAAATACTCTTTCTGTAGGATGCGTTGGGGCAATCAAAGACTTTGCCAATCCTGTAGAAATCGCTAGAAAGTTATCTCATGAAAAGGTAAATAATTTCTTAGTAGGTGCAGGTGCTGAAAAGTATGCATCTAAGAATGGTTTTGAAAGAAAGAATATGCTTACTGAACGTGCTGAAATTCATTATCATAATAGATTAAAAAGAAATGACTCAGGAAATTAAACCTTATTCTGGTCATGATACAGTAGGTATGGTCTGCTTAGATGAAAATGCAAAGATGACTTCTGCGACTTCTACAAGTGGTCTATTTATGAAGCGCTCTGGTAGAGTAGGTGATTCACCCGTATCTGGATCTGGTTTCTATGTTGATAGTGAAGTAGGTGGTGCAAGTGCTACAGGACTTGGTGAAGATGTAATGAAGGGCTGTGTCTCTTATGAAATCGTAAGAATGATGAAAGAAGGTATGCACCCACAGGCTGCATGTGAAAAGGCGGTTAATACATTCTCTAAAGAATTAATCAAACGTCGTGGTGAAGCAGGAGATATGTCTTTAATCGCTATGAATAATAAAGGTGAATGGGGATGTGCCACAAATATTGAAGGTTTCTCATTTGTAGTTGCAACTCCAGAACTTGAACCAACTGTATTTGTAGTAAAGCATGAAGGTGAACATAGCGTGTTTGAAAAAAAGCAAGTCAGGAATGGCTTGATGATTATATGCGTACAAGAACAGCCCCATTGGTAAGAAAATAATGAATGAAGAAATATTAAAGGCTGTTGATGAGATTGCAGATGAGATGATTGAAGGAATCAAGCGTATTGTACGTATTGATAGTGTAGAATCTGAGGCTGTGAATGATGCTCCTTTTGGAGAAGGCGTACGCCATGCACTTGATGAAACACTCCAGTTGTCTCGTGATCTTTGGATTTGAAACAGTTGATGTTGATCATTATATCGGTTATGCACGTTATGGTAAAAGTGATGATTATGTATGTGCCTGTGGTCATTTAGATGTTGTACCAGTAGGTGAAGGCTGGAAACATCCACCATTTAGTGCTTATGAAGAAGATGGCGTGATTTATAGCCGTGGTATTCTAGATAACAAGATTCCTATTCTTTCATGTCTTTATGCCCTTACTGCTTTAAAGAGACTTGGTATAAAGCCTGAAAGAGAAGTACGTATCATCTTTGGCTGTGATGAAGAATCAGGATTTGAGGATTTAAAATATTATTTAGATTATGAAAAAGCACCTATTGCCGGCTTTACACCAGATTGTAAATATCCTGTTGTTTATGCTGAAAGAGGACGTGCTGTTATCAAAGTGAAAGTGATCTCAGATCATTTGATTACTTTTATGAATAAGTATATCTTAAATACACAAAATAAAGGTGAAAGACTTGGTATTGATTATAAGAATGATGAGTTTGGACAATTAGAAATCCGTAACTATCATTTAACTAAAGAAGACTTCAGCTTTTCTATTAGTTATCCAGCAGGAATTACACTAGAAGAAATACTTGATCAACTTAATCGTATTGAAGGGTATGAGTATGAAGTCGTGTCTCATTTCAAGCCTGTTTATTTTGATAAAAATACACCAATGGTAGAAATCATGAAAGAGACATATGAATATGTAACGGGTAATGATGGAACTCCTGTTACTACAACAGGTGGTACTTATGCGAAAATGATGCCTCATATTGTCCCATTTGGACCTTCTTTCCCAGGACAGAAAGGTATTGGACATAATCCGAATGAATGGATGACAAGAGGGATCTCATTACCAATGCAAAGATTTATGCTTTAACACTTTATCAATTATCTAGAAAGGAAACAGAACTATGATTGAAGTATGTTGTGGAAGTTATAAGGATGGCCTACGTGCTTACAAGGGTGGAGCCACACGCATTGAATTAAACAGTGCCCTTTATTTAGGAGGTTTAACACCCTCTGTGGCTTCATTAAAACTCTTAAAAGAGAAACAACATTGACTATTATTTGTATGGTTAGACCTCGTGGTGCTGGTTTTACTTATGATGAAACAGAATATAAACAGATGTTATTAGAAGCAGAAGACCTATTAGAAAATGGTGCAGATGGTCTCGCTTTTGGTTTCTTAAAGAGTGATCATACAATTGATGTCAAACGTACAAGAGAATTTGTAGAACTTATTCATAAATACAATCGTACGGCTCAGTATTCCATCGTGCCTTTGACTGCTGTGATGATTTAGATCATGCGATGACTCAATTGGTTGAACTTGGCATTGATCGTGTTTTTGACAAGTGGTGGTCAGCCTACTGCAATAGATGGAGCAGATAAAGATCAAATCATTACAAGAAAAATTATGGTAAGGATATTGAAATTCTTGCAGGAAGTGGTGTGAACTATAATAATGCATCCTCTTTAATGGAACATACAGGTATCTCTCAGGTACATTCTTCTTGTAAGGATTATGAAGAAGATCCTACAACTTCAGGCAAGTCTGTCACTTACAGCTATTATACTGGCACACATGCTAATGATTATGAAAGTGTGGACCAGGAAAATGTCGAAAACTTGTCCAGCAACCTACAAAACAAATAAAAGATATATTATTACTTTCTTTGCAGTGTTCTTTTCGGCACTCTTACAAACATTTGTTCTTCAGACATTTTTGAATCCTTCTGATCTATTATCAAGTGGTTTTACAGGTGTTGCGATTCTAATTAATCGTATCAGTATGCTTTATGGGTATTCTTTATCTATTTCCACACTTGTGATTGTACTCAATCTACCTGTCGCCATTGTATGTTATAAGACAATCGGTAAGAAGTTTGTTTTCTTTTCTTTCTTACAAGTTATCTTCTTCAGTATTTTCACAAAGGGTATTATCTTTTTGATCCATTATTTGATGATGTGATCTTGAATGTATGTTTTTGGTGGATTTCTTTATGGCTTTGCGATTGCGATTGCCTTAAAAGGTAATGCAAGTACGACTGGTACTGATTTTATTGCTTTATATGTATCTAATAAAATGAACAAGTCAATCTTTGAATATATATTTGTCTTCAATACCTTGATGCTATGTGTTTTTGGATTTATGTTTGGCTGGGTTCATGCAGGATATTCTATATTATTCCAATTCCTCTCAACTAAAAACGATTGATACATTCTATAAGCGATATAAACGTGTGACTTTAGAAATCACTACAATTCATCCTGAAGAATTACGTCAGGCGTATATTGCACAATATCGTCATGGTTTGACTATGCTTCATGGTGAAGGAGGCTATAGCGGTCATCCTCTTACAATGATTCATACTGTCGTGTCAAGCTATGAAGTACAGGATATTGTGGTTTTGATGAAGAGTATTGACTCTCATGTCATTATCAATATATTACCAACAGAAAACTTTGTCGGTGGATTCTATCAAAAACCACTCGATTAACAGGCTTCGGCCTGTTTTTTGCATGAAAAACCTCTCATATGAGAGGTTAAATGCTTAATTCTTCTATACTACAAGTGTTTTCTTCTTTGAAGTATTTTTCTGTTTCCGCAATGACTTCTTTTCTAAGTCCAATTAAACCGATGAGGTTAGGAATTGCCATACAGACCATTGACGATATCTGCAAGAATAAAGATAAACTGTAATGACATAAATGGACCAATCGCAATAAGAATAATGAAGATGATCTTTATAAATCTTGATAGAACGAATACCTGCAAGATAATACATACATCTTTCACCGTAGTAGTTCCATCCAATAATTGTAGTAAACGCAAAGAAAATCAATCCAATATTTACAATATATTCACCAATAAATGGAATAATAAGTCCTCTATTAAAGGCAAGTGATGTGACTGCGGCTCCTTCTAAACCACTTGTGTTCGCACCAGTGATTAAGATTGCAAGACCTGTCATTGTACAAATGACCATTGTATCAATAAAAGTACCAGTCATAGATACAAGTCCCTGTTCTACACATGAATCAGTCTGTGCAGCCAGCTGCGGCAATAGGAGCACTTCCTAAACCACTTTCGTTAGAGAAGATTCCTCTACTAATACCCATCTTCATCGCAACACCCATACCAGCACCAAAGACTGCTTTGATATCAAAAGCTGAAGCAAGTACTATCTTTAATACATGAGGAATCATTGGAAGATGTGTTAATAGAATAAGTACAACACCACTAATATAAAATACAAACATAAATGGAATCACTTTTTTCAGCAACTGCCGCAAATTCTATGAATTCCACCAATTGTGATAAAACCAACAAGAAAGAGTAAGAATAATCGCACTGATCCAAATAAGGTACATGGAAAGAAAGATGCAATGCATCAGAAATAGATCTTACCTGAGTGAATGTACCAATACCTAAATAAGCAACAGCTACACCAAAGAATGCAAATAGAGTTGCGAGAAACTTATTGTGTAAACCTTTTTCAATATAGTACATCGGACCACCGGCAATCTGTCCATTTTCATCCTTTGTACGATACTTGATAGCGAGTACCCCTTCAGCATATTTAGTAGCCATTCCAAAGAAAGCAGAAATCCACATCCAGAATAATGCGCCAGGACCACCTGCAGAAATCGCAGTTGCTACCCCTACAATATTACCTGTTCAATCGTAGAACTTAAGGCAGTACACAATGCTTGGAAACTAGAAACGTCTCCTTCATGATTTTCATTCTTCTTGAAAATCAAAGAAAAAGCTTTCTTTAATCTTACAAACTGAATAAACTTTAAATGAGTGGTGAAATAAATACCTGTTCCTAGTAGTAACAGGATAAGGGGCATACCCCATACGAGATTGTTGACTTGAGTCAAAAATTTGGTCATAAAAAAACTCCTTCTAATAAATTAGACGGAATTAATAGTGAAAAGTATAAGTCACTGTCCTTTTACCTGAGAGTGTTACTCCTTCGGTGCTCATTATGAGTCTCTCCAGTGATTCGTCCAATAGCGATCCTTTTACCTGAAATCTTCCATCCTTCGGTGTTCTTACAAAAGAATCTCTTTCGCTACTATCATCCGTTCTTTTTACAAGAAAATATTATAAACAGAGATTATTATAAATTCAATGTTTTTTTTTATTATAACTCTTTTTGTATAATAAGAAAAAGGGGAATGAATTTATGAATATCATATGTTATGGGGATTCTAATACTTATGGATTTAACCTCTTGATGGGGGACGTTATGAAACAAACTGGGTGGATATAGTAAGGGAGAATTATAAAGATGATTTTGTAGTCAATGCAGGACTTAATGGCAGACTTGCGGAACCTAGACAATTCTTATATGATGTTACCTTACGTCAATATGCACCTATTGGATTATTAGTTATTATGCTAGGGACAAATAATGTAGACCACTTAGAACCTGTAGAACATATTACAGTAGGTCTTCATGTGATGTTAAGACGTGCCCTGTCTAAAGCAGAACATATATTACTTCTTGCACCGCTATACTTAAGAATTGATGAAGAAAGATATCAAAAGAAGTAAAGAACTCAATAGGAAGTTAAAAGTACTTGCAGATAGCTTTCATGCAGATTTTATTGATGTAGAAGAAGTAGTAAGTGAACTTGCATTTGATGGTATTCATCTTACACAAAAGGGACATGAACAGCTAGGAAAAAAACAATTGTAGACTTTATAAAGAAATCCTTATAATGGATTTTTTGTATGCTCAAAAGTGCTATACTTCGACACTAGAGGGATTAAGATATGACAAAGAATATGACAGAAGGACATCCATTAAAACTCATTATGATGTTCGCATTTCCTTTATTATTGGGTAATATATTCCAGCAGACTTATAATATTGTGGATACTGCAATAGTAGGTCAGACACTTTAGTGTAAATGCACTTGCGGCAGTAGGCTCTACTACTAGTGTACAATTTTAGTATTGGGATTTTGTATTGGTATATGCTGTGGGTTTGGTATACCTATTGCCCAGTCATTTGGTGGAAATAACTTATCTAAGATGCGTGATTTTATTTATCATAGTATCATTCTAACAATTATTATTGGCGCAATATTAACTGTAGGATGCTGTTTATTATGTATGACAATTATTCATATATTACAAATACCAGCTGAGATTGCATCACGTTCTTATATATATTTATTAATAATATTCATAGGCTTACCATGTACATTACTCTATAATCTATGTTCAAGTATATTACGTCTTTGTAGGAGATAGTCGCACACCATTCTTATTTCTTGCTTTTTCTGCTTGTCTCAATATTGTGTTAGATTTATTTTGTATTATTATTTTAAAACTTGATGTCGCAGGGGCAGCCCTTGCGACAATTGTGTCACAAGGTATCAGTGGCATCTTATGTCTTATACTCATTAAGAAACGTTTTACAGTATTACATATAGAAAAAAAAGAAAATAAAGTAATAAAGTCATCCATCGTTAAGAATTTACTTGGGATGGGACTTCCAATGGGATTACAGTACTCTATTACTGCGATTGGCTCTATGGTCATGCAGGGTGCCAATAACTTTTTAGGCGCAACTTATATGTCTGCTTTTTGCGGCGGCAGCTAAAAATCAAACAGCTTGCCATCTGTCCATTTGATGCATTGGCCACAGTCGCTTCAACTTTCGCAAGTCAGAACTATGGCGCAAAGAAATATGATCGTATCAAAAAAGGAGTCATACAAACTGTTGTTGTAGGTATTATCTATGGCGTGATTGTAGGAATATTATTGATTCTATTTGGTAGAATATTCTCAATGTTGTTTATTTCATCAAAATATAGTGCTGTCCTTGATGCATCCGCAAAATATATTACCTATATGGGATATTTCTATTGGGTTCTTTCAATTCTCAATGTATGCCGCCAGACAACTCAGGGGATTGGTTATTCTGGACTTGCAATATTCTCTGGTGTCATTGAAATGATTGCAAGATGTTTTGTATCGTTGGTATTTGTACCAATTGCTGGTTATACCGCAATTTGTTGTGCAGACCAGACAGCCTGGATTGTTGCGGCACTCTATTGTGTATTCACTTTTAGTTATTGTTTTTAAAAGATTCAAGAAGAATGACGATATTCAAGAGGTGTCATATGATACCTCTTTTTTAAACTGTGTATTAAAATAGCTAGGACGACTAAAGCCACACATTTTTTGAAATAGATACAATAGAATAATCTTTAGATAATAACTCAGTACTATGCACTAAACGTAATTCATTCAAATAAACTATAGGAGAAGTATGAAGATATTGAGAAAAATACTACAGATCTTGAACGACAAATAGAAACCGCATCTGCCATATCCTGGATGGTGATCTTCTGAGAAAAGATGATCTCTCAAATAATGAATCATTTCTAACATCTTATCATAATCGTCTAGTGGTTTACTTTCTGGAAGAGTTGTACTAGCTAAATGGACAAGCTCTGATGCAGAAGATAGAATTAAAAAGGGACTCATTTCTGGAATATTAAGTAAACCATATAGCTTAGTGATGAGTGCATGAATTGTATGATCATGGATAACTATATAAGGGGCATGTTCATGATTAAAGAATGAATCAAAATAACTTAAAAGTGATTCATGCATACTAAAAGTTTCTCTTTCGATAGAGACAGTCATTAAATGGGTCAGAAGAAAGTCTTGCATGAATAATATGAGTATTAATCATAAAGGCTTCGCCTTTATGAATAGTAATTGATTCTCCATTAATTAAATAGGATACTTCTCCATGAAGACAATAAATGAACTCTAAAGAATCGTGATCATGATAAATTATATCATTTTCTGTATTTTCAATATGCTGGGTATGAATGGGAAACATGATAAAACTCCTTATAAACGATAGTGATATTATTATAAGTATAAAATAGATATTAATCAATAAAAAATTATACGATAATGATATAAAAGAAAGAAAATGCAATGATTATCAAGTGAAGTTGATAATCACTAATAAATGTAAACGGTGACACTTCATAAAAACAGACTTCTAAATATACAATAATGATATGAATAGAAAATAAGAATGAATTATAGTTCTATATAATATACGATAATGATGTGTTTGTGTAGAATGTTAAGAATATGTTATAATTTTGTTCGAGGAGCTGATAGGATGAAAGAAGAATTATTTGATGATTTAATATTAGAAAGAGGTTATGAATATGCCCAGGAAGGGGCAGTGGATCATGTACGTAAAGTAGGAGAAGTAATCTATGCCACTGTTCATGGGACAGAGGATTATCATGTAAAAATAGATGATAATGATATGTTCTGTGATTGTCCCTATGCTAAAGAGGGAGCGCATTGTAAGCATATGGTCGCTGTTTTGTATTATTTAGAGAGTCATCCTGTTTATGATGAACATACAATTATTGATGCATTAAGTGAGAAGCAGGCTAAACAACTATTAAAAGAAAATATTAAAAAGATCATCCAGAATATTTGGGATCAACTACCACAGGTAGAAAAAGAAAGTAGAAAACAAAGAAAGTGTGGAAGAGGCTTTTTAGAAATCATCCTGACAAGAAATCAGCTCGTGGTTATATTGTGAAATGTATGGATGATTATATGGATATAGATATACTTATTCATACATTTAAAAACTATTTGGAAGATAAAGATCGTATCCAAATATTTGATTGATTACTATAGTACACTTGATATTAAAAAGCGATTTCATTTGTGAAATCATTAAAGACAGATAAGCCTTCTATTAAAAAGATGTATCAATCTTATTTGAAGGACTTATATTTAAAAAGATAATGATAGAGAATCTTATTTAGATATTTTATGGAAACTTGTGAAAGAGGATGGACAGATAGATTTCTATCGTGAATTAAAAAAGACAATATACAAAAAGAGGAATGGATTCCATTAAGAGAAGATCTTCTTAATAGTCTTCCACCTCGTGCAAGACTTGATAAGATTTATTTAGAAGAAGGTATGTATGATCAGTTATTGAATCTTGTCATTCAAACACCTGGCTTATATATTCTAGAAGAGTATTATCGTGATTTATTGAATTATCCTGAACAGCTATTAAATAAGTATTTAGAGGAACTTAAACCTCTTGTAGGTAAACAGGATATCACTCATTATCTCAAAGAAATAGAAGAGATTCCTGGAGGCGTGCAGTTTATTTCTTTAAATCAATTGAGAAAATAAGGCATTTTAAGCGTATAAAAGAGTAGGGAGATATAATCTCTCTACTCTCTTAATTTTTCTAATCCCATGATAAAGAAACTGATGATTAATAACAAGCTTGATACCCAGATAACATGAATAGATTTTCCTTGGGAAAATAAACCACCAAATCCTGCACCAAGTCCAAAAAAGAAAATAATTCCATAATAATAGAATGCACGTCTAAGAGATGCTTTATTATGTGTTTCTGTATAGTCAGCTAAAGCACTTGTTCCATTACGAATATTTCCAATACACATTGTAGATGCATAAGAATAACCACTTACTTTTCTAAATGTCTGTACTTGTAGCGCACAAGAGAATGAGACAAGAATAGTCGCTAAGCTATCTAAATGATGGGGAATAAGTCCAACAAAGAATAGAATCACTATTTCTAATACAAGTATACCCTGTCTCCAATGCATCTTTTGGGCATATTTAAAGCGAGAATGCACAATGTCCGCAATAAATATTCCTAATGCAAAGGCGATTAAAGGTAACAAATACTTTAAGGCAATCATCCATTCTCCACTCATGATATGATTACTTAATAATACGACGTTACCTGTCTGGGCATTAGAATAAACACCACCACGTGCAAAATAAGTATAAGCATCCTGAAAGCCACCAGACATGGCAAGGAAGATACTATTTATAAAAAGCTTCAGACATCTGTCTTTCACGTAAAACCATTGAATAAGTTTGTCTTTCATAACATACCCGTTGTAAATTTAAATCAAATGCATTATACTGAATGAACAGAAATATGTAAAAAAGTATTTTTGATATACTGATGATATGATTATTATATGGGGAGGAAACTTATGGCAAACTATGATTATTACAGAATATTCTACTATGTAGCACAATACCAGAGCTTCACAAAGGCGGCAAAGAGATGTTAAGAAACAACCAGCCTAATATCACCCGTTATATCAATAACTTAGAAAGTGAACTAGGTTGTAAACTTTTATTCGTTCTAATAGAGGTGTTAAATTAACACCTGAGGGAGAAAACTTATTTGAACATGTTGCCATTGCTCAGGAACATTTAAGACTTGGAGAAAGTGAACTACAGAAAGAAAAAGAATTAAATAGTGGTTTAATTACTTTAGGTGTCAGTGAGAATGCATTACGTATATTCCTTCTTGATCATCTAGAACGTTTCCATGAACAATACCCACATGTTCGCCTGCGTATCACTAACCATACTACACCAGAAGCATTAGAATCATTAAGAAATGATTTATGTGACTTTTCTGTTGTTACAACACCAATAGACTTACCACATTTATTACAGGTCTTGGTACTCGATCATTTTGAAGATATTCTCATTTGTGGGAAGAAGTATAAGGAACTCTCATTAAAACGTCATTCTTTAGATGAATTCAAAGACACACCTTTTATATCTCTTACAAGTCAGACAGGAACAAGAAACTTCTATAATCAATATTTTTTTAGACAATGGTGTTTCTTTCCATCCTGATATTGAAGTCTCTACTACAGATCAGATTATCCCTCTTATTATTCATAATTTAGGTATAGCATTCTATCCTAGAAAGCTAGCCCAGCCATACTTAGATAAAGGAGAAGTCTATGAAATCCTGTTGATTCAATCATTACCACATCGTAAGGTTTGCTTAGTGAAGGATCCTAATAAATCACAAAAGCATTGCCTCTAGTAAATTGATTGAATCACTTATACATCGTTAAGGAGAAAAATTATGCCGCCGCTTATATTTATGATAGGTGCTTGTTTTGGCAGTTTTATATCTTGTATGTCACATCGTTATATGACTCATGAATCAATACTTGGAAGAAGTCATTGTGATTATTGTGGACATACATTACATGTATTAGATTTAATTCCAGTCTTATCTTATATATTACTTAAAGGGCAATGTCGTTATTGTCGTCATAAACTCAATAAGAGTCTGCTTGTTCATGAACTAATAGCAGGCTTTTTATTTGTCTTATTTTATATTCATGATGGATTAAGTATTCTTTATTTATCTCATATCGCATCTCTTACATGCTTTTATATTATCTCTATTATAGACTTACATCTCTATGAAATACCTGATATATATCTTCTTATTAGTTTATTATCTAGCTTTAAGATTATATATCTCAAAGAATCTCTTCTATTTGTATTGTTTCTTATACTATTTGTTTATCTTTTTTATAAGATAACTGGAAAAGAAGGACTTGGTGGGGAGATGTTAAGATGTTAGGTGTCTGCAGTCTTTCTTTAGGTATTTATCAAACGTTAAGTATCTTATCTATTGCTTGTTTCTTAGGAATCATCTTCTCTTTTATAAACCAAAAGAAGATGATTCCTTTGGTCCTTTTTATTGCACTTGGATGGTTAACTATATCTTTATTTGACAGTTTCTTCATCCTGTAATACTATTTTTGTCATAGGAGGTGTTCTTATGGCGTCACTTTTTTGAAGAAACCTTTAATGAACCTCTTCCATCAAGACTAAGACCTGATAATCTAGATGAATTTGTTGGGCAGACTCATCTAGTAGGAAAAGGAAAAATACTTAGAAGACTTATAGAAACAGATTCTATTTCTTCAATGATCTTCTGGGACCACCAGGAGTAGGTAAAACAACACTCATAAGAATAATTGCTTCTCATACACATTCTTCTTTTATTGATTTCTCAGCTGTGACTAGTGGTATTAAAGAAATAAGAGAAGTGATGAAACAGGCAGAAAAATAATCGTGTCTTTGGTGAAAAGACAATTCTATTTGTGGATGAAATACATCGTTTCAATAAATCCCAGCAGGATGCTTTTTGCCTTTTGTAGAAAAAAAGGAAGCATTATACTTATAGGTGCGACAACTGAAAACCCATCATTTGAAATCAATGGAGCTCTTTTATCACGTTGTAAGGTATTTGTCCTCAATGCACTTGAAGAAGAGGATATTGTTTCATTACTCAAACATGCCATTTCTAGTCCAAAGGGATTTGGAAATTTAAATATTGATATATCTGATGATTGTTTACACCTTATTGCATCTTTTTAGTAATGGTGATGCAAGAAATGCGTTATCTACTTTAGAAATGGTTATTAATAATAGCGATGAGAAGGATGGCATCATCCATGTTACTAAGACCATCATTGAACAATGTACACAAAAGAAATCTCTTTTATATGATAAAAAGGGTGAGGAACATTATAATCTCATTAGTGCTTTACATAAATCTATGCGTAATTCAGATCCAGATGCGGCTATATATTGGCTTGCTAGAATGTTGGAGGCAGGAGAAGATCCTCTTTATGTCGCAAGAAGAGTGATTCGTTTTGCGAGTGAAGATATTGGTTTAGCAGATCCCTCGTGCCTTATCTATTGCGAATGATGCCTATACAAGCTGTCATTATATTGGTATGCCTGAATGTTCAGTCATATTAACACAGGCTGTTGTTTATATGTCCATGGCACCTAAATCTAATGCCTTATATATGGCTTATGAAACAGCTAAAAAAGATGCCTTAAAAGAATTATCTGAACCTGTGCCATTAGTTATTCGTAATGCGCCTACAAAACTTATGAAGGAACTACATTATGGTGATGGCTATCAATATGCTCATGATACTAAAAGAGAAGATTACGAATATGCAATGTTTACTTGATTCATTAAAAGACAGGGAATACTATCTTCCAGGCACTCAAGGTGCAGAGAAACAATATAAGAATAGATTAAATGAAATCAAGAAATGGAGAAAAGAAAATCAATGAGTTATTGTGTAAAATGTGGTCATGAACTAATTGAAAAAGAAAATGGAATAGATGGGATGGTGCACTTTATTGTCCAAACTGTCATGAATTTAGATTTCCAATGTTTAATAGTGCAGTCAGTGCTTTGGTACTTAATCCCAAAAAGATAAAATCCTTCTCATCCAACAATATGGACATAAAGATAATATCTTAATAGCTGGATATGTCACAAAAGGAGAAAATGCGAAGCAGGCTCTTTTTAGAGAAGTCAAAGAAGAAACAGGTCTTACTATTTCTTCCTATGAATTCAATGACAATGAATACTATGCTCGTACTAATACATATATTAATAACTATATCGTTGTTGTAGAAGATGAATCATTCCACTGCAATGAAGAAGTAGATTATGCAAAATGGTATGATTTAAAAGATGCAATGAATATCATTAAGCCTGATTCTTTAGCACAGGAATTACTGAGAAGATATCTCTATAAGAGAGAACACAATCTTGTTTTCACAAGATAAAAAGACGACTATTTGAAGTAGTCGTCTAGTAAGTCATTTTAATTGTGAATGTAGGGTTTCCCATATAACCGGGAGCTACTTCAAATTGATCAAAGCAGATGACAAGTTCGCCTTGTTTATTAATATAGTAGCTTTGATTCTTCGAAATACCTTTAAAACGAGGATTATCATTCTTTTGACACCAATATACTTTATTGGTGTCTTTTTTCATTTCTGCTTTCATTTGTATAAGTATCTCTTTAGAAATCACTTTTTATAGTCACTATTCTTAAAATAAGCAGAAAGAGGGATACTCTTTCCTGTGGATTTGTTGATTGTATAATAAACGTTCTTTGTGTAACTATCTGCATGTGCTTTATTTAGCTCTAATTTAAGAGTAAATAACTGGTCTGTATTATAGACAATCTCATGATTAATAGAATAGTAACTTCCGCTTTTTTTCTTTTTGAAATAAAATTCTTAATGGTAGATGCCATCTTATGATTCACTACATCAAGCGCTTCCTGTTTATTATTATCTGCAGTTGTAATCCATGGGACATGGGACTTATTGACATCTACAGTAAATAGGTTAGACAGAGTGAGTCTATTTGGTGTATTGGTATCTTTATTGAGTTGATGATTGATCAGTATAAGTATAGCTACAAGGACAATAAAAGAAAGTCCTATCTTTTTCCAAAATGTTAGTTTATGCATAGTATCACCTAACTCACATTATACACAAAAAACTGTTCTTGCGAACAGTTTACTCACCAAATGAGATACCAACAAGCTTTGCGCTTTGTACGATTTCTCCTTCAGTATCTACATATTTTAATTTTCCTGCAGTAGCTTCTAATGGAATATGTGTAACATGATTTCCTTGTAATACAACATATTCACCATAATGTTTCTTGATGATGAGTCTTGCACCTTCAACGCCAAAACGTGTAGAGATTTCACGATCATAACTATTAGGATTACCACCACGCTGTGCATGACCAATACATGATACACGAATCTCGGCATCAATTTCCTGACTTAATTCATCAGCTACTTCATAAGCTACAGAACGACCATTTCTTGCAAGTGCTTTTGCTTTATAGTCTTTTCTTTTCATTAGTGCATCTGCTTCAGAAATAGCCCCTTCAGCACAGGCAATAATTGCATAGTTCTTTTCGTTCTTTAATGTTTCTTTAACCTTTTTCGCAACAACTTTAATATCATATGGAATCTCAGGTAAGAGGATAACATCAGCGCCTGCCGCAATACCGGCAGATAAACAGATATGTCCTACCTTATGACCCATAACTTCAATCACAAAGACACGGCTATGACTTGCATACTGTTGTCTTGATTTCATCTAAGTAACGTGTCGCAATGGCTGTGGCAGAAGAATAACCAAATGTATAATCTGTACCCCAGGCATCATTATCAATAGTTTTAGGTAATGCAATTACATTTAGTCCTTCCTGTGATAACATATTAGCACTTTTAATAGAACCATTACCACCAAGTACAACTAAGCAGTCCAATTCAAGTTTCTTATAAGTATTCTTCATCGCTTTGACTTTATCAAAACCATTTTCAATAATACGCATACGTTTGAAAGGACATCTTGAATTTCCAAGAATTGAACCACCTACGTTTAAAATATCATAAAAATCTTTAGGCTTCATTTTTTTTGTATTTTTCATACATTAATCCTTTATAACCATCAATAAAGCCTATGATTTCAACATCTTTCACATTTCTATAAAGAGTTAATGCCAACCCACGCATAGTTGCATTAAGGGCTTGACAGTCTCCTCCGCTTGTTAAAAATACCAACGCGCATATTATACCTCCCTTATACTTTTTTCTTAAAGAAGTATTCCTGACTATTGATCTTCTCTTGTTTATTCTTTACACGTTTATATGTACCATCATTTAATAAACGTGATGCTTTCACATTATCATGAAGCATAATATCAAACATATTAAGAATAGTCTTCTTAATACGAGGATCATGAATTGGTGCACCCACTTCTACACGTCTTTCTAAGTTACGTGTCATTAAGTCTGCAGAAGAAATATAGACATCTGGATCCTTATCACCAAAGATATAAATACGAGAATGTTCCAAATAACGTCCAACAATAGATATAACTTGAATATTTTCTGTATAACCCTTAATACCAGGAATAATACAACAGATACCTCTTACGATTAATTGAATCTTAACACCAGCCTGACTTGCTTCTACAAGCTTTTCAATCATTTTCTTACTTGTCACTGCATTACATTTAAATCCTACATAAGCAGGTTTACCAGCTTTTGCAAGTTTAATTTGTTCATCAATCTTTTCAAAGATTCTTGAAATCATACAATGTGGTGCAACTAATAATATATTCGCATTATGATCTGTTTCACCTAAACATAAATGAGTAAAGAGTTCATTGGCTTCTTCACCAAAAGCATGTTTTTGAAGTCATTAAACAGAAATCTGTATAAAGTTTAGAAGTCTTTTCGTTATAGTTGCCAGTACCAATCTGAGTCAAATACTTGATACCTTCATCCGTACGATAAGTGACAAGACATAATTTAGAGTGTACTTTTAATTCACTTAAACCATAAATAACATGACATCCAGCACTCTCTAACTGTTTAGACCAGGCAATATTGTTTTCTTCATCAAAACGTGCACGAAGTTCTACTAGGACTGTCACATCCTTACCATTTTCTGCAAAAGACGAATTAAACTTTTAACAACCTTAGAATTCTTAGCCACACGATAAAGAGTCATCTTAATACTGATTACCTGTGGATGCACGACTTGCTTCATCTAAGAATCTTAAGAATGAATGCTATAGATTCAAATGGATAAGAAAGTAATATATCATGCTTTAATACCTGTTTAATCATTGGTACAGTATTTTCTACAAGAGGTGAATTACGTGCTTCAAGTCTCTTATAGAATAGTTCTGGATGACGTGATTTTAAATAATCCTGTAAAGTAAATACAAATGAGAACTCTAATGGACTCTCTACTTCAAAGACCTGACCACTAGAAAGATCTAAGAAATGTTTCAACATATCTACTTCAATCTCTTCTAGACCTGGAGACATCTCCATTCTTAAAGGTGCAAGTTTTTTCTTCTTTTTTTTTAATAAGAGTTTCCATCATTTCACGATAATCTTCATGTTCCTGTAAAGAATAATCATCCTCTTCAATATCAGCACTTCTTATAATACGAATTATAGAAGCATTCTTTACTGTTTGTCCATGAAAAATCATAGGAAGATTTTTTTTTCACAATTTCTTCTGCCAAAATAAATTTACCAGGCTTACTAGGTAAGGCAATTAATCTTTCATCAAAAGCAAAGAGAGCATGAAACAATACCCAGCTTTCTCTTACCCTTTTTACTTTCTAATTGTGTCACAATATAGAGTTCACCATTATTAAGGAAAGGGAATGGCTGTCTTTTAGAAACAACCTGTGGTGATACAAGTGGAAGCATTTCCTGAGTGAAATAATGTTCGAGAAATTTTTTATCTTCTTTATCTTTAATATCATCATAACCTACAATCTCTGCACCATATTCTTTCATCTTTTCAAGATTTGATGCATAGATCTTATCTCTCTTCTTATATAAATATTTCACCTTTCTTTCACAGGCTTTAATCTGTTCAGATGATGTCATATTTGTCTTATTTTCTTTTAAAGCAGGATAAAACAAGGCCTGATCAAATAAGAATCCCATACGTACTCTAAAAGAATTCATCTAGGTTCGTTTGAAAAATTGAAATAAAAGTCAGACGCTCACCTAACGGCACGTTTTCATCTCTGGCCTGCATAAGAACACGGTCATTAAACTTTAACCAAGATAATTCTCGGTTATCTTTATATATATTCATAATTAATCCTCCCATCTATATACTCATTATAGCGTTAATTCTAGCATTATACTAATAATAGTGGGATTTAGTTTAAATAAAATTTCTGTAAAGATAGTGTAAAATTTGTTCATTTCATATATTTTGTAAGAATATAAAGCTATTTTTGGACATTTTCCTAAAAATGTCTAAATGAACATTGGTCAGTTTTATTGACTTTTATCAGTAACATTCTAAAATGAGGATTAGTGAAAGAGAGAGGATGTTGATTATGAATACATTAGATAAAAAGTATCACATGCGACTGAAAGAAAAGCGATGGAAGTTGCGATTGATCGTATTGTGAAGGGGTTGGATAAAGACCGTACAGGAGAATATTTGAAGCTCATTGACTTGGCTGAAAAGTTTTATGGTAAAGGGCTTAGTAAAAGAAAGCTATGACGCAGTGAGAATTGCGGTACAGGATCCAAGCAACAAATGGGTGAATTACATTAATAGTGTGATTGATGAAGCTAATCCAGAATTCATTAAGAAGACAGCTTTGAATCTTGGCTATGAAGCATTCTTTAGAGGTACAAAAAACAATCCGTGAAAACAGAAAAAATATAATTGTAATATCCCTTGGCTCATTCTTTTTTGATCCAACAAGTGCCTGCAATATGCATTGTGAAGGATGCTGGAGTGGTACTTATGGACATAAAAGCAACTTAACTTTTGAAGATATGGATAAGATTGTCACACAAGGTAAAGAATTAGGTGTCTATCTTTACTTATTAACTGGTGGGGAACCACTTGTAAAGAAGAAAGAAATCATTAAATTAGCTGAAAAGCATAATGATGTAGAATTCGCAATCTTCTCTAATTCTACTTTGATTGATGATGCGTTCTGTAAAGAACTTGTTAGACTTGGTAATATTACATTCTTATTATCAATTGAAGGTACTCCAGAAACAAATGATGCAAGACGTGGTGCAGGTCATTTTGAAGCTGTTATGAAGGCTATGGATCTCTTAAAGAAATATGGTATTGTCTTTGGTACATCTATCTGCTATACAAAAATATAATGTAGAAGCAGTCACAAGTGATGAATTTTTAAGATGATTACTGATAAAGGGGCTCGTTTTGGTTTCTATTTCCATTATATGCCAGTAGGAAACAACGCAGTTACTGACTTACTTCCTACGATCCAGCAGAGAAAATATATGATTGATCGTATTAGATATATCCGTTCTGATGAATGTAATATTAACTTCTATCCAATGGATTTCCAGAATGATGGTGAATATGTTGGTGGATGTATTGCAGGTGGTAGAAACTACTTCCATATCAACTCTAATGGTGATGCAGAACCATGTGTATTTATTCATTATTCAAATACAAATATTCATGATAATTCTATTCTTGAAATGTTGCAGTCACCTTTATTCATGGCTTATCATGAAGGACAGCCATTTAATGAAAACCATTTAAGACCTTGTCCAATGTTAGAAAACCCATCATTATTAAGAGAAATGGTGAAACGTACAGGTGCGCATGATACAAATATGGAATCTCCTGAAACAGCAGACCACTTATGTGATAAATGTGAAGACTATGCAAAAGAATGGGCGCCTATTGCAGAAGAATATTGGAAGGATCACAAGCATCCTCGTCCTAAATATGAAAACTATGCACCTAAGAGAATGGAAGAATTAGGCTTACATAACGAAGAATAACTATGGGGCAGTAGAGATACTGCCTTTTAGTATGCAATTTAGTTATAGTGCCCTTCAGCATTGGTATTTTACTTTTATTTCTTTTGTTGTTTAGAATGGTGTCATGGAGGTAAATTATGACATTCACAAACAAGGATTTAAAAAACATGATCATCCCATTGTTCTTTGAACAATTATTAGTCATGTTAGTAGGTATTATAGATACTTTTATTGTGAGCTTTGTGGGAGAAAGTGCGGTATCAGGGGTTTCACTTGTAAACTCATTTAATACAATCTTTTATTTATTTGTTTACAAAGACTTGCATCGGGTGGGGCAGTTGTGATCAGCCAATATATTGGACGTAAAGAACAAGAAGCCACTAACCGTGCTTCAGGACAGTTATTGATGTTTTCTATTGTCTTCTCATTTATATTGATGATACTTGTCTTGATTTTCAATGAGTCACTTTTAAGACTCTTATTTGGTCGTGTAGAAAACTCAGTAATGCAGGCTTGTATCACCTATTTAAGAATATCAGCTTATTCTTATCCAGCCCTCGCTATTTATAATGCAGGTCGCTTTATATCGCTCTATGGCTAAAACATCTACAACTATGTATATTTCTATCGCATCTAATATTATTAACTGTATTGAAACTGCATAGGTGTTTTTGTTTTACATGCTGGTGTGGCAGGTGTTGCCTATCCTTCACTGATTGCTAGAGTTTTTTTCTGCAGTAGTGATTACATTCTTATGCTTCAATAAGACACTGACTACTTATTATGAAAAGAAGCATATATTTGTATTTGATGCTAAGATGTTGAAAAGAGTATTGAATATTGCGGTTCCTAATGGGATTGAACAAGGGATCTTTCAGTTAGTTAAAGTAGCCTTGAGTTCAGTTGTTGCTTTATTTGGTACTTATCAGATTGCAGCCAATGGTGTGGCCCAAAGTATCTGGTCACTTGCAGCCTTAGTGGGTGTTACAATGGGTCCTGTCTTTATTACGGTCATAGGACAGTGCATGGGAGCAAAGGATATAGATAATGCACATTATTACTTTAAGAAGCTGATGAAGATCACAGTAATCTTCTCTATTATATGGAATGCATTCATTCTTCTTATTACTCCACTATTCTTACAATATTATCAATTATCATCAGAAACTAAACATCTAGTCTTTGTTTTGGTTATTATTCATAATATTTTTTAATACGATTGCGTTCCCGTTCTCTGGACCACTTTCAAATGGATTACGTGCGACAGGAGATGTCAAATATACAATGATTGTATCAATCTTGAGTACAGTCGTCGTAAGAGGAATACTCTCTATTATATTTGGTATTACATTCAATCTAGGTGTGATTGGTATTGCCTTAGCAATGTGTGCTGACTGGTCAATGCGTGCTATTATATTCCATTTACGTTATCAATCAGATAAGTGGACACAATTTAGTGTAATTGAATAAAGAGACATTTTCGTCTCTTTTTTTTGTGTATAATAAACTAGAGGTGGTTATACATGCAGAAAATAATGATTGTAGAAGATGATGAAATTATTGCTTCTTCTATAAAAAAAAACATCTAGAAAAGTGGAACTATGATGTGTTTGTAGTGAATGATTTTGAAAATGTTTTAGAAGACTTTAGAAACTATGAACCATTACTTATATTATTAGATATCTCTGCCTTACTACAATGGTTATTATTGGTGTCAGGAAATAAGAAAAGAATCAGAAGTGCCTATTATCTTTATTTCTTCTACAAGTGAGAATATGAATATCGTTATGGCAATGAATATGGGGGCAGATGATTTTATTAATAAGCCTTTTGACTTAACGGTACTCACGGCTAAGTTACAGGCAATACTTAGACGTACCTATTCATTTAATAAAACACAAAATGTCTTGAACTATCACTCACTGACTCTTGATTTATTAAAAGGTGTCATTAGCTATCATGAAGACTCTATAGAACTCACTAAAACAGAACTTAAGATCATGCAGATTTTATTTGAACATGCCGGACAGATTGTCTCTAGAGATACAATCATGGAAGCTCTCTGGCAAAAAGTGAAGCTTTTGTAGATGAAATCGGGGAAGCTTTCAAATATTAAAGGAAAGAAGGAATGATCAGAAGTATTCATACAAAGAAAGGGACGTTCAGAAGGATTTGTATCAGTTATATTATGAAGACAACAATACATTAAAACCACTATTATCAGTTATTACTTGTTTATCTGGTGACAGATTTTCTTGTTTACGAGTCTCGATCAGCTAAACCAGAAACTTATATCATGAACTGATGTTTCTATTTCATATATTGGTTCATATAAGAAAGGATATCCATTCAGAGCACAGCTTATGTTGTATTTCCAGGCTATGATGATTTTTGTTTATTTTATGAGTTATGTCTATTTTAATATCATTGAAAAAATATCCACATCCAGAAATGCTTCAGAAAAAAAGAAGATTAATACTGTATCTAAAGTGATTCAGAGTAAAACATGTCATCGTCAGGCGCCAAGTGATACAATGGCTGACAAGGCAATAGAGTATTCTAAAACCATCTATTCACTTGTGATAGATGATATTGAAGTATTAATTCTTCAGGCTAATCAAGTCCTTAAAAATCAGAAGGAAACCATTGGTGAAATGCTTATCATGAACTATCTGATTATATGACACTCTGGAGATAACCATCAGATTAAGACACCTATGACGCAAAAAGAAGAATGATTACTTTTGCATACAATTAGGTGGAAAGTTGACACCACATCTACTATCCATGCAGATATTACGTATTGAACAGTATGTGGATATGATGATGTACCAGTATGTCAAGATTCATACAAAAGGGGACATATGAATCAGATTTAAAAATCATTATAAAATAGGGGATATAGTAAATGGAGTTGTCAAGAAACAATCCTTATTCTTTATTCATAAGAAGATTTCTCTTCAGCTAGAAGAGCTAGATGAAGAGATAGTTACGGATGAGAAGTGGACTTCTTTTTATTATTGAACAGATCTTATCCAATGCCTTGAAGTATACTAAAGAAGGTTCTATTCGCATTTATATGAAGGGTTATACATTATATATAGAAGATACAGGAATTGGTATCAAGAAAGAGGACTTGCCTCGTGTCTTTGAAAAAGGCTTTACTGGTACAAATGGACGTATTGATAAGAAGGCGAGTGGATTAGGCTTATATCTTGTTAAGAATATATGTGATATTTTGGGTTATCCTATTCATATAGAGTCTGAAGTAAATAAAGGGACAACTGTTTCTATATGTTTTGAAAAGAAACCTCTTATTGTAGAGTAACTTACAAAATTGTAAGATAAGAGACTTATTCTGTAAGGTGAATCAATGGCAGATATGTTTCAAAAATAATTAAACTATAGTTGTAACGAAGGAGGAAAACATATATGTCATTATTAGAAGTTAAAAAAACTTAAAAAGTCTATACAACACGTTTTTCATCTCAGCAGGTCACTGCTCTGTCTAATGTCTCTTTTTCAGTAGAAGAAGGGGAATATGTCGCTATTATGGGTGAATCAGGAAGTGGTAAGACAACACTTTTAAATATCCTAGCATCTCTAGATACACCGACAAGTGGCGAAGTACTACTTAACGGAGAAGATATTACTAAAATCAGTGAAAAGCATATTTCACAGTTTAGAAGAAAAAAATCTTGGATTTGTATTTCAGGATTTCAACTTATTAGATACATTCTCTTTACGCGATAATATCTTTTTTTACCTTTAGTTTTATCTAAAGAAAACTATGATGTGATGGAAACTAAATTGAATCACTTAGCACCACAGCTAGGTATTGAATCACTACTGGATAAATACCCTTATGAAGTATCAGGAGGACAGAAACAAAAGAGTAGCCGTCGCAAGAGCTTTAATTACTCATCCTCAGATTATCTTAGCTGATGAACCAACAGGTGCTCTGGATTCTAAATCTACAGATGATTTATTGAATATCTTTGATCATGTAAATAAAGAAGGACAGACCATTGTGATGGTTACTCATAGTACTAAAGCGACCAGCTTTGCGAAACGTGTCTTATTTATACGTGATGGACAGGTCTATCATCAGATACATAAAGGAGATAAGACAAACGAAGAGATGTATCAGGCAATCAGTGATACACTTACACTACTGCAGACAGGGAGTGTAAGTAATCATGTTTTATTTAAAACTTGCCCTGACAAATATTAAAAAAGAATGGAAAAATCTATTTCCCATATCTTATTACAAGTATCTTTACTGTCATGATGTTTTATTGTGTAAAGTTCTTAGGTGGAGATAATGGCCTAAGAAAAGACAGTGAATCAGCGACCATGATGATGAATCTTGGCGTGTATGTTGTGATTATATTCTCAGTCATATTCTTATTATATATAAATAGCTTCCTCATGAAGAATCGTAAGAAGGAACTTGGACTCTATAATATATTAGGAATGGAAAAACGTCATGTGATGTTGATTATCTTTTTTGAAACATTGATTGTTTATTTGATTTCTTTAGGGTTTGGTGTATTAACAGGTGTTCTATTCAGTAAACTTATGATGCTTATTTTAGTGAAGATATTGGCTATTCATACATCGATTGTATTTAGTATTGATATGAATGCGATTTTGATCACAACTCTTCTCTTTAGTGTTATTTTCTTTGTCTCATTTATGATCAATCAGCTTCTATTCGTTTCTCTAATCCAATCCAGTTATTAAAAGGGTGGACAGGTTGGAGAAAAGGCCAAAAGACAAAGTGGTTGATGACTTTAATAGGTGTCATCACACTAGGTGCTGGTTATACAATTGCCTTGTCGATTGAAGACCAATCACTGCCCTTGTCTTATTCTTTGTGGCAGTTGTACTTGTTATTATTGGTACATATGCACTCTTTACGGCTGGCTCTATTGTAATTTTGAAAATATTAAAGAAGAATAAGAAGTATTACTATCAGACAAATCACTTCATCAGTGTGTCTCAGATGATGTATCGTATGAAGCAGAATGCAGTGGGACTTGCTAGTATCTGTATTTTATGTACATGTATTCTTGTCATGATTACTTCTACATATACTCTTTATAGTGGCGTTTTTGATACTGTGAAAAAAGTGTTCGTGCTGACTATAGTTATAAAGTAGGGAATATGGAAAAGGTGAATATGGATGAAGAAATCATCAACCTTGAAAAGGACATTAAAACATCTCTTGCTTCTAAAAATATCGGTATTTCTCAAATGGCTTCTTTAAAGTATTGTAATGTATTGGCTTCTCAAAATGGAACAGTTTTTACTGCGCCAGGAGAAGGTGGTAATAATAAGATTATTACAGTTCTTGGTATGACATTAGCTGATTACAATCGTATTTATAATCATCATGTCACTTTAAATGATCATGAAGTACTTTATAATTCTAATTATCATTTTAATCATGATTCAATGATGTTGAATAATCAATTGTATTCATTAAAGATGGTTAAGAATGATCCCTGGTTTGTCAAGGATGATATTGCGAATGTAAATTCAGATAGTATTACATTTGTATTCAAGGATGATGCGCCTTTTAAAACAGGCACTTACATTTGAACATCGTTCTTCCCCTTCTTATGTTTATGAAATATTAGTGGATTATAAAGGTGGTTATTTCAATTCAAAGGCTGAAAAAAAGTCATGCGTAAAACAACACAGAATTTCACTTTGAAAGTCAGTGAAAAGAATGATGGTGAAATCAGTTATTCTAATATGACTCGCTATGATAACTACCAACTATTCAGTCAGATGTATGGTTCATTATTATTCTTAGGGATCTTTCTAGGTGTACTCTTTATGATGGCAACCGTATTGATTATGTATTATAAGCAGTTATCTGAAGGCTATGAAGATCAGAAAAGATATGAAATATTGCAGAATGTAGGATTGAGTAAAAAAGAAGTCAGACAGGCTGTGTATCTTCACAGGTATTGATTTTTTCTTCTTTTTCTTCCTCTTGTAGTGGCAGTTATTCATATGTCTGTGGCATATAATATGATCTTAAAGATGTTTAAGGTAATGATTCTTAATGCCTCTCAGACATTTATTACATGTACTGTTGTATCAGTGATAGTACTTACTATTCTTTATACTATTGTTTATTTCTGTACAAGTCGTACATATTATAAGATTAAGAAAATAAAAAGGCTTTCGAGCCTTTTTTAGTAGTTTAAGAAGTAATCGTTGATTACTTTTTTTTATCTTTTGTGATTGTGAGAGAAAGCATTAATAGAATACGTGCTTTATAAAGGGGACAAGTTATTAGCCCCTAGACATACATGTTTAGGATCAAAATAATCATCCTGGAAGATAATACTGTTCGTTACACGGCTCGCACGTACAAAGATAATACCCTGATCAGATAATTCTTCAATACGCTGACGCCATTCTTTAGAATAGTTTCCGCTACCTGTTCCGACAATCACAATACCTTCATTATTTTTTGCTAGAAAGTCAAGAATATCAGGAGAAGCACCTACATAATAGTCGGCAATTGCGACATGAGCTAAATCTTTGATTGGTTTACGTGAAAAGACTGAATAAGTTGTATGTCTCTTTTAATGGCTGAGAAGAGAAATAAACTTCATCATCCTTCATATAACCAAGATTAGCGAAAGCTCTCTGGTCGAAGGCATCAATCTTATAATTACTGATTTTCTGGATATCTCTACCGGAGAAAATAGTACTTGAGAATAAGCACATTACACCACGACCCCAAGCTTCACTATGACTTGCAAGCATAATGGCCTGGAATAAGTTAAATGGTCCATCGGCACTTGTTGCAGTTGCAGGACGCATCGCACCTGTTAAAACAACAGGTTTTAATGTATTGACTGTTAAGTTTAAGAAGTAAGATGTTTCTTCCATTGTATCAGTTCCATGAGTCACTACAATACCATCAATATCCTGCTGATCTGCAAGTTTATTAATATGTTCAGTTAAGATCAACCATCTTTGATCATCAATTTCATTAGAATCAACAGAAAAGAGATTATCTAAAACAATCTCAACACGATCTCTTATATCTGGAATAGAAGCCAATACTTCATCTACAGAAATAGTACCTGCTTCATAATTTGTTGTTTTACCTGCGTCACGCCACTTCCTGCAATCGTACCACCTGTCGCAACAATCGCAATTTTTTTCTTTTTCATATTTTTTTACACCTCGTCAATAATTATATTTAAAACAAAACTTGAATGCAATAATCTCTATTCAGTGTGTTCTAGAATATGCTTCAATGTTTTAGAATCTGTTACAGAAACAATCCCATACTCATACAAAACAGCATTTTCCTCTTTTTAATTTCTTCATAATACGTGATACAGTCACTCTATTCATATCTAAACATCCTGCAATATCTTCATGCGTATAAGGAATGGATTTTTTTCCGTTATCTGTTTCAATAAGAAGGAAGTCAGCTACTTTTTGCGTACTATTATAGTTCACTAATCTTTCAATTGTATGTGTCAAATAGTTGCATGTAGAAGTCAGATGCTGAAGCATAAGAATCATGAGATCGATATTTTTCTGTAATATAGGCATCAAATCAGTAATATGACAACGGATGAATTCTACATCAGTAATCGTGGCCATATTCGCTTTACGTACAGAATGGTTTAAAAAAAGAACCATCACCAAAAAATACGTCCTTTCTTTAATACCTCCAAGGTAATCTGTTTTCCCTGTGAACTGCTTAAATAAGCACGTACACGACCTTTGATTAAAAGATAGATATCATTTGCATCATCACTCTCATAAAAGATGACTGTCTTTGAAGGCAAGACACAACGTTCACCTACTGATTCAAATAAATAAAAATAGTTTTCTGGAATAATGATATTCATATGTCCCCCATTGTAGCCTAGGCTACTGTATTGCCTCTTTTTATCATTATAATATTCCTGGGTGATGAAAATGAAGGAAAAGTATTATCAATGGTAAAAAATTTTGGTTGGTGTCGCTTTGACTGATATAGCACTTGGTATGATTGTATTACCACAATCCTTCGTCGCAGGAGGTGTCACAGGGTTATGTGTTATTTTAAGTAAGATGATTCCATTACCAGTCTCAATTCTTGTATTAATTTGTAATGCAATATTATTTATATTAGGTTATATATTTATTGGTAAAGAATTCATTTTCAAGACATTGATTGTCAGTATTATCTTTCCATTTGGGTTAGATCTATGTCAGAAATATAATTTCTTAGCTGAAATGAGTTCTGATCCTTTAATGAGTGCTATTCTTGCAGGTGTCCTCATTGGGGCAGGGGTAGGACTTGTACTTTTAGGCGATGGTTCTTCTGGTGGTTTTGATATTATTGGTGTGATTTTACAGAAGTATTTCAAAGTCCCTGTTTCTATCGTTATGAATATATGTGATATTACAGTTATTTTGATTCAGGTGGCATCTAATCCCTTTATGAAGAATGTATACGGTATTCTTTGCGATTATGATCTGTACTATAACAGTCAATAAAGTATTGGCATATGGTCAATCACAATGTGAAATCATGATTATGAGTCATGAATATGAAAAAATCAGAGAGAACGTATTTATAAAGAAATTGATGTTGGGCTCACGTTATTAAAAAAGCGGAAACAGGTTATTTAAGAGAAGATATGCAGGTCATTCTTGTGGTTACACAATATAAAAAGATTGCGACAATTAAGAAAATCTCTGTAGAAATAGATCCTACTTCCTTTGTTTTTGTGAGTGATGTTCATTCAGTCATTGGAAAAGGGGTATACATTATCACGTTAAGACCTACGGGTCTTTTTTTTTTTGTGCTACAATAGATGCAGGTGATGAATATGTTAGAAGAAAATGATGAAAATGATTGAATTTGATTGTGGAGATCCTAAGCGTATCCAGCATTTCATAAAAGGTACATAGCTTTTCTAAATTAATTGGTGAAAAGAAGGATTGGATGCACATACACTCTTTGTATTAGAAGCGACTAGTATTTTTACATGATATTGGAATACGTGTATCAGAAGAGAAATATGGCTTTCAAAATGGAAAACTGCAGGAACAGGAAGGTCCTACACCTGCAAGAGAAATATGTACTTCTTTAGGATTTAAAGAAGATGATATAGAAAGAATATGTTTCTTGATTGCCCATCATCATACATATACTGATGTAGATGGAATAGATTATCGTATCTTGTTAGAAGCAGATTTTTTTAGTCAATGCATTTGAAGATAATGCTTCTATAGAATCTATTCAGCATGCCAAAGAGAGTTTTTTGAAACAGAAACAGGTAAGCGTATATTAGATACAATGTTTAAGTCATAGTTTTTCTATGACTTTTTTGGAGGGTTATTATGTGTGGACGTTACTATCTAGATGAACAATTGAAATATGACTTGACTAAATGGGTCATTATTTCTGATGGACATATATTTCCTTATGGAGATATTCATCCAGGAGAAGAAGGCTTTATTATTTTGAGGGGTCATTATGGAGACTATAAGACATGGGGTTATCCATTAAATCAAAAACGTGTCTTTAATGCACGCATAGAAACAGTATTAGAAAAGAAGATGTTTAAAGAAGATGCAGTAAAAAGAAGATGTATTATTCCAATTAGTGGTTTCTATGAATGGGATAGAGCACATGCGCAATATCTATTTACTAATAATCATATTCTTTATCTTGCAGGCATCTATCATGATGACTATTTCACAATACTTACAAAAGAAGCAGAAGATATCATCTCAGGAATCCATTCAAGAATGCCTGTCATTGTTTCATGTGAAGATATAGATTTATGGCTTGATGAAGGAAGAGTATACAAAAAAAAACCAAAGACTCTTTAGAAGTCCTTGGTTCTCATAAACAAATGTCATTAGATGATATCAGTGACATCAATCCATGATTCCTGGTGGGCATATTTTTCTAGTTCTGGAATAGTGAGCTTAATAGCGCTATTAGGGTCGCCACATGCTGGATAAACATGATCAAAACGTTCTAGAGACTCATCAAGATAGACTTTAATACCTTCTTTTAATCCAAAAGGACAAACACCACCTACTGGATGACCAGTCAAAGATTCTACTTCATCCCCATGAAGCATCTTAGCTTTCTTATGAAAGAATGATTTATATTTCTTATTGTCGATTCTTGCATCTCCGGCCATTACAATCACAATGACTTCATCTCCGACATGAAAAGACATTGTTTTCGCAATTTCCTGTTCCTTACAGACCAATAGCTTGTCTTTGCAAGTTCCACAGTCGCACTTGATACAGGAAACTCTACAATATGTGTATCCATATTATATTGTTTGAAATAATTCTTCACTGAATTTAAAGACATTAACTCCTCCTATCAACATACTAACTAGATATGTTTATAAGGATTATAGCACAAAAAGCTGCGCTTTTCAATAAACTCAACCTTTATTTTCTTCTTGGATAGAAAGAATCAAAAGCACCTAACAATCCATATTCCTTGAAATGTTCAATAAAGTGAATATCAGGAAGATATTCTTCTGGAAAGTATTTCTTTAATAATTCTCTTAACTCATGTTTATTAGTATATTTACATGATACGATCAATATTTCAGGATCATAGATAGAAATGACTGCGGCAGACTTGATAGGCAAGGAATTTTAATTGTTCCTCTGGTGTCTTTTGAAATTGTTCTCTGTTAAATGGCAGATATTTGGCTTCTCCTGCTATCTTATGCGCTCCCTCTATTAATTGTCCTTTAAAGACAGAACCTATACCACAAGGACTCCCCATGGATGGCTGATAAAGAAATGAGATTGTCTGGTATTTATTCTGTGAAATATAATAACCAGATACAAGGGGGTATTGACATCATTAAATAAATAGAAACGTTTATTTGGATAACGTTTATTAAGTGGTCCTAAGACATTGATTCTTTGGTCACGGAAGTCCATATAACCATCTCGAATGATTCCCGGAAGACTAATTCCAATAATAGGAATATCTGGATGAAAGAGTAATACTGTATCAAGGATATCAAAGAGGTCATTTACTTGAAAATCAAACTTAACGACTTCATTATCTAATAGTGTTTTATTATTTTGATCAAAACACGATAAATCATTCTTGTACGATGACTTGTGCGTACTGTTGCGATGGTTAAGATCTTTGTCTGGTGAGGCACTGGACGACTAATGACAGGTAAACGAGCCGTAGTTGGATGACGACGAGACGATAAATGTTCATCTAAGAATTCTAATAATGCGCCTGCATCATATTTTGCGAATATTGTAGAAGGAATAGTCAGTACTGTCTTCTTTTTAAAGCATGTTTCTAGTTTTGTCTTTTTTAGAATTCACTTGTGCAGTGCCACAAGAATCACATCATAATTCTTCGCAATATCATAGAGTTCATGATAAGCAATTGCATCAAATTCATAGTTTTTAGATAAAAAGCATAGTCGCTTCATTGAGTTGTGCAGCAAACATACCTGTTGTGAGGCCACTTGTACATGTTAAAAGAACACGAATAGGAGGTTCATCGATCAATTGTTTAACACATTGAAGCATTTCTTCATATAACGAAATCGCATGATTCATAGTATGCATTTGAAAATGAAGATAGAAGTCTATCTTATCAGTGACAAGATTTGTGACTGATAATTCAATCAGGTTATGGTCATTAAATACTACTTCGGCATGACAATAAGGAGTTGTAAGAATAATTTTTTACTTTCTTCTTTAATATCACAGCCTTCAATAGACTGAATGAGAATCCATTCCTTGAATAATAATGTATGTATATCTCTTAAAAATTCATCCATAATTATCACCTCAACAATAGTATATCAAAACAATACACCAATGAGATATTTTTTAATATATTGAAAAAGATGATGGATTCTTGTCAAAATGGTTTTGAAAAAGATGATCAGAATTAGAAAATAATGTTTCTTTTTGCATTCTTATACTATAATACTTAAAAGAGATTACATTATAATCATATTAATATAGGAGAAAACTTATGGGGAAATATTTATTTTTTGATATAGACGGTACTTTATTAAGTGATGTTACACATACTGTGCCACAAAGTGCAATAGAGGCGATTAAGAAAGCAAAAAGAAAATGGGCATCATTGTTTCTTTTGTACAGGAAGAAGTTATTTTATGACAAAGGAAATTTCTTTTTACAGGAATAGAAGATGCAATTATTGCGAATGGCGCGGCCGGTTGTTCGTGATGGTAAGCCAGAATTACAGAAAATCATTTCAAGTGATGTTGTAAAGAAAACACTTGAACTTATTGAAGAATTAGGTGGAGGCTATCAGATCATAGATTGGAAAAATGGCTATCAGAATCCTTATACACATGCTATGTTTGAAGAACAGTTCAAAAAGAAATTTGATGAACCTGTTGAAGAAGTGTTTAAGAAAAAAGAGTATGAAGACGATGGCTGAAATAGAGAATAATCCAATTCTTAAGATTGATGCAACTTTTTGATACAGGAGAAGCAGCTGAGAGATTCATGAAAGAATTAGACCCAAGCTTGACTTTTTATACCAGCTGGAGGCTATACATCAACATTTGGCGCAAAGGCTGGAGAAATGATGATTAAAGATGTATCTAAAGGGGCTCGCTATTAAGGATTTTATGGAAGCTGTTGGTGAACCAATAAAAATGCCTATGCATTTGGAGATTCTACAAATGATATAGAAATGTTAGAAATAGCAGGTACTGCCATTGCGATGGGCAATGGGGCTGATTTGGCAAAAGATGTAGCTGATTATGTGACTGATACAGTCGATGAAGATGGACTATATAATGCGATGAAGTATTACAAGTTAATATGATTTATTATGGAAGAGAGTGCCAGATTTATGGCAATCAAGATGCTGACGTTTATATCTTCTGTTTCTTTCATGACTGCACTTCAATTGTAAAATCATTAAAGAAAAAACTATTGCTTTATAGCACCAGTTATTAAGGATTGGAACAGTGAACTTTCTCCATGGCCTGCTGATGGTTTTGGGTGGAAAGGGTGAGGAACTTGAAAAGTGGATTCTTTCAACTATGAATTCCTCTCATCATTATATTATTGCGGGCTATTCACTTGGTGGTTTGTTTAGTTTGTGGATGTATGGAAGACATGAATCTTTTTTGTAGGATGTATAAGTGCATCTGGTTCCTTATGGTTTCCAGGCTGGATCAACTATCTTCATACCATTAATAGAAAAGCAGTAGTATACTTGAGTCTAGGTAGAAAAGAATCAAAAACAAAGAATAAACTCATGTGTACAGTAGGACAAAATACAATAGAAACTTATCAATATCTAGTCAAGAATAACAGATGTATATATATAGAAGAGAATGGAGGTCATTTCACTGAACCAGATCAAAGAATGATCAGAGGATTTAAATGGGTTTTTGAAAATTTATCTATCTTTTTTGAATAAACTATGTTAGAATACACACGGTCGCAAAGACATTTTTTAAAAAATATGCGATTAATGCCCATTAGAAAATGATTTTTTTGATTGACTTATAATCTAATTTTCATTATAATGGGTGATGCAGTTATAGAGGGTGATCAAGGTGAAATGGAATCGTAATTGGTTAGTCAAACAGAAAAATGGAAAATTTGATTTCGAAGAAACGATAACATTTCCTAAAGAAATGTTCTATAACTTATCTCGAATCAATGATTTGAAGGATGTGGAAGTTACAGGATCAGGCAACTTCAATAGTAGTGAAGAACATCTATATGTAACATACCATGTTCAGGGAACAATGGTTGTTCCTTTGTGCTATATCATTGGAAGATGTCGATTACCCATTTTCTATTGATACAGATGTTGTGTTTGCGTTTTATAAGCCTGAAGATGATGAGGATGTTGTAGAAGCAAGAAAAGATGTTGCTGATCTTTTACTTCTGTCATATTCCAGGAAATCATGATGGCTATTCCAATGAGAGTTGTGAAGGAAGGCGCAAAGATGAAAACGAGCTACCAGGCTGGAAAGTCATGGATGAAAGCGAAGTAGTCGCAAAAGAAGAGGATACAATCGATCCCCGTTTAGCAAAACTCAAAGATTATTTCAAAGGATCAGGAATAAGGAGGTAGAACAAGATGGCAGTACCATTTAGAAGAGTATCAAGTACAAGAAGAGACAAGAGAAGAACTCATGACAAATTATCAGCTCCTGCAGTTGTTAAATGTCCAGAATGTGGTGAATTCAAATTAGCACATAGAGTTTGTGGTCATTGTGGTTATTATAATGGCGTTAAAGTTAAGGATGTAAAATAATTCCTTTAGAGAGATGAAAATCTCTCTTTTTTATTTTTAAGAGGTTTTCTAGCGTTTTATGCTAGAAAACTTTTTTTGTGTTTAAAATCCATAAATTTCTTGTCTGAAAGTGCATTGTAAGTCTATAATAGTGGTAAGAATTGTATGAAAGTGGATAATTGTGGAAAGGAATGGTGAGTAAGGTATGTTCTTTGGTGAATATCAGCACAATCTAGATACTAAAGGCCGTTTGAGCATCCCTGCTAAATTCCGTGGTGAATGCAGGAGACCATGTCTATATCATGAGAGGCCACGAAGGCTGTCTAGATGTTTATACAGAAGAAGGATGGCAGACTTATTATGCAGAATTGAAGAAGTTATCAAATAAGAAGAAAAGAAGAACGTGCTTATTTGCGTATGGTAACTTCTCGTATGAGCCGCAGTGAATTTGATAAATTAGGTCGTATCAATATTCCCAGGTATTACGTACACATGCTCATCTAGAAAAAAAGAGTGTACAATCGTTGGCGCTGGTGAACATATTGAAATATGGGATACTGCTAAATGGGATGCATTCTATGATGAATATGATGACCAGTTTGATGACTTATCAGAAAGAATATCAGAAAATGAGGGAATGATAAATATGTTTGAACACTATAGTGTATTATTAGATGAAACAATCGATGCATTGAATATAAAAAGAAGATGGTATTTATGTGGATTGTACTCTCTTAGGCGGAGGGGGACATAGTTCTCGTATTCTAGAAAAATTGACAACAGGACATTTATATTGTTTTGATCGGGATACCAATGCGATAGAAGTCGCAAGAGAAAGATTGTCAAAAATTTCTGACAACTTTTACTATTATTCATGCAAATTTCAAAGAGATTAAGGCAAGACTCTCAATGGAGGGTGTTTATAAAGGTAGATGGTATTATATTTGATTTAGGTGTATCTTCTCCACAATTTGATAATGCGGAAAGAGGATTTAGCTATAATACAGATGCAAGACTAGATATGCGTATGAATCAAGAACAGCCTTTAAGTGCTTATGAAGTAGTGAATAATTATTCTTATCAGGACTTAGTGACTATTTTATATAAGTATGCGGATGAAAAATTTGCGAAATCAATTGCGAGAATGATTGAAAAGGAAAGACAGGTTAAACCTATTGAAACAACCTTTGAGCTTGTAGAAATAGTAAAAAGGCTATTCCAGCTCGTTAAGACGTACAGGTGGGCATCCTGCAAAACGCACTTTCCAGGCAATTCGTATTGAAGTGAATGATGAATTAAATGTATTTGAACGTGCTTTAACAGATTCATTAGATACTTAATGTGGGTGGACGTGTGGCAGTCATCAGCTTCCACTCATTAGAAGATAAAATTACAAAGTATATGTTTAATGAAAAGACTGCATATGGATTTACCAATGGGTATGCCAGTTATTCCGGAGGAATATCAGCCTCGTTTTTAAGAAGGTTACAAGAAAGCCTATAGTCGCAGATGAAAAAGAATTATCAGAGAACAGACGTTCTCATTCAGCTAAATTAAGAGTAATAGAAAGGATACGTGATGAATAATGAAAAGAAGAAAATCAAGATTTTTAAAGTTTACAGAAATGTTTGCGCTTGCGTTCTCTTTTGTTCTATTTTTGGTAGGTAGTATTTATTTGAATTCATATGAATCACAACTTAATGCGAAAATCAAAAAGACACAGGATGAAATATCTAATGTGCAGTCAGATATTGATGCTTTAGAAATGTCTAAACAGGAATTGGCTTCTTTCTCACGTATGAAGGATGTTGCCACTAAGAAAGGTTATGATTATCAGCCTAGTTCTGCAAATGCAGTGCAGTGGTAGGAGCTGAAGAATAATGAAGAGATCAGAAATAGAAGCGGTCAGGTTGTTATGCTTGTATTTCTCTTTATGATGGTTATACTCGCAATCAATGTCTGTTATGTACAACAGGTAAGACAATGATCAGTAACGTCAATGTAAGAGACTTTGCGAAGAATCGCGGAGGAGGACAGGTCACTAAGGTTGTCCAGGCGGCACGTGGGACTATTTATACAAGTGATAACGAAATAGTTGCTTCTGATGTAAAGAAATATAAATTAAGGGGCTATTCTTGCAAAAAAGGTTAGATGCTAAAAAAGAATCCTCAATATGTTGTAGATAAAGATCAAACAGCTGAAGAGTTAGCACCTATTCTAGGTGTATCTAAAGCAACAATTTTAGATCGTTTGAATCAGAATACATATCAGGTAGAATTTGGTAATTATGGCCGTAATTTATCTTCTATCACAAAAGAGAAGATTATGGCATTGAAGTTACCTGGTCTTGAATTTGATGAAATTACATCTCGTAATTATCGTTTTGGTGATTTTGCAAGTTATGAAGTAGGCTACGCAAATTGTAGGCGCAGAAACAGATCCTTATAATATTGTAGGTCAGATGGGTATTGAAAAGACTTATAATAATTGGTTAAAAGGGTACAAATGGGCAGAGAGTTTATTTAGTAGACTCTAAGCATAATACTCTTCCTAATGGGGTTATTTCTGATAAAAGGCAGTAGGTGGAAACGATGTTTATTTAACAATCAATTCAACACTTCAGACAGAATTAGATTCATTAATGAAAGATATGCAGGAAAATACAAAGGCTTCAAAAGCCTGTCTTTGTAGTTATGAATGTCAAAACAGGGGCTATTCTTGCAGTATCTAACTATCCTTCATTTGATCCTAATAAACGAGATTTAACTAATTATAACGATACATTCTTAAATGAAGCATTTGAATGTGGTTCGGTTTTTCAAACCATTTGTCTATGCGAATGCATTAACAGATGGTGTATTAGATTTAGATAGCAAATATGAATCTGGTACATATGATTATTTATCTAATGGCCGTGTTATTGCGACAATTCATGACCACAATAGAACTGGATGAGGCCGTATTACTTATCGTGATGGGTTGTACCATTCTTCTAATACGACTATTTGTCATATTCTTTCTGAACATACAAATATGTCTAGCTTAATTGAAGATTATAAGAATCTTGGATTATTCCAGACTAGTAAAAGGTAGATGGCTTGTTCTCTGGTAGTGGTGTAAAGGGTTATGATGGTAAAACAAAGAGCTTAGAATATTTCACAACAGGATTTGGTCAAGGTTCTTCAGTTACTACACTACGGCTATTAAGAGGTTATTCAGCATTTGCGAATGATGGTCGTACAGTAGAACCTTATTTAGTAGAAAAGGTAGTTAATCCTACAAATGGTAAGACACTCTATAGTGCTAAAACTTCTTATTCTAAGAAAATTTATTCTACTGAAGCAGTGGCTCAGATGAGAACACTTTTATATGGTGTCGTTAATATTGATGGATCAACAGGTCGTGATTATAGAGATTCATCTGTAGAAATCATTGGTAAGACTGGTACTGGTCAGATTGCAGAAAATGGTGCTTATTCTGCTTCTAAGCATACACATTCCTTTGTCGGCATTAAGACCTTATCGTGATCCTGAAGTAGAAGTTATAGTCTGGTTAAGAATGAAAGCGACGGTACTAACTATTCTGGAGATCTAGTCAAGAGTATTACTAAATCAGCTTTAAATATCTTAAGCAAAGATACTGAAAAGGTAAATTCAACACCTTATGTATTAAATAACTATATGAATCAGAGTACATCATATGTTGAAGGTATCTTAAAGAAGCATTCGCTTACACCAATACTCATTGGTGATGGTTCTACAGTAGTAGGACAATATCCATCAAGTACAACAGAAGTTACAATGGGTTCTAAAAGTACTTTTATTAACAGATGGACAGAAATATACAATGCCTTCAATGCTTGGCTGGTCTCGTAAAGAGGCTGAAGCCTTTGCATCACTCACAGGTGTTGAAATTAAAATGAATGGTTTGGGCTCTATTTATGCTCAAAGTATTACAAAGGAACTGAATTAAAACAAGGCACTGAGATTGAGCTTTATGCGAAATAAGTGACATTGTATTTACACCCATATTATGCTACACTTGTGGGGTAAAATAGAGGGAGGAAATTTTCATGTTTCTATTA
>VOFC01002373.1_pt1 | contig 44781 bp, 57 predicted proteins | sample 5384161 | NCBI WGS metagenome assembly VOFC01 (sample SAMN12384722, study PRJNA508395) | human gut metagenome | isolation source: healthy gut B | host: Homo sapiens | reverse complement strand
CCAGATCTGCAAGCAGGACTACGCCGACTTCCTGCGCTTCCACAAGGAAAAGAGGTGCGGAGTTCTCCGTGGCTGTCATGGAGGTCGATTGGAAGGAAGCTTCCCGCTTTGGCCTGATGGTGGCAGACGAGAACGATAAGATCACCGAGTTCCAGGAGAAGCCCCCGGTTCCCAAGTCCAACCTGGCTTCCATGGGCATTTACATCTTCAACTGGGATGTGCTGAAGAAGTACCTGGAAGAGGACGAGGCTGATCCCAACTCCAAGAACGACTTTGGCATGAACATCATCCCCGCTCTGCTGCGGGATGGCCGCAAGATGTATGCTTACCACTTCAATGGCTACTGGCGTGACGTGGGCACCATCGACAGCCTGTGGGAAGCCAACATGGAAGTGCTGGACCCCGAGAACTCCGGCATTGATATCTTCGACAAGAAGTGGAAGATCTACAGCCGCAACCCCGTGCTGCCCGCCCAGAAGATCGGCCCCCGCGCCATGGTGCAGGATTCCCTCATCACCGAGGGCTGCCAGATCTATGGCCGCGTCCAGCACTCTGTCCTGAGCGCAGGCGTTACCGTGGAAGAGGGCGCTACCGTTGAGGATGCTGTCCTGATGGATGGCGTGGTGGTCAAGGCAGGTGCCGTGGTCAAGCGCTGCATCCTGGCTGAGGATGTTGTGGTGGGTGCCGGTGCCAAGATCGGCGGCGAGGGCCCCATTGCACATGTGGGTACCGGCCTTACCGTTGGCGCAGGCGCTACCGTAAAAGAGGGTGCCAAAGTATTTGATTCCGTCAAGGAGGGCGAGGAAGTATGCTGAGCCAGAACAACAATGCGTTGGGCATCATTTTCCCCAACAGCTATGATAACACCGTACCGGAGCTTGTGACTGAGCGCACCATGGCTTCGATCCCCTTTGCAGGCCGTTACCGCATGGTGGACTTTATGCTGTCCAGCATGGCAAACTGCGGCATCTCCAATGTCTCCATCGTGGTGCGCAAGAACTACCACTCCCTGATGGATCATCTGGGCACTGGCCGTGAGTGGGATATGGCCCGCCGTCACGGCGGCCTGAACATCGTGCCTCCCTTTGCAGAAAAGGGCGTGCGCATCTATTCCGGCCGTGTGGAGGCGCTGGGCTCCATCCTGAGCTACCTGGAGAACCAGAAGGAGAAGTACGTTGTGATGAGCGATGCCAACATCGCCATCAACTACGATTTCAACGCCCTGCTGGCTGCCCATCAGGCAAGCGGCGCGGATGTGACCATCGCCTACCAGAAGACCGAGATCCCCGAGGGCCGCAAGAACGACAACTACACCCTGACTGTGGATGCCGATGGCCGTGTGACTGAGCTGCTGTTCAACGATTACCGCCCTGGTGTCCAGAACCTGGACCTGAACATCTACGTTCTGGAGCGCGAGACCCTGATCAAGCTGGTCAAGGATGCGACCTCCCGCGGCCTGATCTACTTTGAGCGTGACATCCTGGCCCACAACGTCAACATCCTGAACATCCGTGCTCTGGAGTACACCGGCTATGTGGCCCATGTCTGCGATATGAAGAGCTACTTTGATGAGAACCTCAAGCTCATCGATGAGAAAAACCTGAACGCTCTGTTTCCCAAGGAGAGCCCTGTCTACACCAAGATCCGTGATGACAACCCCGTGCGCTACGTCAACGGCTCTTCCGTCAGCAATTCCCTGCTGGCCGATGGCTGTGTTATCGAGGGCACCGTGGAGAACTGCGTGCTGTTCCGCGGCGTTCGCGTCAAGAAGGGTGCTGTGGTCAGAAACTGTGTCCTGATGCAGGATACCGTTGTGGAACCAGGCGCTCAGCTGGACTGCGTTGTCACCGATAAGAACGTGCGTGTGACCGCCGAAAAGAAGCTCTCCGGTACTGAGAGCTTCCCGGTCTATGTTCAGAAGAACCACACCGTCTGAGCCTGATACACTGAAACTTTCACAGGGGCGGCTCCCCTCCCCGGTAGCCCCTCTCAAAGAGGGGCGGGGGCCTTTGCGCCCCCGCCCGCTCTTTGTGTATCCGCCCTTTTTTCTGGAAAGGAGAAATACTATGAAGATCCTGTATGCCGCTTCGGAAGCGACTCCCCTTTGCCAAGTCCGGCGGTCTGGCGGACGTGGCAGGCTCCCTGCCCAAGGCTCTTGTCAAGGACGGCGTGGATGCCCGCGTCATCATGCCGCTGTACGGCGACCTGAAAATGCGCGACAAGCTGGAGTATGTCACCAACTATTCCGTTCCCGTGGGCTGGCGCAGCCAGTACTGCGGCCTGTTCAAGGCCGAGATGAACGGCGTCACCTACTACTTCCTGGACAACGAATATTATTTCAAGCGCCGCGGCCTGTACGGCTTCTACGATGACGGTGAGCGCTTTGCGCTTCTTTCTCCCGCGCCGTGCTGGAGACCCTGTTCTACATCGACTTCACCCCCGATATCATCAACTGCAACGACTGGCAGACCGCGCTGGTGCCCGTTTACCTGAACCTGTACTACCGCCATCTGGATAAGTTCAACCGCATCAAGACCATCTTCACCATCCACAACATCGCCTATCAGGGCAAGTACGGCACCGATATCCTGGAGGACACCTGCGGCATCGGTCACCGGGATCAGCACATCGTGGAGTATGACGGCTGCGCCAACTTCATGAAGGGTGCCTTCGAGACGGCCGACAAGATCACCACCGTCAGCCCCACCTATGCACAGGAGATCCTGGACCCGTGGTTCAGCTACGGCCTGGATGCCCTGCTGCGGGAGAAGCAGTATAAGCTCTGCGGTATCTGAACGGCATTGACATGGACGCCAACAACCCCGCCACCGATCCCAAGATCCCCTTCAACTACAGCATCGACAACTTTGAAGAGGGCAAGGCAGCCTGCAAGAAAGCCCTGCAGGAGAAGTTCGGCCTCCATCAGGACGGCAGCCCCGTCTTTGCCATGGTCAGCCGCATGGTGGGCATGAAGGGCTTTGATCTGGTGCAGAGCATTGCAGACGGTCTGGTGGACCGCGGCATCGAGCTGGTCATCCTGGGCAGCGGCGAGAACCAGTACGAGAGCTTCTTCTCGGACCTGTGCGCCCGTCACCCGGGCCGTGTAGGCACCTATATCGGCTTCGAGCCGGCTCTGTCGCAGGAGATCTACGCCGGTGCGGATGTCTTCATCATGCCTTCTAAGAGCGAGCCTTGCGGCTTGTCTCAGATGGTGGCCTGCCGTTACGGTACGCCTCCCATCGTCCGCGAGACCGGCGGCCTGCGGGATTCCATCCACGACTGCACCCTGGGCGGGCAACGGCTTTACGTTTGCCAATTACAGCGCCCATGAGCTGTATGACGCCTGCTGCCGTGCACAGGACCGTTACTACAACAAGGAGGACTGGAAGAACCTGGTCAAGCACGATATGGAGTGCGACTTCAGCTGGGATCTCTCCGCCAAGAGCTACGAGGGTCTGTACAACGAGACCGCAAACCTCTGGTAAGCGGAAACCGGCAATGCCTCCCAAAGCCCCGGCGGCCCCTGCACGCAGCAGCCCCGCCGGGGCTTTTTGCGCCCAAAAACTGAGAAAATCCGCGTACAAGCAAAAAAACAGGCGAAAGAAAATCCTTTCACCTGTTTTTTATTTTCGGCGGAATCTACAATGGAAAAAAACGGAATTTGTGGAAGCGGCTGAATTTTTTTGAAAACCTTGACGGAGGGGGGCTTAACCGGTAAACTGAGGGCAGAACTGGTAAATCTTCCGTAAGACCAAAATAAAAAAGGAGGCGTTTTCGGATGAAACGTTGGAAGAAACTTTCGGCCTTTCTGCTGGCGGCGGTGCTGGCGCTGGGCGTTCTGACGGCCTGCGGCCAGCAGATGGTCCGGACCGAGGACTTTGTACACATGGTGCAGCGGAACCTGCAGCGGGCCAACGCATCGTCAACGGATGGGCGATCCGGCCTGAACCTGAAAGTCAAGGCGGGCGAGGACTACCGCAAGGAGGCCGATGCCCTGCTGAATAAGTATGTGGAGGCCTACGAGGCATGGCGCGCAAAGGACCCGGTGCTGGAGAAGGATGAACCGAGCTTCTGGGAGATCTGGCATGAACTGGACTGGAACGCCCCGGGATATGTGATCCGGACGTATGCTTCCAAGGGCAAGAGCAATCTGAACGCGATCCAGCGTGATTTGAACGATGTGGCATACGGTATGGCGGATGACCTGTGGTGGTATGCGTATCGTAATGATGATACCGCTGAAAAAACGATCACCGTGGCAGAAAAGAAGTGAACGGCTGGTATTACCTGGTGGCGGTGTCCAAGGTCAATGCTCCGGAAGCACAGCCGTGGTAACGCTGCACGATGAAAACACACCCATAAAATCGGAATCGGAGGAACACACAATGAAACTTTGGAAAAAAAGCTGATGGCCTGCACGCTGGCAGCGGTGCTGGCACTGGGCGTTCTGACCGGCTGCGGTCAGAAAGTGGTCATGACGGATTCTTTTGTCAATATGCTCAACCGTGACCTGGCTCGGGAACATTATTATACCAATCCGAATGGCGATGATATTTCCGGTGCGAACGTGAAACTGACCGAGGGAAGTGAGTACAGCAAGGAAGCGAACGCTCTGCTGGACAAGTATGTGGCGGCCTATCAGAGCTGGCTCAAGACCGACCCCATCCTGAGAGATAATGAACCGAAAATTGACGCCATCGCAGAGGAGATGAATCTGGGCAAGGATTACATCGTCACATCTTACGCAACGCAGGGCACGAAAGACCTGGTAATGATTCAGTATGAACTGGAACACAATGCAGCGTTCGATATGGCGCGTGGCATCTGCAAAGCACTTTACAACACCAACATGACGGTCAAGACCGTCACCGTGGCCGAGAAGCAGGTGGACGGCTGGTACTACCTGGTGGCCGTGACCAAGCCCGTGAACAAATAACAACGCGTTTCACACATCCGTTCATTGACCCCGGAGCAAGGACCCCTGCGGCCCCGCTCCGGGGCTTTTTTGCATCCTGCACAAACTTTTGCGCAAACTTTTGGTATTGATGGGGCCGCAGGCGGACAAACTCCACCCAAAACGGGCCGCTGCGGCGGACTCGTGAACAAATTATGAAATTTTACCAGAATTCCGTGGAGAATTGATTGAAAAACAAGACGATTTGAATTATACTAGCGTTATGAGATTTTTTCCCAAAGAAAATCTTTGCGAAACATTCTCCACAGCCTGCGGGGGCAGGCGGCAGGAGCGGACAGGAGGGAATGCCGGATGAAGGGCCTGTACAAAGCGCTGGAGGATCTGGTCTGGCTGACCCAGCTGGGGCTTTCCATCCTGCTGCCGCTGCTGATGTGCCTGGGCGGGTGCTGGTGGGCCACCAACCGCTGGGGCTGGCCCATGTGGGTGTACCTGCCCGGCATTGTGCTGGGGCTGGCCGCCGGGGCCAAAAGCTTTTGGGCGTTTGCCAAGGAGCGGCTGGACCGCGCCAAACAGGAGCGCCCCCGCCGGGTGGGGTTCAATTCGCATCAATGAGCGTGGAGGTTTGCTATGAAACTGCAGCCGGAATCCAAAAAGGAACTGCTGCGCATCGCCGGGGGCACTGCATTGTGTACCGTGGCGATGTGGGTGATCTTCGCCGCACTGCATCTTGTGGGCTGGGTCCGGTTCGACTATACGGTCGTGCTGGGGTCGGTCGTGGGTGCGCTGGTGGCGGTCGGCAATTTTGCGGGCATCTGCTTCGTGGTCCAGAAGATCATCGACGAGCCCGATGAGAAACGCCGCAAGGCGAAACTTCAGCTCCCACAACAGCCGGATGCTGCTGCAGGCGGTGTGGGTGGTGGTGGCCATTGCGGCCCCCTGCTTCCAGCCGTTTGCCGGTGTGCTGCCGCTGTTTTTCCCGCGCATCACCATTTATTACCTGCAAATAACCGGTAAGTACAAGCCGCTTGCAGCGGCGGTGCCGGCACAGGACGTCTCGGTGGAAGACGCACCGGCCGATGCCCCCGCAGGGCGGAGACTCCGGGGAAAAAGAGGGGTGAAACCTAACAAATGGAACTGAACGGCGCAAAGATCCTGTACACCATCCATACCAACATCCCGCTGCTGGGCGACTTCAAGATCACCCAGACCCTTGTGAGTACCTGGATCGTGATGGCGCTGCTGACCGGGCTGGCCTTCTGGCTGGGGCATGACCTGAAACTGGAAAATGTCTCCAAGCGGCAGGCCGCCGCCGAGTTCATCGTGGGAGCGGCTGGATCAGTTCGTGCACGACAACATGGGCCTCCACTTTGACCAGTATATCCCGCTGGTGGGCGCGATCTTTGCTTTGAGCATTGGCTGCAACCTCATCAGCGTGGTGGGCCTGTGGAGCCCCACGGCTGACCTCAACACCGAGGCGGCCTGGGCCATCGTGGTGTTCGTTCTGATCATGTATTACAAGATCAAAACGAACGGCATCCTCAGCTACCTCAAGGGCCTGCTGGACCCCATCTTCCTCATGGCACCCATCAATGTGCTCTCGGAAATTTCAACGCCCGTCAGCATGGCGTTCCGTCACTTCGGCAACATTCTGTCCGGTACGGTCATCTCCACCCTGCTGTATTGGGCACTGGCAAGCCTCAGCCATGTCGTCTTCGGCTGGCTGCCCGGCTTTGTGAGCCAGCTGCAGCTGTTCCAGATCGGCATCCCGGCCTTTACCGGCCTGTACTTTGACTGGTTCGGCGGCTGCATCCAGGCATTCATCTTCTGTACCCTGACCACCATCTTCATCAAGCGTGCTGCCGGTGAGGAATGATCCGGCATCTCCCGAAACCACCAACACATTTTAGGAGGACAAACCTATGACTGACTTTCAATTCCTGGCTCGTGGTATCGCTCTGGCAGGCTGCGGCATCGGCGCAGGTCTGGCACTGATCGCCGGCATCGGCCCCGGCATCGGCGAAGGCAACGCCGCCGCCGCTGCCTGTGAGGCCGTGGGCCGTCAGCCCGAGTGCAAGAGCGATGTGACCAGCACCCTGATCCTGGGCGTTGCTCTGTCTGAGACCACCGGTATTTACGGCTTTGTCACCGACCTGCTGCTGATCTTCCTGGCACCGGGCATGTTCATGAACTACCTGGGCTGAGCCACTCCCTGAACCGTATAACACGAAAGAAGGGAGACGCTTATGCAACTTTATCAGGCATTGATCACGCTGGATGGCTGGACGTTTCTGGCCCAGATCTGCAACCTGATGATCCAGCTGGTGATCTTCAAAAAGCTGCTGCTGAACCCGGTCAAAAAGTAATCGCCGAGCGCAAGGCCAAGGCCGACAGCCAGATCGCTGACGCGCAGAAGCTGCGCACCGAGGCCGAAGCCATGAAGGCGGAGTATGAGCAGAACCTGCAGAATTCACGCGCCGAGGCGAACCAGATCGTAGCCAGTGCCCAGAAGACGGCGGCCGCCCGCAGCGAGGAGCTGCTGGGCGAGGCCCGTGCCCAGGCCGCTGCCCTGAAGCAGAAGGCCGAGGCTGACATTGCGCAGGAGCGCAAGAAGGCTGTCAACGAGGCCAAGGACGAGATCGGCGGCATGGCCATGGAGATCGCTTCCAAGGTGGTCGAGCGCGAGATCCGGGAAGCTGACCACAAGGACCTGATCGATGAATTCATTAAAAACGTGGGTGAAGCATCATGACCGAGATCGCAAGGATGTACGGCGGAAGCCTGTATGACCTGGCAGCAGAGGAAGGGCTGGACGGCCAGATCCTGGAAGAACTGGATCAGGCGGCAGCCCTGCTGAAGAGCAACCCCGGTACCTGCACCTGCTCAGCATCCCCAGCATCCCCAAAAAGGAGCGCTGCGGCCTGCTGGACGAGGCCCTGAAGGGCCGGGTGCATCCCTATGTACTCAACTTTCTGAAGATCCTGTGCGAGAAGGGCACCCTGCGGGAGCTGTCCGGCTGCGCCCGGGCTTACCGGCTGCGGTACAATCAGGCACACGGCATTCTGGAGGCTGTGGCGGTAACGGCTGTCCCCATGACGGAGGACCAGACCGCCCGCCTGCACGAAAAGCTGGAAGCGGTGACCGGCAAGAAGATCGATCTGAAGACAAAGGTGGACCCCGCCGTCCTGGGCGGCATCCGCCTGGATATCGAGGGCACCGAGCTGGACGGCACCGTGAAAAACCGTCTGGCCAGCCTGCGCAATACCATTGCTTCCATCACCGTATAAGAAAAAGAATATCCACCCGAGAGATTACGAAGAATTGAGTGGTGAACACAAGACAATGCAACTGAAACCTGAAGAAATCTCCAAGATCATCCGTGCTCAGATCAAGCACTACGAAAATGTGATCGAGCAGAGCGAGGTGGGCACGGTCATCATGGTGGGCGACGGCATCGCCCGGGCCAGCGGTCTGGAAAAGTGCATGGCAGGTGAGCTGCTTCAGTTTGACAACGGCGAATACGGCATGGCGCAGAACCTGGAGGAGAACACTGTCTCCATCGTTCTGCTGGGTTCCGACGTCGGCATCAAAGAGGGCAGCATCGTCAAGCGCACCGGCAAGGTCGTGTCCGTGCCCGTGGGCGAGGCGCTCATCGGCCGCGTGGTCAACGCGCTGGGTCAGCCCATTGACGGGGCAGGCCCCATCGAGACCACCGAGTTCCGCGCCATCGAAAGCCCGGCCCCCGGCATCATCGACCGCCAGCCTGTCAAGCAGCCGCTGCAAACCGGCATCAAGGCAATCGACAGGATGATTCCCATTGGCCGCGGCCAGCGCGAGCTGATTATCGGCGACCGGCAGACCGGCAAGACGGCCATTGCCATAGACACCATCCTCAACCAGCGGGACACCGGCGTCATCTGCATCTACGTCGCCATCGGCCAGAAGCGTTCGACCGTGGCGAACCTGGTGCAGAACCTGACCGAAGCCGGTGCCATGGGCTACACCATCGTGGTGTCGGCCACGGCATCCGAGCTGTCGCCCTTGCAGTACATCGCACCTTACGCAGGCTGCGCCATGGGCGAGTACTTTATGTATCAGGGCCGTCATGTGCTGATTATTTATGACGATCTGTCCAAGCACGCGGTGGCTTACCGTGCCCTGTCGCTGCTGATCCGCCGTCCCCGGGACGTGAGGCTTACCCCGGCGATGTGTTCTATCTGCACAGCCGCCTGCTGGAGCGGGCGGCCAAGCTCAGCGACGAGCTGGGCGGCGGCAGCCTGACGGCTCTGCCCATCATCGAGACCCAGGCAGGCGATGTTTCTGCTTATATTCCCACCAACGTGATCTCCATCACCGACGGCCAGATCTTCCTCGAGACGGAGCTGTTCCATTCCGGCATCATGCCCGCCGTCAACCCCGGCATTTCCGTTTCCCGCGTCGGCGGCGACGCTCAGATCAAGGCGATGAAGAAAGTTGCCGGTACGCTGAAACTGATCTACTCCCAATACCGCGAGCTGCAGTCCTTCGCACAGTTCGGTTCCGATCTGGACGCCGATACCAAGGCCCGTCTGGCACAGGGCGAGCGCATCGTGGAAGTGCTGAAGCAGAACCGCTCGGCACCGGTGCCTGTGGAAAAGCAGGTGGCCATCCTGTACGCGACCATCCACGATTATCTGGTCAGCGTCAAGGTGCCCGATGTGGCAGAGTACGAAAAGGGCCTGTACGAATATCTCGAGAACGATGCTGCCGGTGCCGCTGTCATGGAGACCATCCGCACCACCGGCAATCTGGACAAGGACACCGAGGAAGCGCTCAAGGGCGTCCTGTCCGCTTACACCGAGAGCTTCGTCAAGGCGCCCGGAGGGAAGGAGGCGTAACGCATGGCTGGTGCCAAGAAGGACATCAAGCTGCGCATCAAAAGCGTAGAGAGCACCATGCAGATCACCAAGGCCATGGAGCTGGTGGCTTCCTCCAAAATGCGCCGTGCCAAGGAGCGGGTCGAGCACAGCCGACCCTATTTTGAAACGCTGTACAAGACCCTGACCGAGATCGCGGCAGCGGACCCCCGGGCCCGCAACCCCTACCTGCGCCGCAGCGAGATCAAGCGCACGCTGCTGGTGGTCATTGCCGGTGACCGCGGCCTTGCCGGCGGTTACAACGCCAACGTGCTCAAGCAGGCGGATGCCCACGAGGGCCCGGTGACGGTGCTGCCCATCGGGAAGCGGGCGGCGGAATATTTTGCCCATCACGAAGCCGTGCTGTTCACCCAGGAGGTACTGCTGGCCGCCGATATCTCGGTGGGCGAGTGCTTCCAGCTGTCCCGCAGCATCACCGAGGGCTACTGCAAAGGCGCGTACGACGCCGTAAAGATCTGCTACACCCGGTTTGACTCCATGATGACCCAGACCGCTTCCACGCTGGAGGTGCTGCCGCCCCTGTCCATTGAGCCGACGGAAGAGCAGAAAGCCGAGGCCCGCCGCAGCCAGATTTTGTACAAGCCCAGCAGCGAGGAAGTATTCCGCGCCATCATCCCCGAGTATGTGGCCGGCATCGTCTACGGTGCCGTGTGCGAGAGCGTGGCCAGTGAGCTGGCCGCCCGCCGCACCGCCATGGACGCCGCCACCAAGAACGCCGGTGAGATGATCGACCATCTGAATCTGTATTACAACCGCGCCCGTCAGGCCGCCATCACGCAGGAGATCACCGAGATCGTGGCTGGTGCGGAGAACTAAACCTCTCAGTCTGCGCTCTGGCGGCAGCCCCCCCTATTAGGGGGGGCTGAATAGAAACCTAAAAAAAGAGTTGTAGCCTATGTCCGAAAAACATATCGGCAAGGTGATCCAGGTCATTGGCCCGGTGCTGGACATCCAGTTCAAGGATGGCGAGCTGCCGGAGCTGCTCAACGCCATTGAGATCGACAACCACGGCCAGAAACTGGTGGTGGAGGTCGCGCAGCTGACCGGCGACAATGTGGCCCGCTGCATTGCCATGAGCAGCACCGATGGTCTGGTGCGCGGCACAGATGCCGTGGACACCGGCGAGTCCATCAAGGTGCCCGTGGGTGACCAGTGTCTGGGGCGCGTGTTCAACCTGCTGGGCGAGCCGGTGGATAACAAGCCCGCCCCCACGCCGGATGCCTACTGGCCCATTCACCGCCCTGCTCCCAGCTATGAGGAGCAGCAGTCCACCACCGAGATCCTGGAAACCGGCATCAAGGTCGTGGACCTGATCTGCCCCTACGCCAAGGGCGGCAAGATCGGTCTGTTCGGCGGTGCCGGCGTGGGCAAAACCGTGCTGATCATGGAGCTGATCTACAACATCGCCACCGAGCATAACGGTTATTCGGTGTTCACCGGCGTCGGCGAGCGCACCCGTGTGAGGCAACGACCTGTACGGCGAAATGACCGAGAGCGGCGTCATCAACAAGACGGCGCTGGTCTACGGCCAGATGAACGAGCCCCCCAGGAGCCCGTATGCGCGTGGCCCTGTCCGGCCTGACCATGGCGGAGTATTTCCGCGATGTGAAGAATCAGGACGTGCTGCTGTTTATCGACAACATCTTCCGCTTCACCCAGGCCGGTTCCGAGGTGTCCGCCCTGCTGGGCCGTATGCCCTCTGCCGTGGGCTACCAGCCCACCCTGGCCACCGAGATGGGCGCTCTGCAGGAGCGCATCACCTCCACCCGCAAGGGCTCCATCACCTCAGTGCAGGCGGTCTATGTCCCTGCCGATGACCTCACCGACCCCGCCCCTGCCACCACCTTCACCCATCTGGATGCCACCACCGTCCTGAGCCGTGATATCGCCTCGCAGGGCATCTATCCGGCTGTGGACCCGCTGGATTCCACCAGCCGCATCCTGAGCCCGGAGGTCGTGGGTCAAGCATTACGAGATCGCCCGCGCCGTCCAGAAGGTGCTGCAGCGCTACCAGGAGCTGCAGGATATCATTGCCATCATGGGCATGGACGAGCTGAGTGAGGAAGACAAGCGCACGGTCAGCCGCGCCCGCAAGGTGCAGCGCTTCCTGAGCCAGAGCTTCTCGGTGGCCGAACAGTTCACCGGTATGCCCGGCCAGTATGTGCCGCTGAAGGAGACCCTGCGGGGCTTCAAGATGATCCTGAACGGCGAGTGCGATGATCTGCCCGAGAGCGCGTTCCTGTTCGCGGGCACCATTGACGATGTGTTCGCCAAGGCGAAGAAAGGGTAAACCATGACGACCTTTCATCTGACGGTGGTCACGCCGGACGGCTGTGCCTTTGACGGCCAGGCGGAGCGGGTGGTCTGCCGCGCCATCGACGGGGATCTTGCCATCCTTGCCAAGCACGGCGATTACTCCACCGCGCTGGGCATGGGCGAGGCTCACATCGTGGACGCCGACCAGCGCCGCCGCGCTGCCTGTATGGGCGGGATGCTCACCGTGCTGAACGGGGACGTCCACCTGGTCGCCACCACCTGGGAGTGGGCGGAGCAGATCGACCAGGCCCGCGCCGAGGCATCGAAGAAGCGCGCTGAAGAGATCCTGGCCCAGAAGAATCTGGACAAACGGGATTACGAATTGGCGCAGGCCCGCCTGAAGCGTGCCCTCGTCCGGACGTCGATCCACTGAATGAAAAGTTCTTCCTTGACAGGGCGGAACAAAATGCGGTAAAATATTACCGGAAGAATAAAATCGGAAAAGGCTCCTTCGGAGTGCTGCAAACAGGGACCCCCTGAAACTGGGGTTGCCTGTCTGCGGGCATTCTGAAGGAGCCTTTGTCGTAAAAAGGAGGAATGATCGTGAAAAAGAATCTGGATATGACCAAAGGAAAGCCTCTCTCGCTGCTGTGGGCCTTCACCTTCCCGACCCTGATGGGAAATCTGCTGCATCAGGCTTACTCCATCACGGACAGCATCGTGGTGGGGCGGTATCTGGGGCAGACGGCCCTTGCAGCGGTGGGCAGCACCACGCCGGTGGTCCTGCTGCTGGCGGCATTGATGATCGGCGTCAACGTGGGGGTCGGCATCATCATCAGCCGCTATTTCGGCCAGAAAAATGAAGAGATGATGCGCAAGGCCTTTGTGAACAGCCTGTATCTGGGCGGGATCATTTCCATCGTCATGATGGCAATGGGACTGACCCTTTCGGGTCCGATCCTGCACTGGATGGGGACCCCGGAGGGGCCGCTGAAGGATGCAACCGCCTATCTGGAGATCACGTTTGCCACAACGGTCTGCCCGCTGATGTATTATCTGTTTTCCAGCGCGTTCCGGGGAATGGGCGACAGCCAGACGGCGCTGTACTGCCTGATCGTTTCGGTCCTGAGCAATATCAGCCTGGATCTTCTGTTTGTGGCAGTATTTCACTGGGGCGTGGCCGGTTCGGCCTGGGCAACGGCGTGGCGCAGGCGCTGTCTGCTGTGTTTGCGGCAGTGCTGCTGTTCAAAAAAGTATCCCGTGATGCGGATGAGCCGGGAAGATTTGCGCCCGCACCGGGAACTGCTGGGTCAGATCACGGTGCTGGCAGTGCCCATCGCTTTGCAGTCGGCCTTCAATAATCTGGGCAATCTGGTGGCGCAGAGCGCAGTCAACCTGTTTGGAGAAGCCACCATGGCGGCCTACACGGCAGCCAGCCGTCTTGGGACACTGGCTATGATGCCGGTGGAAACCATCGGTTCGTCTCTGAGCGTTTACGCATCCCAGAATCTTGGAGCAAAAAGCCGGAACGGATCCGGCAGGGCGTCCGGGCTTCGCTGCTGCTGTCCCTGATCGTCAGCACGGTGCTGGGTGCAGTCCTGCTGTTCGGCGGGCAGGTTCTGGCAGGGCTGTTTCTGACAGAGCCTTCGGAGGAGATTCAGGAAATCGTCCGGCAGTTTCTTCTCATTACCGCCGTCCCCGGTATCCTGGCCGGTGTGATGCAGGTCTATCAGCAGGTGCTCCGCGGAGTCGATAAGGCCAATGAAGCACTGGTAGGTCGGATCATGCAGCTGCTGACCAAAATTGCCGTGGCAGCCGTTGGCGCATGGGGACTGCATGATCTGAACGTGGTCTGGCTCGGCTGGCCTGCTTCTTTTGCGGCGGGTACGATCGTGCCGTATTTCTGTTACCGGAAGTTCATCCGAGCCGCAGACTGTCCAGAACGGAATTGACAACGTCCAGTCCCACCTGACCGGGGGCGCTGGCGGTGCCGGGGTTGGCGAAGGTCATGGCGGAACCGAAGGCTTCGCCGCACAGGCGGCTCACGGCACCCAGTGCCCCCATGCTCATGGTGATGACGGGGGTCTCCGGGTGATGATCGGCCATCTCGGCGGTGGCGGCCAGAAGCTCCAGCACATCGGCGCGACAGACGGGCATCACAGCCAGCTTGGGCAGGTCGGCCCCGGCCTGCTGCATGGCAGCCATCCGGGCGACCAGTTCTGCCCGGGGCGGGGTCTTCTGGAAGTCGTGGCTGGAACAGACGACTTTCACCCCGGCCGTGTGCGCCTGCGTGACCAGAGAAGGCAGATCGTCCCCGGCGGTGAAGAATTCAATGTCGATCAGATCGGCGCAGTCCGTGTCAAGGACGGTCCGGAGGTAACGGAGGTAGGCGGTGTGATCCAGTTCGGCGTTGCCGCCTTCCGGTTGGGTGCGCAGCGTCACGAGCAGCAGCTTATCCTTCAGAGCGACCCGCAGCCGGGCCAGACAGTGGGCAACGGCACGAAGATCGCCCGCACCCTCAAACAGATCCACGCGCCATTCCACACAATCGGCCTGCAGAGTGGAAAACTCCTCCGCCTTTTTCAGGACATCGCTTTCGTGCGGCTCCACGATGGGCAGGATGACTTTGGGGCGGCCTTCCCCGATGCGGCAGCCCCGGACGTTGACACAGGACATAAGATCTCCTCACTTTCCGGTTTGTATGCCCCCATGATACGGTGCGGACAAGGCCCTTGTCAAGCAGAACCGGCGGAAAAAAAGCTTCTTTTTGTCTAAATTGGCTCTTGTGCAGGGCGGGAAAATCCGCTACAATAACAGTTGCAAAAGGCAGTGTGGCCCGGACAGGGTCGGCACTGCCTTTTTGTTTGCAGATTTTGTGTATCCTTATATAGAAGAAGGACGGAAAGAACAATGAGCAATGGAGCAAAAGAGACCGGGCAGAAGCCCGGTATGAAAACGACCGCGCAGGTGCTGGTAGATTGTCTGGAAGCCGAGGGCGTGGATGTGATGTTCGGCATCCCCGGCGAGGAGACTCTGGACCTGATGTTTGCCATCCGTGACAGCAAGATCCGGTTCATCCCGGTGCGCCATGAGCAGGGCGCGGCCTTTATGGCGGACGTCTACGGCCGCCTGACCGGCCGGGCCGGTGTCTGCCTGTCCACCCTGGGCCCCGGTGCCACCAACCTTGTCACCGGCGTGGCGGATGCCTATCTGGACGGCGCGCCGCTGGTGGCGATCACGGGACAGGTGGGCACCGACCGGATGCAGCTGACCAGCCATCAGTATCTGGACCTGACGGCGATGTTCGAGCCCATCACAAAGCGCTCCAAGCAGATCATCCGCCCCGACACGGTGGGCGAGATCGTGCGGCTGGCCTTCAAGCACGCGGAAAAGGGCAAGCCCGGTGCGACTCATATCGACTTGCCCCAGAACATCGCCAAAATGCCCGCCGATGCAGTTCCCCTGAAGCGGCAGCAGCTCCATGATCTCTATGCGGACCCGATCCATATCGCGGCGGCCGGGAAGATCATCAGCGAGGCGAAGAACCCGGTGATCCTTGCCGGTGCCGGGGCGGTGCGGGGACACGCCGCAGCCGCCGTCACCGAAATGGCGGACCGCCTGCATATCCCGGCGGTCAACACTATGATGGCCAAGGGCATCATCCCCATGGATGACAAGTACAGCCTGTGGACCATCGGCATGTCAATCAGGTGTTCGACCGCGCGGATGTGATCATTGCCATCGGCTACGATATCGTCGAGTGTGCCCCTGCCAAGTGGGGTGCCCGCCCGGACATGACCATTGTCCACATTGATAACGCCCCGGCGGATGTCAACAAGCGCTACCAGCCGGCAGTGGAAGTCGTGGGCGATATCTCGGAGAGCCTGTATGAGATCCTGCGCTGTGCCCACCGCACCCAGGAGCCGGAGTTTGCCCTGCAGCTCCGCCAGACCATGGTGGAGGAACACGCCCGGATGGCCGATGACGACCACTGCCCCATGAAGCCTGCCCGCATCCTGTCGGATGCGGAAGGTCATGGGCCGGGAAGGTCAGCGGGCCCATAAAATGGGATCGCCCGCCACTACGACTGCGAGCCCAACACCTGCCTCTCCAACGGCGCCAGCATGGGCTTTTCCATCCCGGGTGCCTTTGCCGCAAAACTGCTTTAAAAAGAAGGTTCTGGCCGTCTGCGGATGGCGGCCCAGTCCAAACTGTCCGGGAAAAGGTGCCCTTCGTGACCCTGATCTGGGAGGACGCCAGCTATGGCCTGATCAAATGGAAGGAACAGGAACAGAACTTCTGAAAGGCGGCGGAAGCGAAAGGGAAGAACCAGCTTGACAAAAAATCGCTTCTGTGATAAAATGATCAAGCCGCCAGCCGAGAGGCTGAGGCGCACAGGACCTTGAAAATTGAACAATATCGAAAAACTTGAACGGAACCTATTTTCGTGTTGGAAAAACACGGTAAACAATTCCAAAAGTAATTCGCACAGGACGCAAGCGATTGCGTGCTGAGCAAAGAAGATTTAACACTTTTAAGTGATAAATATCATTTATAAAGAGTTTGATCCTGGCTCAGGACGAACGCTGGCGGCGCGCCTAACACATGCAAGTCGAACGAGCGAGAGAGAGCTCGCTTTCTCGAGCGAGTGGCGAACGGGTGAGTAACGCGTGAGGAACCTGCCTCAAAGAGGGGGACAACAGTTGGAAACGACTGCTAATACCGCATAAGCCCACGGGTCGGCATCGATCTGAGGGAAAAGGAGCAATCCGCTTTGAGATGGCCTCGCGTCCGATTAGCTAGTTGGTGAGGTAACGGCCCACCAAGGCGACGATCGGTAGCCGGACTGAGAGGTTGAACGGCCACATTGGGACTGAGACACGGCCCAGACTCCTACGGGAGGCAGCAGTGGGGAATATTGCACAATGGGGAAACCCTGATGCAGCGACGCCGCGTGGAGGAAGAAGGTCTTCGGATTGTAAACTCCTGTTGTTGAGGAAGATAATGACGGTACTCAACAAGGAAGTGACGGCTAACTACGTGCCAGCAGCCGCGGTAAAACGTAGGTCACAAGCGTTGTCCGGAATTACTGGGTGTAAAGGGAGCGCAGGCGGGAGAACAAGTTGGAAGTGAAATCCATGGGCTCAACCCATGAACTGCTTTCAAAACTGTTTTTCTTGAGTAGTGCAGAGGTAGGCGGAATTCCCGGTGTAGCGGTGGAATGCGTAGATATCGGGAGGAACACCAGTGGCGAAGGCGGCCTACTGGGCACCAACTGACGCTGAGGCTCGAAAGTGTGGGTAGCAAACAGGATTAGATACCCTGGTAGTCCACACCGTAAACGATGATTACTAGGTGTTGGAGGATTGACCCCTTCAGTGCCGCAGTTAACACAATAAGTAATCCACCTGGGGAGTACGACCGCAAGGTTGAAACTCAAAGGAATTGACGGGGGCCCGCACAAGCAGTGGAGTATGTGGTTTAATTCGACGCAACGCGAAGAACCTTACCAAGTCTTGACATCCCTTGACGATGCTGGAAACAGCATTTCTCTTCGGAGCAAGGAGACAGGTGGTGCATGGTTGTCGTCAGCTCGTGTCGTGAGATGTTGGGTTAAGTCCCGCAACGAGCGCAACCCTTATGGTCAGTTACTACGCAAGAGGACTCTGGCCAGACTGCCGTTGACAAAACGGAGGAAGGTGGGGATGACGTCAAATCATCATGCCCTTTATGACTTGGGCTACACGTACTACAATGGCGTTAAACAAAGAGAAGCAAGACCGCGAGGTGGAGCAAAACTCAGAAACAACGTCCCAGTTCGGACTGCAGGCTGCAACTCGCCTGCACGAAGTCGGAATTGCTAGTAATCGTGGATCAGCATGCCACGGTGAATACGTTCCCGGGCCTTGTACACACCGCCCGTCACACCATGAGAGCCGGGGGGACCCGAAGTCGGTAGTCTAACCGCAAGGAGGACGCCGCCGAAGGTAAAACTGGTGATTGGGGTGAAGTCGTAACAAGGTAGCCGTAGGAGAACCTGCGGCTGGATCACCTCCTTTCTAAGGAGTCAGGCGAAGAGGAAGCATCTAAGATGCAGAATCTTCGGAACAGGTAACGGAAGAGTGAAGTAGATATTGTTCGATTTTGAGGGCCCTGAAAAGGACACTCAAAGACGTACCTTGAAAACTGAATAATAACTGCGAAACAAAGATTATAGTAAGTTCTTATTAGAAATATTACAATTTCAAAAGGAAGGGTAACATAATCTTCGTTGGCAAGAGAGAATCAAGAGGATACCAAATGTTCTTGAAGAACGTTTGAAAGGTCAAGCGAACAAGGGCGCAGGGCGAATGCCTTGGCACTGGGAGCCGATGAAAGACGTGATAAGCTGCGAAAAGCTTCGGGGAGCTGCAAATAAGCATTGATCCGGAGATTTCTGAATGAGGAAACTCACCTGGGTTCATACTCAGGTACGTCACACTGAAATTCAAAATAGGTGTATCGAGGGAACCGCCTGAACTGAAACATCTAAGTAGGGCGAGGAAGAGACATCAAACGAGATTCCGTAAGTAGTGGCGAGCGAACGCGGAAGAGGGCAAACCGGGAGTCGAAAGACTTCCGGGGTACGGAGCGCATTTAAGACTCAAGTTGTTAACCGAACGGCATGGGAAGGCCGGTCAGAGAGTGTGAGAACCACGTAGGTGAAAACGATGAGAGCTGAGCGATTTCCAGAGTACGGCCAGACACGTGAAACCTGGTCGGAAGATGGGGGGACCACCCTCCAACCCTAAATACTACCCAGTGACCGATAGCGTATAGTACTGTGAAGGAAAGGTGAAAAGCACCCCGGGAGGGGAGTGAAAAAGAACCTGAAACCCTGTGCCTACAAGCACCTAGAGCACGTCAAAGTGTGATAGGGTACTTTTTGTAGAACGGTCCGGCGAGCGATTGTATGCAGCAAGGTTAAGGACTTAAGGACTGGAGCCGAAGCGAAAGCGAGTTTGAAAAGGGCGTTAAGTTGCATATAATGGGCCCGAAACCGGGTGACCTACCCATGGTCAGGTTGAAGTGGAAGTAAAATTCCATGGAGGACCGAACCGACCTCCGTTGAAAAGGCGGCGGATGAACTGTGGGTAGCGGAGAAATTCCAATCGAACCCGGAGATAGCTGGTTCTCCCCGAAATAGTTTTAGGACTAGCCTCAAGTTAGATACCTGGAGGTAAAGCACTGAATAGCCTAGCGGCCGGAGGTTAGCGAAGCTTATCAAACTCAGAATGCCAGAGTATTGATGCTTGGGAGTCAGACAGTGTCAGATAAATGTCATTGTCAAAAGGGAAACAGCCCAGATCTACAGCTAAGGTCCCAAAGTCAGGTTAAGTGGAAAACGATGTGAAGATACGCAGACAACCAGGATGTTGGCTCAGAAGCAGCCACTCATTCAAAGAGTGCGTAATAGCTCACTGGTCGAGCGTCTTTGCGCGGAGAATTTAACGGGGCTAAACCTGGCACCGAAGCTTAGGCAATCCAGCAATGGATTGGGTAGGGGAGCGTTGTGTACGCGGCGAAACAGTAGCGCAAGCGGCTGTGGAGTGTACAGAAGTGAGAATGCCGGAATGAGTAGCGCGAATGCAGTGAGAATCTGCATGGCCGAAAGCCTCAGGTTTTTGGAGGAAGGTTCGTCCGCTCCAAGTTAGTCGGGAGCTAAGGTGAGGCCGGAAGGCGTAGCCGATGCACAGACGGTAGAGATTCCGTCACCACCGAAAGAGTTAAGCACAGGGACACATATGAAGTCTCAGGGCCGGGTGTTGGTTCCGGTAGAGATCGAGGGAAGTTAGTACCGAAGTCTGGGATGGAAGATGGCGAGAAAAGCTGTGTGTATTTCTGAGGTGCCCGTACCGCAAACCGACACAGGTAGGAAGGAAGAGGATTCTAAGGCCAACGGGAGAAGGGTTGTTAAGGAACTCGGCAAAATGTCCCCGTAACTTCGGGAGAAGGGGAGCTGCAGAGATGCAGTCGCAGAGAAGAGGTCCAGGCAACTGTTTAGCAAAAACACAGGTCTGTGCTAAATCGAAAGATGACGTATACGGGCTGACGCCTGCCCGGTGCCGGAAGGTTAAGAGGAGATGTGCAAGCATTGAATCGAAGCCGCAGTGAACGGCGGCCGTAACTATAACGGTCCTAAGGTAGCGAAATTCCTTGTCAGGTAAGTTCTGACCCGCATGAAAGGCGTAATGATTTGGGCACTGTCTCAACAGCCCGCCCGGCGAAATTGTAGTACCGGTGAAGATGCCGGTTACCCGCGACAAGACGGAAAGACCCCATGGAGCTTTACTGTAGTCTAATATTGGGTTTCGATATTACATGCACAGGATAGATGGGACTCTGGGAAACGATCGCTTTGGCGGTCGCGGAGAGGCCGTTGGGATACCATCCTTGCGATATTGGAATTCTAACCTGCGGCTCTGAATCGAGTCGGGGGACATTGTTAGGTGGGCAGTTTGACTGGGGCGGTCGCCTCCTAAAAAGTAACGGAGGCGTTCAAAGGTTCGCTCAGCTTGAACGGAAATCAAGCAAAAGAGTGCAAACGCAGAAGCGAGCCTAACTGCGAGACTGACGGGTCGAGCAGTAACGAAAGTTGGAGTTAGTGATCCGGTGGTATGTGAGTGGAAATGCCATCGCTCAACGGATAAAAGTTACCCTGGGGATAACAGGCTGATCTCCCCCAAGAGTCCACATCGACGGGGAGGTTTGGCACCTCGATGTCGGCTCATCGCATCCTGGGGCTGTATTCGGTCCCAAGGGTTTGGCTGTTCGCCAATTAAAGCGGTACGCGAGCTGGGTTCAGAACGTCGTGAGACAGTTCGGTCCCTATCTGTCGTGGGCGCAGGATATTTGATGGGAGCTGTCCCTAGTACGAGAGGACCGGGACGGACGTACCTCTGGCGCACCAGTTGTTCCGCCAGGAGCATAGCTGGGCAACTACGTACGGATCGGATAAACGCTGAAAGCATCTAAGCGTGAAGCCGACCCAAAGATAAGATATCCCACTAGTTCAACTAGGTAAGACCCCTTGCAGACTACAAGGTTGATAGGCACGATGTGTAAGTGGAGTGATCCATTCAGCAAGCGTGTACTAATAGGTCGAGGGCTTGACCACAATTCGCTTGAGACTCTTTGAGTCAACGAAAAAATGTAAGCAGTGATTATTCAGTTTTGAAGGCACGTCCTTCTAAAAACACTGGACAAAGTAAACCTTATGGTATACTGAGCCAGTCATATGGTCGGTGACGATGACGGTGAGGTTCCACCTGTTCCCCATTCCGAACAAACCTTATGGTATACTGAGCCAGTCATATGGTCGGTGACGATGACGGTGAGGTTCCAGCTGACCGAAGAAAGTCAGGCACAGCTTAAAGAAGTGATTCGCTATCTTCGCCGGGTCAGTTGGGACTTCTGTGGGATCGAACTTGTGCGCAGCGATTTACTTGATATTTCCATCCAAGCCAACGCGGAAAATCAGGAACTGTTTCATTCCATCTCGGACGCAAAGACCTTTGTGGATGAGGTCAAGCCCAGTTTGAAGACACTGAGAGCCGGGGATTATTTCTGGTATGTTGCACCGCTGTATTTCTTTTTTTGGGTGGGGCATTGAAGGGCTGCTGCTCTATCCAATGATTGGAGATTGGGTCTTTGAGCTTTCGGTAGGCTATCTGATGCAGCTTGTTGTTGCAGTGACCGCGTTTTGCATCCTGTTCCGCCGGATGATGGAGCAGGTAGGCTTTCCGCCGCAAGAGCATTGGCTGAAATATGCTGCATGGCTGGTGCTTTATATCGTGATTCTGTATGGAACGGGCTGGTTCTTTACCCAGATCGCGGGTAAGATCGTATTGCTGCGGCTTCCGATCCTTGGCTATTCGATTTTTGCCTCTTTCTGGGTGCTGGGCTGTATGCGGTCCATTTCTGGAGATATGGAAAAGATTCGCGTCTGAATGCTCGCATATAAAGCAAAAAGCGGCCCCGCCGCGTTGAGCATTCAACGTGACGGGGCCGCATACTTTATTGGGTGGTGTACCGGTTACGATACGAGCTTCTGCTTAACCCTTGCCGGCGCAGCCGAACAGCTCGATCTTCTCCTTGCACTTGTCCACGATAGCAGCAGAACCGGGAGCCAGCAGCTTGCGGGGGTCGAAGCCCTTGCCCTGCTGATCTTTGCCGGCCTCGATGTACTTACGGGTGGCCTCAGCAAAGACCAGCTGGCACTCGGTGTTGATGTTGATCTTGGAGACGCCCAGGCTGATGGCCTTGGCGATCATTTCATCGGGGATGCCGGTGCCGCCGTGCAGGACCAGAGGAATGTTGTTGGTTGCCTTGTGGATGCGGTCCAGAGCCTCGAAGTCCAGGCCTTTCCAGTTGGAGGGGTACACACCGTGGATGTTGCCGATGCCGGCGGCCAGGAAGTCGATGCCCAGAGCGGTGATCTTTGCGCACTCCTCGGGATCAGCGATCTCGCCTGCGCCCACAACGCCGTCCTCGACGCCGCCGATGGAACCGACCTCAGCCTCGATGCTCAGGCCCTTGGGTGTGCCAGAGCTACCAGCTCCTTGGTCTTTTCCACGTTCTCCTCGATGGCGTAGTGGCTGCCGTCGAACATGATGGAGGAGAACCCGGCCTCAACACAGGCCTTGGCGCCCTCGTAGGAGCCTTGGTCCAGATGCAGCGCCACGGGCACGGTGATGCCCAGCGTGTCGATCATGGCCTTGACCATGGCGGCGACGGTCTTGAAGCCGGTCATGTACTTGCCGGCACCCTCGGAGACACCCCAGGATGACCGGACTCTTCATCTCTTCGCAGGCAGTCAGGACTGCCTTGGTCCACTCCAGATTGTTGATGTTGAACTGGGGCACACCGTAGTGGCCATCACGTGCCTTGATCAGCATTTCGGTTGCATTTACCAACATATTCATTACCTCCACATTATCATTGGGGCGAAACGTCGCTGCGGGTACAACATTGTGCATCCTTTAACGAACTTGCAAGGTTAGTATACCCCAATTGCAGCATAAAATCAAGGCTGATCGGGAGACGTTTTCCACAGAATTTCACATTGGGCAATCTGACATTGGAGATTGTGGCAAAATCCGACCGGAGAGCCTGTAAAAACCGTCAGTTTTCCGACTTGAATTTTACAAAAAGTACGGCGGTGCCGCACCCTGTCGGAACAGCACCGTGGAAAACCTTGTGGAAATTGTGGAATTCCACCCGGAAAGTGGGCGTCAAAGCTTGATTTTTGAACATTTTCCACCGCATTTTCAACATGTGGAAAAATCCGGGCCGGTTTACCGAATGTATAGAACCGATTTTGTGGAAAACTTTTGCCTCTGGCAAACATTGCGGAGAAGGATGGGTTATGCTATACTTTATAATGTATTGATGTCGAAATCTCCGGAATCGGGGAGAAAAACGAGATCCCGGCGCGGCCAGCCGGACTGCGCCTTGCCATAGAACGGAAGGAGAACACACAATGGACGAACAGAAAATGCCCCGCCGCCCCCGCCGTACTGCGGAGGAGCAGCCGAAGAACGAAAGCCTTGTTTACGGCAAAAATCCTGTGACCGAGCTGCTCAAGAGCGGCTCCGGCGTGGATACCGTGCTCATTGCCGAGGGCCTGGCTCCGGCGGTGGCGGCTTACTATACGGCGCTGGCCAAGGAAGCCGGCGCCACGGTCAAGCGGGTGCATCCCAACAAACTCCGCCTGATGACCGGCACCGAGAGCCACCAGGGCGTGGCGGCCTTTGCCAGCGAGATCGAGTAGGTGACGGTGGAGGACCTGCTGGCGGCCGCAAAGGAAAAGGGCGAGCCCCCTTCCTGGTACTCAGCGACGGCATTGAGGACCCCCACAATCTGGGCGCTGTCATGCGCAGCGCCCTGCTGTGCGGTGCCCACGGCATCGTCATCCCCAAGCGGGGCGGCGCGTCCGTGACCCCCACGGTCATCAAGTCCAGCGCAGGCGCGGCAGAGCGGCTGCCGGTGGCTCGGGTGGCCAACATCGGTGAGACCATCCGCCGCCTGAAGGAGCAGGGCGTCTTTGTCTACTGCGCCGATATGGACGGTGTGCCCCTGCGGAAGAACAACCTCACCGGCCCCATTGCCCTGGTTCTGGGCAGTGAGGGCAGCGGGGTCTCCCAGCTGGTGAAAAAAGCTCTGCGACGGTGTGGTGCGGCTGGATATGGCCGCCCAGGGCACCGGGGTGGACAGCTTCAATGTCTCGGTGGCGGGCGGCATCATTTTGTATGAGATCCAGAGCCAGCGCGCCGCACAGTAAGCAGCGGTGCCGCTGCAGACAATACAGGGAGGGACAAGGATGCCGAGAGACGACAAGCGCAGCAAAGAGCTGACACAGGAAGAGATCCATGCACAGGATGAGAAGTTCCGCACATTTTTCAGCACCAGCGTAGCGCAGGTGCCGGAAGCCATGAAGCGCCGTCAGGAAGAGGAAAAGAAAGAGACCCGGGGCGGCCTGGGCCGCCTTTTTCCACCGCGAAAAGGCAGCAGCGTCCGAAGAGGCTCCCGCAGCTCCCACGGAACTGCCCCCGACCGGCGAGATCGTGCTGGGGCAGGAGGAAGAGTCGGATGCAGGGCTGGAACTGGCGCTGGAACCCGGAGAGCTGGAGGACGTCGAGCCGGTGAAGCCCGCTGCCCCTGCGGCGCCGCAGGAACCGGCTCCGGCCCCGTCCGTGCCAGAAAAGCAGTCGGAACCGCCCCGCCGCCGGGAGCCGCCGCTCCCGCAGGAGCAGCAGGAGGATGCCGAGATGGCAGAGCTGAAAGCCATGCTCTACGGCACCCCGAAGCCTGTCCCCGTGGAAGAAGTGCAGAATGCCCCGCAGGAGGTGCTGGCAGTGGAGCAGGAGAAACCGGCTCTGCCGGAAGAGCCGGAAGGCCCGGCCATCCCCATGGTGTTTGCAGAAGATCAGTCGGTGAAGCAGGCCCAGCCTGCCGCCCAGCCGGAGACGAAAGAAGCTCGGGAGACGGCCCCGGAAGCAGAACCGGCGTTCCGCTTCTTCGGCAAGGGGGACGATGAAGAACCCCTGCAGGCCCCGGCCCGCACCGAGGCCCCGGACAGGGACGACAGCATGAGCCTGCCGCTGGTGGATCCGGAACAGGACGACGCCGCGCAGCCGGAGACTGCAAAAGCAGAGGAACCCGCTGCCCCGGAGACGGCCCGGCCCACAGATGCTCCGGCAGAGGAGACCCCGCAGCCGGAAGCCGCAGAAGAAGAGCCGGAACAGCCCGAACCGGTGGGGGACAAGCTCCGCCGGATGAATGCGGAGCTGACGCTGCGGTGCGTTCTCAGCGGCATCCTTGCCGTAGTGCTGCTCCATTTCGGCTTTGTGGCCGAGGGGCTGCTGGCCCCGTGGCCTCGCTGGACCCGGTGGTGGCCCCGGCGGCCTTCTATGCCGCCAACCTGCTGTTCCTTGCCGCGGCGCTGGCCGTGGGCTGGCCCGTCCTGCGGGACGGCCTGAAGGGGATCCGGGAGCGGCCCAGTTCGGACACTATGCCGGCCCTGGCAGCCTGCGGTGCCCTTGTGCAGGCGGCCGTGGCCCTGATCAATGCAAAGAGCTACCAGACGTCCAGCTGGACCCTGCTGTCCGGCGTGGCGGCATTGGGACTGTTCCTGGCGCTGCTGGGCAGCAGGCTGCTGCTGAGCGCCGTACAGAAAGGCTATGCGCTGGCCACGGCATCGCCCGACGGCCTGCAGGGCGCGTTCCGGGTGCGGGATAAGGACCTGATCCGGATGCTCTCCCGGAGTCTGGACCAGAAAGACCCCTGGATCCTCCTCAGCCGCCCCGTCCAGTGGGACGAGAGTCTGGTGGAGCAGAGCCTCGGCGAGCGGGCCAGCGAGCGCCGGGCCCACAAGACGGCCTGCATCCTGCTGGGGGCAGGCATCCTCAGCGGGCTGGTGTTCCTGCTGTTCGGCGGCGGGATCAACGGCATGGGCGCTGCACTGGCGGCCATGCTCTGCATGGGCTCCCCCCCTGTCCTCCACGCTGGTGGCGGGCATCGCCTCCCTGCGGCTGCAGCGGACGGCGGCTGCGGCCGGTGCCGTGGTGCCCGGCTGGGCAGCCATTGAGGAGCTGGGCGGCGTGGACACCGTGCAGGTGGACGCCGACGAGCTGTTCCCGGCGGACAGCGTGAATCTGGAGGATATCCGGATCTTCAAGGGCGGCCGCATCGACCGCGCCATCCTCTACGCCGCCAGCATCCTGAATTACAGCTGCGACACCCTGCGGGGGCTGTTCCGGCAGATCATTGAGGACCGCACCGATATCCTCTACCCGGTCAAGGATCTGGAAGTTCATCACGGGCTGGGTTTTGCAGCCTGGTGCGACAACAACCGAATCCTCATCGGCAACCGGCTGTACATGGAGCGGGAGGGTGTGCCCCTGCCTGAGCAGGAGTACGAGGACCAGCACTCCAAGAACGGTTCGCTGCAGATCCTGTATCTGGCGGTCTCGGGCAGCCTGCATGCCATGTTCGTGCTGCACTACACCGGCGGCCGGAACGCGGCCCGCGGGCTGGAAGTGCTCCAGCGGGAGAACATCCGGCTGCTGGTCACCTGCGAGGACCCCAGCCTGACGGCCCGCCACATCACCGAAGCCTACCACCTGCCCGAAGGGATGATCACCCTGCTGGATCAGGAGCAGTGCGACGCCCTGACCCCGGCCCAGCCGGAGGAGAACGTCCCCTGCTGCATGCTCCACGACAAGGGTTTTGCCAGCCTGATCGGCGGCCTGCGGGCGGCGGAGCAGGCCCAGAATGCGGAGACCAGCGCCACCACCGTGCAGCTGGTCTCGGTCTGGTTCTCGGTGGCCATCGGTGCCCTGCTGACCTATGCCGGCAGCATCGGCACACTGTCGGTGGCGGCTGTGCTGATGTATCAGGCCGCCTGGAGTGCCCTGAGCCTGGCTGTCTGTGCCCTCAAACAGCATAACTGAGAATGATTCTTAAAATAAACAGGAATTATTCTTGATTTTGACCAGAAATTCTGGTATAATACAGCCATGGAAAGAACTCCCCTTTTGAACAGACGCCCCGGCGGTCACCGGCGGCGGAACGATAGAACACACCCATCAATAAGGAGAGCATGGATATGGAACTGAAGGGCACCAAGACCGAGAAGAACCTGTGGGAAGCATTTGCCGGCGAGAGCCAGGCCCGCAACAAGTACACCTTCTTCGCCAGCATGGCAAAGAAGGAAGGTTACGAGCAGCTGGCCGCCATCTTTGAGGAGACGGCCGCCAACGAGCAGGAACACGCCAAGATGTGGTTCAAGGCCCTGCACGGCGGTGCCGTGCCCGATACCCTGACCTGCCTGGAAATGGCAGCGGGCGGTGAGCACGACGAGTGGACCGAGATGTACCCCCGCATGGCTGCCGAGGCAAAGGAAGAAGGCTTCCCGCAACTGGCTGCCCTGTTCACCATGGTGGCGCAGATCGAGAAAGAGCATGAGGAGCGCTACCGTGCGCTGGCCGAGAACCTGAAGAATGATCAGGTCTTTGCCCGGGAGGAGCAGCAGGTCTGGCAGTGCCGGAACTGCGGCTACACCTATATCGGCAAGTCGGCTCCCCTCAAGTGCCCGGTCTGCGCACATCCCCAGAGCTACTTTGAGCTGAAGAAGCACAATTATTGATCCTGAACGGAACGCCGCAGCTCCCCGACCGGAACTGCGGTGTTTTTTTTTGCACAAAAATTTTTGGAAAAACTGGAACACTCCACAAAATCGGGGGCAAAAATACGCTACTTCAGGGGAAAAACTTGACCGTAAATTGCCCAGCGTGTAAAATGAAACGTAAGTGAGTAAGATCGTGCGCACAGATCCTCCCGGCACAGGCGGCATTCTTCCGTCCTGCGGGAGGCGACAAGGAGGGAAGTTCGACCCAATGAAACAGATCTTCCGGTGTGCAGGGCGGCTTCTGGCCCTGCTGACCCTGAGCGGGGCTCTTCTGGCGGCTCCGCTGACCGCGCAGGCGTCTTCCGGCAGCCTGCGCAGAAGCCTGACCAACCGGAACAGCTCCCGGCTGGAGCTGGAGATGACCGAGATGGAGCTGGAGATCACCGACGATGATCCCCGCCCCAAAGGGTACCTGTACCCCAGCGGACAGAGCGACTACTACTTCATCGTCTGGATGAGCAGCAATTCCAACGTGGCCACCGTGGACGGCGACGGCAAAGTCACCGGGCGCAGCGCGGGCACGGCCATCATCACCGCCATCTCGGACCGGGGCAGCCGGGCGGCCTGCAAGGTCACGGTCACCCGCCAGAGCGAAGCAGACCAGGTCAAAAAGCCTGCCCTGGACATCACGTCCCTGAGCCTTGTGCAGAAATACGATGACCGGAACCCGACCCATCAGCTCAGCCTGACCAACAGCGACCGCTCGCTCCTCTATGTCTATCAGTGGATGAGCAGCGACCCCGAGGTCGCCGCGGTCAGCGACAAGGGCCTTGTGACGGCGCAGAAGCCGGGCAGCGCCACCATCACGGCGCTGGTCTCCAACGGACAGGCTCTGCGGTGCAGCGTGACCGTGACTTCGGAGATCGGGAAGGTGACCCTGAACAAGAATGACCTGCTGCTGCGCACGGCCGGTGCGCAGGAAAAAAGCTCTCGGCCACGGTGGCCGTGGAAAGCGGCGGCAGTGTTCCCATCACCTGGGTCAGCAGCAATCCCGGCGTGGCCACGGTGGATGTCAACGGTGTGGTCACGGCCGTGGCGGATGGGGAAGCCAAGATTACCGCCCTCTCGCCCACGGGCCGCTTTGATGTGTGCAGCGTGGCGGTGGGGATGGCAGCGGACAAATATGAGTCGGAGGCCGATCTGGCCGACGAACTCAAGCTCCCGGACCCGTATCTGACCATCCGGCTGAACCGGTAAGCCGCCGGGCACAGTTTCCGGACAAAAAATACAAAAAAGGTGCCGCCGCACGGGGAGAGAACCTGTGCGGCGGCACTGTTTATTCTGTTTCGGATTCAGATCTCGTTGCCCGGGAAGCGGGGATGCCGTCAAAGCCCTTTTGCAGGTCGGCATCGGTGGGGATGTAGTCGCTCATCTGGCCATCGTGGAACTTCTCATAGGCCACCATGTCAAAGTAGCCGGTGCCGGTCAGGCCAAAGACGATGGTCTTTTCCTCGCCGGTCTCGCGGCACTTCAGGGCCTCATCGATGGCGGCGCGGATGCCGGTGGTGTCCGGGTGCTCGGCCAGGATCTTCCGGCCCACGTTGGTGGTCATGCTGGGGCTGGGGGTGACAGACGCGCCATAGGTGCGCATGACTTCCCGGCGGAAAGGCTTCTGCTCATAGCTCACCTTGACCATGAACACCTTGCAGTCCAGCCCGAAGTAGCTGCAGGCCATGGAGAGCGCCGTGCCCCACTGGTTTGAAGAGCCAGGTCTTTGATTTCAGGAAGCTGCACAAAAAATGAAAGATACTAAACAAAATACTATACTGATGTGCTGAAAATGAGACGGAATATTGACATGTCCATCTGATATATGTATATATATAACCGTTTTTTGTGCGATTTTCGTGGAAAATGCAGAGAAAGGATTTTTGGGATGAAACAATTGAAAAGGCTTACCAGCGTTTTGCTGGTTCTGGGAATAGTTTTAGGGCTGATGCCTCTGTCTGCATTTGCGGCAAAACCAGAGAACACAGCGGAAACAACCTTTATGGTAACAGAGTCGGATAACGGCGGTGTGGATACTTATACCTTTATGCTGCTTGATGATGGCACTGTGGAACTGACGGCGTTTTCTACCACAGCTTCGGCAGCGAATGCAGTGATTCCTTCGACCGCGCAGGGACATCCTGTGACTTCGATTGGAATTGGTGCATTTGCAAACTGCGATAAGTTGAAAACGGTGATGCTTCCGGATTCAGTAACTTCTGTCGGAACAGGTGCGTTTGGTTATTGCTTCCAATTGACAACGGTGAACCTTGGAAATTCAGTTGTTTCGATTGGTGAGAGTGCGTTCACATTTTGCAAGAGTATGAAAAAGTTGACGATTCCGCAGAGCATTGAAGAGATTGGACATGGGGCATTTTACTATGGATATAAGGTAAATAAAGAATTAGAGGAACTGCATTATACGGGAACGGAGGCACAGTGGGATGAACTTGCAAAGAGATATGATTTTGAAAATACGAATCCCATGTTGACTGAACCGGAGAAATTTCATTGTGCCCACACTGTGAGCTTTGAATGCGGCAGTCAGGCAAAGGGAAGCACCAAGGTGGTGCAGTATGGAGAAAAGGTTACCCCGCCCGCTGAACCGACAGCGGAAGGCTACCGGTTTGAAGGTTGGTATGCACAAGAAGATGGCGGCGCACTATTTTTCAACCAGGCAATTACGGAAGATGTGACGGTTTACGCACGTTGGAGCAAGGTGGAGCCTGCCCCTGATCCTGCCAAAGCGTATACTCTGACGGAAAAAGACGGTTCTCTGGTGTGTGTGACGGTTGTGGAAAATGGAACGACTGTGGATATCACGAAGAATGTGGGGATGAAAAAACAGGGTACGACCCAGATCGGAAAGATCCCTGCGGGCGCAATGGTTACGGTTGCGGCAAATGCAGCGTATGAGGACATCGGCCTGAATGATGAAGCGGCACAGCAGGCCGCACAGTGGGTTTTGGAAAACGAGTTGATGGAGCTGCCGGATGAAGAGCATACAGGGCAGTTCAAGCCGGATGAGCGAATCTCCTATGGGGAAGCCATTCGAGCATGGAAAAAAGCACAGCAGCTGAAAACGGCAGAATAATAAAATAGCACAAAGCGGAATTGTTCTATCCGGCAAAGATGGAACGATTGCGCTTTTTCTTTTTATTTCCCCGGCAGGAACAGCAGTGTGCCCCGGGCGGCCAGTACGGGCTGGAACAGGCAGCCCGCCAGCCCGGCGGCGAGCGCCACAACGAGAAACAGCAGTGCCAGGATCAGAACGAGCCGGGCCAGCCCGAAGCGGGGATGCCCGGTGCGGGACGGTTTGCGCCGCATGGACAAAAGACCTCCTTTCGCAAAAAAGCGTTCCGGGCCATCCTATGCGGCATCATGCCGGGGGTGTGCGTTGTATGCGTCCGGAAAATGTGGTACACTGTTACCGACAAATCACGGAGGAACTGTTATGCTGACCATTACACTGCTGGGCACGGCGGCCACCATGCCCCCTGCCGGACCGTGCCCTGACCGCCGCGCTGGCCGAATGCGGGGCCACGCCCTGCTGTTTGACTGCGGCGAGGGGACGCAGGCGGCGGCCCGCCGCGCTGGGGTCAACCTGATGAAGCTGGATGCCATCTGCCTGACCCACTATCACGGCGACCATATCTTCGGCCTGCCGGGCCTGCTGCAGACGCTGGGCTGTCAGGGACGGGAGCGCCCGCTGACCCTCTACGGCCCCGAGGGAATGGGGGAGATCTGGCCCGCCCTGCGCACCCTGACCGGGCCGCTGCCGTACCCGGTGCGGGCGGTGCAGCTGGACACAGACCCCATCGACCTGACCACCCTTTCCTCCGACTGGCCTGCGGGGGCGCAGCTTACGCCCTTCCGTACCCGGCACCGGGTGCCCAGCCGGGGCTACCGGATCGACCTGCCCCGGGCGGGCCGCTTCGACCCGGCAAAGGCCCGGGCACTGAACGTTCCGGTGCCTGCATGGAAGCTGCTCCAGCGGGGCCGGAGCATCCCGTTGGAAAGCGGGGCTGTGGTCGCCCCTGCGGATGTGCTGGGCCCGGCGCGCCGGGGCCTGCGGTTCGTGTTCTCGGGGGATACCGCCCCCTGCCCGGCACTGGAACAGGCCGCGCAGAACGCCGACCTCTTCCTCTGCGATGCCACCTATCCCGACAACGAGCAGGAGGCGCAGGCGAAGCAGTGGGGGCACAGCACTTTTGCGCAGGGGGCAGCCATTGCAAAAAAGGCTGGTGTGCGCCGGTTCTGGCTGATGCATTATTCGCCCATGATCACCGACCCGGCCGCCGCCCTGCCCAATGCGCAGGCGGTATTCCCGGCGGCGGAGTGCGGGTTTGACGGCAAACAGATCACCCTGCAGTATGATGAGGAAGCAACATGACAACGATCAAACTTGACCCGGGTGCAGCCCTGCTGCTGGATGCGCTCCATGGGGCGGGCCATGCAGCCTACGCTGTGGGCGGCTGTGTCCGGGACAGCCTGCTGGGGCAGGCTCCCCACGATTGGGACCTCTGCACCAGCGCCCGCCCGGAGCAGGTGATGGAGCTGTTCGGGGAGGCAAAGTGCATCCCCACCGGCCTGCAGCACGGCACCGTGACGGTGAAGCAGGGCGGCAGGCTCTATGAGACAACGACCTTCCGCATCGAAGGGGCCTACCGATGGCCGCCACCCGGATGCCGTCCATTTTGTGCCGGATGTGCGGGAGGACCTTGCCCGCCGGGATTTCACCATCAACGCCATGGCGTACAGCGCTGAGGAGGGGCTTATCGACCCATTTGGCGGGCGGGACGACCTTGCCGCCCATCTCGTGCGGGCGGTGGGAGAGCCGGAACGCCGGTTTGAGGAGGACGCGCTGCGCATCCTGCGGCTCTACCGGTTCGCGGCCCGGTTCGGCTTTTCTGTGGACCCTGCCACCGGGGCAGCGGCCCGGGCGCTGGGGCCGCATCTGGACTGCGTTTCGGCGGAGCGCATCCAGGAGGAAATGCTCAAGCTGCTGGCGGCCCCTGCACCGGGGCGGTATCTGGAACCGGCGGTGCTGGCCGTGATCCTGCCGGAGCTGTACCCGCTGGAAGAACCGGCGCGTTTTGCAGAGAGCTGCCGCGTCATCGACCGTCTGGCGCCCGGGGCGGAGAACGTGCCCGCCCGGCTGGCGGCTCTGCTGCTGCCGCTGGGGGAGGAGGGCACCCGGAAGGCGCTCCGCCGCCTGAAATGCTCCAATGCCCTGACGGAAGAAACGGCGGTGCTGGTAAGGGAAATCGGAGGATGTGACGGGAGTTTCTCTGAGGACCGTCCGCTGGGGTGGGACCCTGCCGCCGCAGGCGGTAGGGCGGGCGATGGAATGGCCCGAGCCGTGTCCGAGGAGAAAGCTCCCGGAACATCCGGCTCTGCCACCGATCCGGCCGTCAGCGTCCGGCGGCTGCTGGGCCGGTACGGCCTGACTGCCGTGGAACGCCTTGCGGCCCTGGGAGCGGCTGGGCATCCGGAGCAGGCGGCAGACTTTGCCGCCCGGGCAGAGCTGGCCCGGCAGATGGAGGCAGACGGCGTCTGCTGCCGCATCGCACAGCTGGCCGTCAACGGCCGGGACCTGATGGCGGCGGGGGCAAAGCCCGGCCCCGGTCTGCGGCAGCTGCTGGAACAGCTGCTTGAGGCTGTGATCACCGGGCAGGTCCCCAACGAAAAGCAGGCCCTTCTGGCCGCTGCGGCGCAATTTTCTGCGTCTTGACAAGAGAAAGAAGCTGCGGTAGTATTATACTACTGTCTTGGTATGTTATAGAATGAGGGATAAAATGACAGAAGCACAGAACACAAAGCGCCCCGGGGCGCTCATCGCCATGAGCGGCGGCGTGGACAGCTCGGTGGCGGCCTGGCTGATGCAGCAGGCGGGCTACGACTGCACCGGCATCACCATGCGGCTCACCCGCAACGAGACGCTGGGGCAGTCCGGTTTCCACACCTGCTGCTCCGAAAAGGATATCGAGGATGCCGCCGAGGTGGCCTTTGCGATGGATATCCCCTATGAGGTGCTGGATTTCACCGCCGACTTCCGGGAAAAGATCATCGAAAAGTTCATCCGGGTGTACGAGATGGGCGGTACGCCCAACCCCTGCATCGACTGCAACCGGTATATGAAATTCGACCACCTGCTCCGCTGGGCCGAGAGCCACGGCATGGAGTATGTGGTCACCGGCCATTATGCCCGGGTGGAGCAGGACACGGCCACCGGCCGCTGGCTGCTGAAGAAGGGGGGGCTGGACGAGGGCAAGGATCAGAGCTATGTCCTCTATATGCTGACCCAGGAGCAGCTGGCCCATGTCCGTCTGCCGCTGGGGGCGCTGCACAAGACAGAAGTGCGTGAGATCGCGGAACAGCAGCATTTCATCAACGCCCGGAAGCACGACAGTCAGGATATCTGCTTCGTGCCGGACGGCGACTACGCCCGTTTCATGGAGGACTTCACCGGGAAGCATTACCCGGCAGGCGATTTTCTGGATGTCAGCGGCCGGAAGGTGGGTACCCACAGCGGCGCGGTGCGGTATACCATCGGCCAGCGCAAGGGCCTCGGCCTTGCGATGGGGGCCCCGGTGTACGTCTGCGCCAAGGATATGCAGGCCAACACCGTCACGGTAGGGCCGGAAGAAACCCTGTTCGACCGCATCGTCTGTGCCGACGAGGCCAACTGGATCGCCATCCCGGAGCTGACAGCGCCCCTGCGGGTCACGGCCCGCACCCGCTATCACCAGACCGAGCAGCCCGCCACGGTCTACCCGGCGGGAGAAGGCCGCTTCCGGCTGGAATTTGACACGCCCCAGCGCGCCCCCACACCCGGTCAGGCCGTGGTGCTGTATCAGGGCGATGTCGTGCTGGGCGGAGGAACCATTACAAACGTAGAGAGGTAAAAAGGATATGCAGGATCAATATTCCCGCACCCAGCTGCTGCTGGGCAAGGAAGCCATGGAAAAGCTGCACAACTCCCGTGTGGCCGTGTTCGGCATCGGCGGTGTGGGCGGCTATACGGTGGAAGCCCTGGCCCGCAGCGGCGTGGGCGCACTGGACCTCATTGATGATGACAAGGTCTGCCTGACCAATGTAAACCGCCAGATCTTCGCTACCCGGAAGACGGTGGGGCAGTACAAGGTGGATGTGGCGGAACAGCGCATCCACGAGATCGACCCCAACATCAAGGTCACAACCTATAAGATCTTCTTCACCCCGGAGACCCAGGATCAGTTCGATTTCACCCAGTATGACTACGTTGTGGATGCCATCGACACCGTTACCGGCAAGATCGCGCTGGTGGTCAAGGCCAAGGAGGCCGGGACCCCCATCATCTGCGCCATGGGTGCGGGCAATAAGATGGACCCCACCCGCTTCGAGGTCACGGACATCTACAAGACTTCCGTCTGCCCGCTGGCCAAGGTCATGCGCACCGAGTGCCGCAAGCGGAAGATCAAGCACCTGAAGGTGGTTTACTCCAAGGAGCCCGCCATGACCCCCATCGAGGATGACTCCATCAGCTGCAAGTATCACTGCATCTGCCCTCCGGGCACCCAGCGCAAGTGTACCATCCGGCGCTCGGTCCCCGGTTCCAATGCCTTTGTGCCCTCGGTGGCCGGTCTCATCATCGGCGGCGAGGTGGTCAAGGATCTGGTGGGCTTCGTCCCCCCTGAAGGGCTGAGCCTGACGCACCCTCAAAAAACAAAAAAGCGGCCTGCCGCAGGCCCCTCCGTCTTTCCGGACAGGAGGGTCTGCAGGCAGACCGTTTTTCTTTTTGTTACAGCAGTGCCCGGATCACCGCATCGGCATCTTCCGGGATGCAGCAGCTCTTTTGGGCGATCTCGTCCGGGACCTGCGCGTCCCCGGGGTTGATGCAGGCGTACCGGGCATGGGGCCAGCGGGCCGTCATGCGCCAGAAGGGATATTTGATGATGCCGGGGGTGTTATACCCGACGCCCAGCTCCAGAAACAGGGTCCGGGTGCCGGTGTGGCGGCGCAGGAATTCATCATACCGCCCGGCGGCAGTGTGCCAGCCTTCATTCTCCGCAAAAGTATCATCGCAGCGCAGGTTCATGGTCATGGGCTTGCCGCAGTGGGGGCAGCGGGGGACAAGCTTCGTGGGGATGCTGGTTTTCAGGATGGTCTGCTCCGGCACGGTCAGGCTGCCCTCCGGCCCGATGACATATCCTTGTGCTTCGAGCATCTGCCGCACCGGGGCTTCGTTGTCGAAAGTCTCCTGACAGCACGGCTCACTACACTGGAACAGGCCGTAGTCGCCCTGCGTGTAAAAGAACCGCTTCTTGTCGAACCCTGCTTTCTGGAAGCAGTGGTCCACGTTGGTGGTCAGCACAAAATAGTCTTTGTGTTCCACCAGACGGTGCAGGGCCCGGTAAGTGTCCCTGGGCGGGTCCTGATACCGGTTGATCCAGAGGTAGCGGCTCCAGTAGGCCCAGTGTTCTACCAGCGTGGGGTAGGGGTAAAAGCCGCCGGAGTACATATCTGTAAAGCCGTATTTTCCGGCAAAATCGGAGAAATATTCCCGGAAGCGCTCTCCGGTGTACCCGAAACCGGCTGCGGTAGAAAGCCCTGCCCCCGCGCCGAGGATCACGGTGTCGGCGGCTTCGAGTTCAGCCTTCAGCTCCCGGATGCTGTCGGAGCAGCCGGGCGTAGAGGTCCTTGTCCAGATCCTTGAAAACATTGAAGATCACCTTTTTCACGCTGGTTTGCTGCTGCAGAAAGCGCCGGACTTCGGTCACGGCGATCTCTGCAGCTTTGTCGTTGGGGAACCCGAATACCCCGGTGGAGATGCAGCAGAAAGCCACGCTCTCAAGGCCGTGTTCGGCTGCCAGAGTCAGGCAGGAGCGGTAGCAGCCGGCCAGCTGCCTGCAGGCCGCCGGGCTCAGCGGGCCGGAGACGATGGGCCCCACCGTGTGCAGGATGAACCGGCAGGGCAGGTCGTAGGCCGGGGTCAGCCTGGCCTGTCCGGTGGGCTCTTCATGCCCCTGCCGGGCCATGAGGCGGGCGCACTCCTGCCGCAGCTGCACCCCGGCATAGCTGTGGATGCAGTTGTCGATGCAGGCGTGGCAGGGGACATAGCAGCCCGTCATGCCGCTGTTGGCGGCGTTGACGATGGCCCCGCACCGCAGGCGGGTGATGTCCCCCTGCCAGAGGAAGAGTTCTGCCCCGTTTTCCACCGAAACCGGGGTCAGGGTGGAAAGTTCCACCACCCCCTTTGCGGGCCGTCTCTTCCCGCAGATAGGCGTCCTGCACTTGCAGGAACTGCGGGGACGCGGCCCGGGGTGGGCGGACGTTCAGCAGCGCCCGCAGCAGCTGTTTCTGCCCGGCGGCATCGGCCGGGACGGCAAGACTGCGGTATTCCGGTTCTTCGGCCAGCAGCTCCCGGAGCAGGAACTGGCGGCGTTCCGACTGGTTCATCCGATCACCTGCTTTCTGTCAGAATTATACGGAAATTGTCCGGACTCAGAACTCGTAGGGATGGTTGCCGGAGAAGTCGGCAATGACACCGTGGGGGTCTGCAAGGTAGAACACCTCGAAGATGGGGTTGGCGGCCTCGCCGTACTGGCTCTTCACGATGGGGTTGGCGATGCACATCTCCTTGGCTGCCATGTTGTTCTCAAACACGGCGCGGCCGTGCAGACGGATCCAGGCATACTCCGGGCTGGAGACGGAGATCTCGATCTCCGGGTTTGCCTGCATATCCTTGTAGACGTCCTTGGTGTTGTTCGTGCAGAACCACAGCTTACCGTCCATTTCACCGGCAAACATGAAGGGTCGGCACTTGGCCTTTCCGTCACGGCCGACGGTGGCCAGGTACTGCACGGGGTTTGCGTTCAGGAATGCTACGATCTTTTCCATTTTATTTTCCTCCGGAATTCGTTGCTTTTTGGTTTGGAGCTTGTCTTTTTGCTCCCGGTGAGTCTATAATAAGACTGTAGCCCTATTTTGTAAAGTAAGCACTATTTTGTGCTGTAGTATCCAAAAGGATACCATTGGAGGATCTATGGAAACCGAAATTCTCTCTGCACCTGCCCCTCTGCCCGCGTGCCCGGTGGAAACGACGCTGACGCTCATCAGCGATAAGTGGAAAGTCCTGATCCTGCGGGATCTCATGTCCGGGACAAAACGCTTCGGCGAGCTGAAAAGATCCATCGGCCATGTCACCCAGAAGGTCCTGACCGTCCAGCTGCGGCAGATGGAAGCCAGCGGCCTGCTGACCCGGAAAGTCTATGCCGAGGTGCCGCCCCGGGTGGAATACACCCTGACGGAGCTTGGCTACAGCCTGAAGCCCATCATGGACGCCATGTGGACCTGGGGCGAGGGATATCAGAAGATGATGTCAACCCAGCCGCCAGAAGCATGAAATACGTTCATTTGACAAAATATTTTTTGTATCCTATACTTTACAGCATCACGATTTATGAAATATGGAACAGGATAGGAAAAGGATTATGCTGACTCTGGATAAGATCTACCACGCAGCCTTTGTGCTGAAGGACGTTGCCCGCAAGACCGACCTCATCGAGGCACCCAAGCTCTCCAAGGACTGCCACATCTACCTCAAGACCGAGAATCTTCAGGTCACCGGCAGCTTCAAGGTGCGGGGTGCCTATTATAAGATCAGCCAGCCCTCCAAAGAGGAGAGCGAGAAGGGCGTCATTGCCTGCTCTGCCGGCAACCATGCCCAGGGCGTGGCGCTGGCAGCCACACGCCGCGGCATCAAAAGCATCGTCTGCATGCCCGACGGTGCCCCCATCATGAAGGTGGAGAACACCAAGAGCCTGGGTGCGGAGGTCTGCCTCGTGCCCGGCACCTACGATGACGCCCACGACAAGGCGGTGGAGCTGCAGGCGGAGACGGGCATGACCTTTATCCACCCCTTCGACGATGAGGAGGTTATCGCGGGCCAGGGCACCATTGGCCTGGAGATCCTCGACCAGCTGCCGGATGTGGACGCTGTTATTGTCCCGGTGGGCGGAGGCGGCCTGATCTCGGGTGTGGCTTTTGCCATCAAGAGCCTCAAACCGGACGTCAAGGTCTACGGCGTGCAGGCTGAGGGTGCCCCCAGCATGTACCGCTCCCTGCACGAGCACAAGTATCAGACCCTGAATGCAGCCTCCACCTTTGCAGACGGCATTCAGGTCAAGACTCCCGGCGAGCTGACTTACCAGATCTGCGAGGAGTATGTGGACGATATCGTCACGGTGACCGAGGACGAGACCGCCGCTGCCATCCTCTCCCTGATGGAAAACCAGAAGCTGGTGGCCGAGGGTGCCGGCGCGGTGCCGGTGGCTGCTGCCCTGTTCCACAAGCTGCCCATCGAGGGCAAAAAGGTGGTCTGCCTCATCTCGGGCGGCAACATTGACGTAAACATCCTCAACCGTGTCATCACCCGTGGTCTGGTCATGAGTGGCCGCAAGGCCAACCTGACCATCGCCCTGGAGGACAAGCCTGGCCAGCTGGAAAAGGTGGCCGCCATCGTTTCCCGCTGCGGCAGCAACGTGGTGTCCGTCCTCCACGACGGTTCCGACCCCAACATGCCCATCTCCAGCTGCTTCCTCAAGCTGGGTTTTGAAACCCGCGACCATGCCCAGATCGAGCAGATCCGGCAGGAACTCACGAAAGAAGGCTTCCAGCGCCGAACTGCTCAATGAACTGCTTGGCCACCCGGGGCTGCGGCCTCCGGCACGGATGGCGAAGGCCTCGGCCTTGACCAGGAGCTGGTCGTGGGGCATCTCAATGTGGTGCTGCTTGGCCAGCTCGGTGAGGATGGCCTCAAAGCGTGCTTTCTCCGGCCGCTGGAACGTGACCGTGAGGCCGAACCGGGCGGACAGGCTCATAAGCTCCTGCCGGGTGTCGGCCTCGTGGATATCGTCGCCGGTGCGGTCGGTCAGCGTCTCCTTGATAAGGTGGCGGCGGTTGGAGGTGGCATAGACCGCGATGTTCCGGGCCCGGCCGCCCACGCTGCCCTCCAGAATGGCTTTCAGAGCGGCAAAATTATCGTCGTTGGCCGTAAAACTCAGGTCATCAATGAAGAGGATGAACTTGAGCGGATTGGCGGCCAGCTTGTCCATCAGGTCCGGGATCTGGTAGAGCTGATTTTTCTTGCACTTCCACCAGGCGCAGGCCCTCGGCGGCAAACTCATTGGAGATGGCTTTGACGGTGCTGGATTTGCCCGTGCCCGCGTCGCCGTAGAGCAGCACGTTGTTGGCAGGCATCCCCGCCAGCAGCGCCCGGGTGTTGGCGATGACCTTCTCCCGCTCCCGCTCGTAGCCGGGCAGCTCGGAGAGCTTCTGGGGGTCCGGATACTTGACCGGCACCAGCTGACCATTCTCCACGGTGAAAACATGGTGCTTGGCAAACATGCCGTAGCCCTTTTTGCCCACCTCGCTCATCCGCTGGGTATATGCGGCGGCAAGGTCCAGCTCCCGCGTTTCCCAACGGGGCAGGAAAGCCAGCTCCGGCCGCTGGCTCTGCTCTGAATAAGCGGTCTGGAACAGGTTGTCCAGTGTCAGACCGCACAGCGCCTGCAGAAAGGCCAGCTCGCTGTCCAGCGCACTCTGCAAAACGGGGGAGAGCTGTCCGGCAGCCGCCTGCCGCACGCAGATGGTCTCCGATTCCAGAACGGCGTTGGAAAGATAATCGCTCCAGTTGGTGGTGTGCTCAAACAGGGCCGCCTCAAAGGAGGCCACGGCGTCGCACACCGGGCCCATGCCGGAGGCCCCGGCGTCCATCCGGTCCGTTAAATCGACGAGTTTTGCCACCACCGGGTCCTCCAGCAGGGCGCGGAAGATCACGAGCCCGTGGAGACGGGCATTCCATTCACGTAATGTCATCGTTGTTCCCTCTCTTTTCTTTTCTCAAATTATATCGCTACTTTTGGCACCGCGCAAGATGGTGTTTAATTATCTTCATCTTTGTGGTGACTCACGTTACAAATCGTCGCTGGACAACGGCCCGATTTATAGTATAATTGACCCAACGTTCAAAAAAGCTGAGAGATCGAAAAAAATGACGTGTAAAAGCACTTTCTTTGGAAGTGTATGTCATGAGGAACAGGAAACAGGAGAAACACACCATGCAGTTGAATGGTTCACAGATTTTTGTAGAGGTCCTTTGTGAGCAGGGCGTGGATACCATCTTTGGCTATCCCGGCGGTGCGGTGCTCAACCTTTACGATGAGCTGTATAAGAACGCTGATCGCATCACCCATGTGCTGACGGCCCACGAGCAGGGCGCGTCCCATGCAGCGGATGGCTACGCCCGCGCAACGGGCCGCACCGGTGTGGTGCTGGCCACCAGCGGCCCGGGTGCTACCAACCTGGTCACCGGCATTGCCACGGCCTACATGGATTCCGTACCCATGGTGGCCTTTACGGGCAACGTTGTCACCAGCGGTCTGGGCAAGGACGGCTTCCAGGAAGCTTACATTGAGGGCATTACGATGCCCATTACCAAGCACAATTTCACGGTGCGCCGGGTGGAAGACCTGGCCGACACCATGCGGGCCGCATTCCGCATTGCACAGAGCGGCCGCAAGGGTCCCGTGCTGGTGGATATCCCCAAAGGACGTGACCGCGGCGGTCTGCGAGTTTACCTCCAAAAGCCGGAGCCCATCCGCACGGTGACCACTTTTAATGCAGAGCAGGTGAAATGGGCGGCAGACCTCATCAACGCGGCACAGCGGCCGCTGGTCTACTTTGGCGGCGGTGTCCGCTCGGCGGCCTCCTGCCAGCCCCTGCGCGACCTCATCCACAAGGCGGAGATCCCCGCCACCTACACCCTGATGGCGGCAGGCGTCGTGCCCTATGGCGACCCCATGAACATCGGTATGGTGGGAATGCACGGCTGCTACACCTCCAACCGGGCCGTGGCGGATTGTGATGTCCTCATCGCGGTGGGCACTCGCTTCTCGGACCGTGTGGCTCTGAACCCCAAGACCTTTGCAAAGAACGCAACGATCATTCAGATCGACATTGACCCCAGCGAGCTGGGCAAGAACGTGGATGTGGATCTCTCCATCACCGGCGATGCCGCCTACGTCCTCAACGCCATGCTCCCCCCCAGATCGAGGAAAAGAAGCACCCCGACTGGATGGCCATGATCCGCGAGTGGCAGGCACAGGATTACCACCCGGTGTCCGACCCCACCCGCCTGATGCCCCATCAGGTCATCGGCGAAGTGTGCAACCAGTGCGGCCCCGAGGCCGTGTATGTCACCGACGTGGGCCAGCACCAGATGTGGGCGGCGCAGTACCTGCGCCACGCCAAGAGCCGCGGCTTTATCACCAGCGGCGGATTGGGCACCATGGGCTTTGGCTACGGCGCGGCCATTGGCGCGCAGATGGCGCTGGGCCGTGACCAGCGGGTAGTCATGTTCACGGGCGATGGCTCGTTTCACATGAACCTCAACGAGGCCTGCACGGCCGTCAGTTATGAGCTGCCCATCATCACGGTCATCTTCAACAATCAGGTGCTGGGCATGGTCCGCCAGTGGCAGACCACGTTCTATGGAAGCGCTTCTCCCAGACCGACCCCCACCGCAAGACGGATTTCGTCAAGCTGGCCGAGGGCTTTGGCCTGAAAGGCTACCGCTGCACCAATCTCCGGAGTTCCAGGCCGCGTTTGCCGACGCCCTGAAGCAGAAAAGGCCCCACCTGGATCGAGTGCATGATCGACAAGGACGAGAAAGTCCTGCCCATGATCCCCGGCGGCGGCGATATCAACGATATCATCATGAAATAAGGAGGGTGAAATGGAAACCAAAAGCGCAGGGTCATCAGCCTGCTTGTGGACAACCAGAGCGGTGTTCTGGCCCGGGTGCCCAGCCTGTTCTGCCGCCGCGGCTTCAATATTGACAGCCTGACGGTGTCCGCCACCAACGACCCGACCGTCAGCCGCATCACCGTCACCATGTCCAGCGACGAAAAGAGCCCAGCAGCTCATCCTGCAGACCGAGCGCCTTGAAGTCACGCGGCAGGTCTTTGTGCTGGATCACGACAAACGCCCTGGAGCGGGAGCTGTTGCTGAAGGTGACAGGCGGATGTCCACAACCGCGCGAGCTGCGGGAGGTCGGAAGCATCTACAAAGCCAAGATCATTGATCTTTCCCCGGACAGCATGGTGTTTGAGCTCATCGGCAAGCCGGAAAAGATCGATGCGTTCCTCAAGATGTTTGAGGACTATAAAATTTTGGAGCTGTGCCGCACCGGCGTGACCGCGCTGGAACGCGGGGCGGGATGCACCAGCACATGCAGAAGCCCTCGCAGGAGGTGCGGGAAGCGCAGTTCCCCTGCCGGGCGCAAAATGCCCCACCCGATAAGTTCCCAAAAAAATTTATTTTATAAAAAACAGGAAAGAGAAAAAGGAGAACATTCTTATGGCAATCAAGAAATACTACGATTCCGACTGCAACCTCGGCGTGCTGGACGGCAAGACCGTCGCTGTCATCGGCTTCGGCAGCCAGGGCCACGCACACTCTGAGAACCTGGCCGAGAGCGGCGTCAATGTCGTGGTCGGCCTGCGCAAGGGCTCTGCACACTGGGAAAAGGCCTCCGAGTTCGCTGCCACCCATGAGAACTTCAAGGTCATGGAGGTCGAGGAGGCTGCCAAGGCCGGTGATGTTGTCATGATGCTGGTTCCCGACGAGCTGTGCGCCGACATCTACTACACGCAGGTTGCCCCCTACATGACCGAGGGCAAGACCCTGGCCTTTGCCCACGGCTTCAACATCCACTTCAAGACCATCGCCTCCCCCAATAACGTGGACGTGATCATGATCGCCCCCAAGGGCCCCGGCCACACCGTCCGCCGCCTGTACACCGAGGGCGAGGGCTGCCCCTCTCTGATCTGCGTGGAGCAGGACTACACCGGTAAGGCCAAGGACATCGCTCTGGCTTATGCTTCCGGCATCGGCGCAGGCCGTGCCGGCATCCTCGAGACCACCTTCAAGGAGGAGACCGAGACCGACCTGTTCGGCGAGCAGGCCGTTCTGTGCGGCGGCGTTTCCGAGCTGATCCACGCTGGTTTCGACACTCTGGTCGAGGCTGGCTACGAGCCCGAGATGGCCTACTTCGAGACCTGCCACGAGATGAAGCTCATCGTTGACCTCATCAACGAGGGCGGCTTCTGCAAGATGCGTTACTCCATCTCCAACACCGCTGAGTACGGCGACTACCGCACCGGCAAGCGTCTGATCACCGAGGAGACCCGCAAGGAGATGCGCAAGGTTTTGACCGAGATCCAGGACGGCACCTTTGCCAGCGAGTTCATGACCGAGATGAACACCAACGGAGGCCGCAAGGCTCACTTCCTGGCTCAGCGCCGCATCCAGGCCGAGCATCCCATCGAGAAGGTCGGTGCAGAGCTGCGCAGCATGATGAGCTGGCTGAAGAAGTAAGACTCCCCACAGTCATTGCAATCTCACAGGCTCCCTCCTCCGGGAGGGAGCCTTTTATTTAGAGAAAAAGAGGATAAAAATGAGAAGCGACAACGTGACCAAGGGCTCGGAGCGCGCACCCAACCGCAGCCTGTTTTACGCACTGGGCTACACCCCGAAGAGCTGGACCGCCCCCCTCATCGCCGTGGTCAGCGCCCACAGCGACATCGTGCCCGGCCACATGAATCTGGACAAGATCGCCGACGCCGTCAAGGCCGGTGTGGAGATGGCCGGCGGCACCCCATCCTGATCCCCGCCATCGGTGTCTGCGACGGCATCGCCATGGGCCATGTGGGCATGAAGTACTCCCTGGCTTCCCGTGAGCTGATCTGCGACAGCGTGGAAACCATGCTGATGGCCCACCAGCTGGATGGTCTGGTTCTGGTGCCCAACTGCGACAAGATCGTGCCCGGGATGCTCATGGCCGCCGCCCGGCTGAACCTGCCCGCCGTGGTCTGCTCCGGCGGCCCCATGCTGGCCGGTACCTACGGCGGTGAGGAGGTCAGCCTTTCCAAGAT